>Ga0247836_1001503_pt1 | contig 37060 bp, 34 predicted proteins | sample LaCruzMarch2015__4_FD_187116 | JGI IMG/M metagenome (GOLD analysis project Ga0247836, IMG submission 187116) | Freshwater microbial communities from meromictic Lake La Cruz, Castile-La Mancha, Spain - LaCruzMarch2015_14m | ecosystem: Environmental > Aquatic > Freshwater > Lake | place: Spain... | reverse complement strand
GCCCCGAAAAAAAAGGCCAAGACGCACTCCGGGTGTTCCTACGGCTCCGCTTCGCTGCGCCTCCGGAACACCCGGAGTGCGTCAGTCAGGCAGAACCACTTTTACAGACAGATTGTTGCACTACCCAGAACAGGGCATGGGAGCTCCAACTAATGGCTGCACGACGAATTTTATTGATTCGTCTCCCTCGTCCTCACCCGCCGCCCGGTGATTTTTTGCTGGCATGGGCAGGAGCGTATGCTACGATTACGTCTTATGCCGATTCAGAGAAAAAGTGCTTTTTCGAGGCGACTTCCGGACTTGGTCACAGAGGAATTGGTCAGCGTTTTATCGAAGAAAACGTCCTTTGAGTTCAAGCAACTTTTTGACCTAGTGCACGAAAAGTTGCGCAAGCGCAACGCGGCCAGCGGGGGCGAAGAGATGCTCCGGCTGAGAGCCTACGAGAAGCTGCAGAATCTGGTGTCCCGCGGCATGGTCAAGAAGACCGGCAAGAAATACCGCGGGCTGGCCTCCTTGGCCAACGCCTTGGAGCCGGCCGACGCCACCGCGCGCTAGTCGGCCGCGATGCTAACCGAGCAATACCTGCCGCTCGCCCTGCACACGCTGGTGGCGCTGGGGTTTGCCGTCGCCGTTTTCGCCGCGAGTCTGGCGGTCGGACGCGTGGGCAAGCGCAACGCGGACAAAGACATGGCCTACGAGTGCGGCATGCCCGTGCGCGAAGCCGCCGCCCCGAGGTTCAGCGTGAAGTTCTACCTCGTGGCCATGCTCTTCATCCTCTTCGATATCGAGATTGTCTTCATGTATCCATGGGCCGTCGTCTATCGCGACTTCTTGGCCCAGCACGGCAGCATCATCTTCTGGAGCATGGCCGGCTTTGTCAGCGTTCTGACTTTCGGTTACATCTACGCGATCAAGAAGGGTGCGTTGGATTGGCGGAGCTGATCCCCTGACGAATTGTTCGGGGCGACCTGGGTTTCCGCGGCAAAGACCCTCGCTTGCCCTGCGCCCGAGAACGACGTGAACGCGTGTGGGGGGAGGCCGGGAGGCCGATGGTTGGTTTCCAGATACCCGTCCAAGATTTACTCCCGCTTCGCCATGTTTTGGAACCACTTCAGTCCCTCCACCAAGTTTGCTTCCGGGGTCTCCAGAAAAAGATGGTGGTTTGCTCATGAAAACACCTCCATGCACCCGCCAACCTGTCTTCTCCCGGACCCCCGCGACCACCCTGCTCGACCCCGTCGCATATCCCATCGCCGCCCTTGGTGAGCTTTACTTCCAGCACTGGGGCGTCGAACTCCACTTCCGGGAAATCAAGGCAACCCTCGGCATGGACGGGCGCGAGGAATCTCGCGCCAGAAAACGCCGCAAAACCGCCGTGAGTTGATGCCATTCCACACTGACCCCCACTGCCTCCACGCGCCATAAATGTCAAAAGGTATGGACTGACCCACTACCGTAGGCTGAGCTTCGCGCGACCGGTATTACATGTGCGGCACCGACGCGTTCATCGCGGTGGAGAGCGCAATGATCGCATCGGTCGTGGCCGAGGCCACTTCGCGTCCGACCAGATCCATCTTGGCCAGCGTGGCCAGACGTTGGTCGCGGGATGCAAATTCCGGTCCTTCGAAAATTTTGTCGGTCAACCGGCAACCTCTCAGCAGACTGACGAGCATGGCGTCGCGCGGGTCGGGCAAGGCTTCGCCGAGGATGAGTTGCCCAAGTCGCGTGCGCACCTCGGTGCGCTCGTGGCCATCGACCGTGGGATAGCGTCGAAGACCGATCACCCAGAGGATTTTTTTGTCTGCGCGGCGCAGGATGCCGCGGGAAATAAGCCGGTCGAGAGCCGGTTGCTCTATCTCCCGCTGGCGATCCGCCAGCACGGAAAGCCAATGGGCCACGGAATGGGCGCTTCTCTCCGCAGCGATCAGCGCGAGCCATGGATCAAGGAGGGAATCGCCGGTGGGCGACGGGTCCAAAACGGTCAATCGTTCCTGGTCGGTGTCGATTTTTCCGGCCCACGCGAGATCGGCCAGCACGGCCCCGGCCAACCCGTAACCCAGGGCGGTGACGGGCAAATACAGCTGTGCGCCGGTTTTGTCGTCCAAGGCAAGGAGGACGATTTCCTCGGTGAAAGTGAGCTGGGTCATGGACTCAAGAGGTTGCGGACTCCACCGTGTCATGGATCTCGAGCACGTCGATAAACCCGGAGATGTCGAAAATCTCGCGCAGCGCGGGAGTAAGCTTGGCAAAGCCGCAACGTCCGCCAGTGGTCGTCAATCTTTTCGCGGTGGCGAGGAAGACGCGAAGGCCTGCGCTGCTCGCGTATTCGATGCCGGAGCAATCCAAGACCAAGCGCGGTGCGCCGGATGCCAGCACGGTGGCGATTTTTTGGTCGACGGCCGGGGCGGCGACCCCGTCGAGGCGCCCGCGGAGAGCAAGAACAGGCGTGCCGTTGGCAACCGACTCGGTGATTTCCATAGGCACGTATAGTGTGGCGCAGAACCACAGTGATCAACCATAGCTTTTGCTGAACTTCTTTTTGCCCTCCTCGTCGGTGGCCAGCGGGTCGGCGGCCGGGGCCTCCGGCAAAGGGTTCAGCTCTTACCTGTTGAGCAATCAGTAACATTCGAGACCGGGCAGGAGACGGAGGACTTTTTCTCGCAGGACGCGCGGGCCGCAGTGGTTCTGGCCGTGGACTGGACAGAAATGAGGGATCTCGGGGTGAGCATCTGCGGCGTGACGCTCGACCACCTAATGTTCCATGCGGTGCTGCCGTATTAGAACTGGCGATGGGCGGTGCGGAGCCGCAGCGAGTCGTTGTTCTCGGTTCGTGCCGGGCTCAGAGCCACCATCGGCCGGCTGGGGAGGGTTCCAAATCGATAACTCCTCGACGGCGACGCACCAGCTTTCCGGAGAGGGCTTTGGGGTCAGTGTGCATATTCTTGCTGGGTCATGGTTGCTTTTTGGCCCGCGCAACTTCTGCTCGCTCCCACGCTCTGGCGCTGAACTGGCGCAGCTAGCCACCGGCCAGAATCTCTTGCAGGGTTCGGGCAAAAAATTCCGACTCCTCCGGGCTGATCTCGAAGGGCGGAGTGAGGGAGAGCACATTACCCGCCGGACCGCCGGCCAAGAGCAGAATCCCGGCCTCCAGTCCCCGCGTGACACACCTCGCGGCCAGGCCGGGATCCGGGGCCCCTGTGGCGTCGATCAATTCGACCCCGACGAGCAGCCCCACACCGCGCACCTGGCCGATTCGCGGCGAGGGGATCGACCCGAGGGCCGCGCGCAGATGCAAGCCCGCCCGGCGGACCCTCTCGGACGTTTCTGGCCGGACGTGTTCCTGCAGCGAAGCCAACGCCATGGCGCAGCCGAGCGGATTTCCGAGGAAGGTGCTGGTGTGCAGCGCCTCCCCCGAAGTCTCGGGCCAGGCATCCATCACATCCGCCCGGCCGACACACGCGGAGAGCGGAAACCCTGTGGTGAGCGCCTTGCCGAGACAAATGATGTCGGGAACGACGCCGGAGTGATCGCAGGCGAAAAGCCGCCCGGTGCGGTTCAGACCCGTGTAAATCTCGTCGGCCACGAGCAGAATTTTCTCCTCATCGCAAATCTGCCGCAGGAGTCGCAGGAAATCTTTGGGCGGGACCACTTCGCCGCCCCTGCCCTGAATCGGCTCGACGAGGATGGCACCGATTTCGCGGCGGGTGATTTCTTTGCGGATCCGCGCGGAGAGTTCTTCGAGGCACCCGGTGCTGCAGTTGGGAAATTCGCCGCCCTCGAGGGCGAATTTCCCCCCGTGCCCCAGCGGACAGCGGTAGCAATGGGGATACGGCACGACCGTGGCGAAGCGGCCGAGTTGGGCGCGGAATGGTTGGCGGAAAAAATCCAACGACGTCGTTTCCAGCGCGCCGTAACCGAGGCCGTGGTAGGAACCAGCGAAGACCAGCACGCCGGGTTTGCCGCTGTGCAAGAGCGCCGTCTTGAGGGCCGCTTCGACGGCATCGGACCCGGAATTGCCGAGGATGACCTTCCCCGGTCCAAGGCCCCAGCGGCCAAAAGTCACTTCTCCCAGCGTCTCGCAAAGCTCGACCTTGACCTCCGCCGGATGAACATCGCCCATGGCATGCAGCAGGCGGTCGGCCTGGTCCGTCAGCGCATGGCGCACCGGCTCCGCGGAATGCCCGAGCCCGGCCACGCCGAAGCCCGAGGTGAAGTCGAGGAAGCGGTTGCCATCCGCATCCCACACGTTGACCCCCTGCGCCCGCTCCCAGAAGACCGGCCAGGATTCCGTGACCAGCGTGACGTTGCGGGATTCGCACCGGCGCAACCGCGCACCGAGTTCGCGCGAGCGCGGGCCAGGGATTGTGGTGCGAAGTTCGGGTAACACCGGCGAGATGTAACACCGGCCGGCAGAAGTGTCATGCCCGCGCCGAAACCCGACGCGCGGCCAATTGCCACTTGCCAGTCAACGTCCGGTTGCTAACCTCGTCTTTTTAGGCGCATGACCCTGTCCAGTTTGCTTACCGTCGGGCAGATAATTCCCGAGATGAAGGCGACGGAGCGTTGGCCCGCGATCACCGAGATCGTGGACCTGCTCGTCTCTCGCGATCGTATTCAACCCGATCACCGGGAAAGCATCCTTGCGGCCCTGCGGCAACGCGAGGAGACCATGAGCACGGGCATCGGCTTCGGCATTGCCATCCCGCACGCCTCCTCCGAGCACGTGACCGAAGTGGTCGCGGCCTTCGGCCGGTCGGCCGCGGGGATCGAGTTCGACTCACTCGACAACGAACTGGTCCATTTTATCGTTCTTTTCATCGTGCCCCGCGACCAGTTCCAGGTCCATCTGCGCACGCTGGCCGCCATCGCCAAGTTCCTCAACGACCGCAAGGTGCGGGACGAACTGGCCACAGCGCCGGACGCCGCAGCCATTCTGCAGGTCTTCGCCAGCCGCGGCGGCAACCGCTGAATGAACGCCACGCCGCAGGCCGTGCTCACCCGGCGGCTGCAGGCGGCGCTCATGGCCGCCGGATTGCCCCCGGAACGCGGCGAAGTCATGGCTGCGGCCGACACCCGGTTCGGTGACTATCAGGCCAACGCCGCCATGGTGCTGGCCAAGGAGGCCAAGACCAACCCGCGCGCGCTGGCGGCGACCATCGCGGAGAAGTTCGACGGCGGCGATGTTTGTGAAAAGCCGGAGATCGCCGGCCCGGGATTTCTCAACTTCCGCCTCAAGCCCGCCTGGGCCGCCGGGCAGTTGAGCGCGTTGGCCGTGGACCCGCGCTGCGGCGTGCCGTCCACGGACATCCCGCAGCGCGTCATCATCGACTTCAGCTCCCCCAACATCGCCAAGCCGATGCACGTCGGCCACATCCGCAGCACCATCCTCGGTGACGCGCTGGCCCGGATCGCGCGCTTTCTCGGGCACGAGGTCGTGACCGACAACCACCTCGGGGATTGGGGCACGCAATTCGGCAAGGTCCTTTACGGATGGAAACACCTGCTCGACCGTGACGCGCTCGCGCGGGACCCCGTGGCCGAAATGACCCGGCTTTACCGCGAGGTCAACGCGCTGGAGCAGACCGACCCGGCCGTGCATCGGGCGGCCCGCGAGGAATTGGTCAAGTTGCAGCAGGGCGACGCGGAGAACCGCGCGATCTGGCAGCAATTGGTCGACCTTTCCTGGGCCGAGTTCAACGACATCTACCAGCGGCTGAACATCCGCTTCGACGAGCGACTGGGCGAAAGCTTTTACGATCCATCGCTGGGCGGACTGGTCGAAACCCTCCTGGGCCGCGGCATCGCCGAGGTCAGCGAGGGCGCCGTCTGCCTGTTCTTTCCCGAGGAACCGGCTCTGGCCGACAAACCGTGCCTGATCCGCAAGAGCGACGGCGGATTTCTCTACGCCACGACCGATCTGGCCACGATCGAGTATCGCCGCGAGCGCTGGAAGCCTGATGCCGTCTGGTATGTCACCGGCGCACCGCAGCAGTTGCATTTCCAGCAGATCTTTGCCGCTGCCCGCCGCATGGGCGTGGCCACCCGGTTGGAACACATCGCCTTTGGCAGCATTCTCGGCGAGGACCACAAGCTGATGAAGACACGCTCGGGCGACAACGTTGCCCTGCGCGATGTGCTCGACGAGGGCGTGGCGCGCGCCCGCGCCATGATCGAGGAGAAAAACCCCGACCTGCCGGAGACGGAGAAAGAAACCATCGCCCGCATCGTCGGGCTCGGTGCGGTCAAGTATGCCGAGCTCTCGCAGCACCGCATGACCGACTACGTTTTTTCCTGGGCGAAGATGCTTTCGTTGCAGGGCAACACGGCTCCCTACCTGCAAAACGCCTACGTGCGGGTGCAGTCAATTTTCCGCAAGCTCGGGGCTGAACCCGATTTGACCCGGGAGATCGAACTGGAAACTCCGGCGGAGTTGGTCCTGGCCAAGAAGTTGCTCCAATTCGGCGAGATTGTCCCCCTCGTGCTGCACGACTTCCGCCCGAACCTTCTGGCCAATCATCTCTTTGAAACGGCCAACGCCTTCCATTCGTTCTACGAGGCCTGCCCGGTGCTGAAAGCCGAGGGCATCACGCAGCACTCGCGGCTGGTCCTCTGCGCCGCGACCGCCCGCGTGCTTCGTCAGGGGCTCGACCTGCTCGGCGTCGAGGTTCCGGAGCGCATGTAGCGGCGGGCTCAGCGCCGCCGCTACAAAACAGGGGGAACGGGCGTCTCGCCCGTTTCGGCAAGACAACACGGGCGAGACGCCCGTGCCCCCTGAAAAGACAGTTGCTACAACGAGGTAACTCAGCGTCGGCGCTGTTCCACATCCAACCACAGCGCCTGGCGGAAAAAGCGGCAGCGCTGGTGAAGAAACCCCCACCATCCGGCGGCCACGGCCAGCTTGCGCAGCTCGGTGAAAGAAAAAGCCCGCTCGGCCGAAAGGCGTGCGTCATGCCGGGTCATCGGCTCGCGGTAAAGGACTTCCGTCACGGCAAAAATCCCCACCTGGGCCAAGCGCGAACGGCGCAGGTCGGTGACCAGCACGGCCCGCCCGGCGATTTCGCGGCAGCGCCGCAGCAGACGGATCGCATCGCTTTCATCCAGATGATGCAGGACGAGGTTGCACATGACCAGATCGCAGGGCGTCTCGGGGGCGAAGTTGAGAATGTCCGCCTGCACGAAACGTATCTCCGGAAAATTGGCCGACCACTTCGCGGCGATCTGCAGCGTCGGCTCCTGCCGGTCCACCGCGGTGATGGTGACCGGGCAGAGCAGCTCGCGCGCCCGGCGCACAACCGCCCGCGGGATGTCGCCGCCACCCGTGCCGAGGTCAAGAATGCGCAAGGGCTTGCCGGCTTGGAGCAAAGGACCGAGGTAATCAAGCACCACACTGCGGCCACCGAAACGCCGGTTGAGCGATTCCAAGTTGGCCAGATCACGCTCCAACTCGGGCGAGGCGGTATCCGCCACATCCATCCATTCCGGCCGGGTCTCTTCAAAATTGCGGATCATGATTCCAGCGCGAGCACGGCCAGCATCCGTCCGGTGCGCCCGCGCTCCACGCGATAAGAATAGTATTGGCCAAGCTCGCGACCGGTGCAAATGCCCCGGTCCCGCACCTCTCCCGCCCCGGCGGCCCGCGCCTGCGCGGCGATCTCCGCGGCAAAGTTGTTCTCGTAAAGGGGAGGCCTGATGCAAGGGCTCACTTCAACCACGAGGTCGGCCGCGACTACTCCATAAAGCTCGCTCAGCAGGCCAATCGCGCATCCGGTGATGTTGGCCGCCGTGCCCGCCCGGCCCGAGTGAACCAAACCGACGGCGCGTCCGCGGCGGTCGGCCAGGTAGACCGCCGCGCAATCCGCCGCGTAGATTCCGAGGGCCAGTCCTCGCGTGTTGGTGACCAGGCCATCAACCTGTGGTTGCCGACCGGGCGCCGTAACCGCGACCACGCCGGCCCCATGCACTTGTTCGGCGGTGGCCAGATCGGCAGCGGAGAATCCACGGGCCGCGAGGAAGTCTGCATGCGGTTGGGTCAGGCGGGCCAGGGCACTTTCGCGATCCGTCTCGACGTCCACCCCCGGAATCCGCGGAACGAAGGCCGCACGCACGCCGGCAACATTCTCCAGCGGGTGAAACGAAGTGGTGACCTGCGGCACGGTCAACGGGTGCTGACCGCCTGCTTTTTGTCCGGGGACTTTTCCTTCACCGGCTTGCTCTTGCGCTCCTTGACCGGCGGCAGCGTCTGATCCTTGCGCGGCGTGACTCCGTTGAGCACGCCGGGGTTCGGGTTGTCGGTCGTGTTGAGCAGATCGTTGCGCCGCTTCTCGCGAGGGCTCAGCATCGGATCGTCAAAGGTCTCGGCGTAGGCGGTGTCGAGCGAGAGCACGCGGTTGTATTCGGCCAGGGCGGTGATGTAGCGGTAAGTGCCCTCCAACTCGGTGGTCTGGGCCTGCAGCAGGGAGACCTGGGCGTTGAGGACATCCAGCTGCGTGCCCGCCCCGGCGTCCAGCCGTTCACGCGAAAGCCGCAGGGCTTCGGTCGCCTGAACCACGTTGGCTTTCTGGCTGTCGATCACTTCCTGGGCCTCGATCAGGTTCGACACCGCGCGCTGCACATCGAGTTCAACCCCGCGGGCCGAGTTGTCGTAGTTGATCTTCGAGCGGTCGAGGCTGGCCTTGGCCGCCTTGGTCGCGCCCACCGTCTCCAAGCCGTCGAAAATATTCCAGCTGCCCGTGACCCCGAAAAACAAGCCATTGGCGGCCTGGTCAAGCTGGGAGCTGGTCGGAATGTTGAACGCCTGATACCCGGCCGTGGCATTCAACGTCGGCTGGAAGCCGGCCAGGGCGGCCTTCACCCGCTCGACATCAACGAGGATGCTCTGCCGCTGGATCTTGAGCGAGGGATTGCGGGCCAACGCGGCAAAGACCGAGCCGGCGAGGTCGATCTTGATCGGATTGTAGTCGAGTTGGCCGGTGACATTGACCGGAACCATCATCGGATCGCTCGGGTAGTTCAGGCCGAGTTGCCGCACGAGGGTGAACTGGGCGATGCGGAGCGCGTTGCGTGCCTGGATGACCGGCGGAATGGCGTTGGCCAGAGCCACCTCGGCCTGCAGGACGTTGAAACGCGGAACGGTCCCGGCCTCGAACCGGCTCTGCTGATCCTGCAACTGGCTTTGCAGCACGGCCACTGATTCTTCGCGCACACGAATGAGCGCGCGGTTGAACACCACGTTGTAAAACTGCACCTTGGTATCCGCCACCACCTGGTCGATCGTCTGCCGCAGGGCATAAAACGAACTCTCGTTGGCCAGCCGCGCGGCGCTGAAGTTCGCCTGATTGCGCCAGCCCGACCAGAGGCTCTGGACGATCTGAAGATTGACGTTCCAGCTCTGGTTGTTGATGGAGGCAAACCCGCCCGGAGTCGTGTCCGCCAAGGTGGGCGATTGGATTTGGTAACCCGACTGGGCCTGCACGGTGGGCAACAGCGCCGCGCGCACCTGCACCACCAGTCCGCTGGTGCGGCGTATTTCCTCGATGGCGGCAAGGATGTCGGGATTCTTCTGCAGCGCGGTGGCAATCGCATCGCCCAAACGCAGAACCTTGGCGTCGGGTGTGAGCCGCAATTCCAAGGAAGTGGCCGGCGGCAACTTGATGCTCGTGACCGGACTCGGTGCCTTGAATGGCATCGGCTCGGGAATGACCGGCTCGGTCGGGAAGGTCATCTGCATCGGGTCGGGGATCCCCGCCTCAATGGCCCCGTCCAACTTGGGATCGAGCCCCGGCACATTGGTGACAAGCGTGGCGGATGAGGCAACCGGGCTGGGCATCGGTGTGGGCATGCCGGTCGGCATGGGTGCCAGTGGGGCCACGGTGGGTGCCGGAATAGCGGGTGTCGGGGCGGGTGTGGGCACCTGAGCCACCAAAGACACAGCGCTTGCAACCGCCCATACCGCCACGGTCAAACGGATCGTTGAGGTGAAACCCATAGAAAGCATCCATTAAAAACCGTCTTGCGATCGTGCGCAAAGCCTTTCGGAATTACTCCACGTTCCCGGGCGCGGCCGCGGGCTGCGGAGCCCGACTTTCGTCCAAAGCGGCCTGATCACCAATGGCCGGGGAACCATCGATAATCTCCAGAGCGATGTAGGGCGGTCGCGCCTCCTTGGTCACGCGCAGTGACGCGGTGCGACTTTGCTCCCGGAATGTCAGAACGACGGCACCCGGGTCAAGGGTCATGGTCGCACCGGTGTCGATGAGGACAAATCCATGCGCTTCATCGACCATGACCACGCGCCCCAGCCACGAAGGCAGCGAAGCCTCGGGCACCTCTTCTTTCTTCCGGCCCCAGCCGAGGAGCGAACAGCCCGGGCAGCCCAAGGCGAGGAGAAGAACCGCCGGCCAGATTTTGATTTTTTTCATCATCCCACCAATGCGAACACCAATCGGGCCATCCTCATGATTCATAATGTCCGTCGGCAAACATCGCCGCATAGGCTCCCCCGCGCGCGAGCAGGTCGCTGCCGGTCCCCTCCTCGACCACGCGACCATGGGCCAGGACGACGATGCGGTCGAGGCGATGCGCGGTGTTCAACCGATGCGTCACGAGGAAGGTGGTGCGCCCGCGCATCAGCTCGGCGACTGTCTCCATCACCGCCTGCTCGGTCGTGGCATCAAGGGCCGAGGTGGGTTCATCGAGGAGGAGGATGGGTGCATTTTTGAGGAAGGCCCGCGCGATGCCCAGACGCTGACGCTGGCCCACGCTGAGGTGCCCGCCGCGTTCGCCCACCTGACTGCCAAAGCCCTCGGGCAGACGGCTGATGAAGTCATAGGCCTGGGCCCGCTTCGCCGCCTCGATGATCTCGTCCTCAGTCGCGTCCGGGCGACCGTAGGCGATGTTTTCACGGATGGTTGTGGAGAAAAGCAGCGTGTCCTGCAAAACCATGCTGATCTGGGCGCGCAGGGATTTCTTGGACATGGCCCGCAGGTTGATCCCGTCGAGCGTGACGTCGCCGCCGGTCGGGTCGTAGAAACGCGGAATCAGGCTGAGCAGCGTGCTCTTCCCCGCGCCCGTGCCGCCGACCAACGCCACGCTGCGGCCCGGCGCGACATCAAGGTTGATCCCGGCCAGGATCGGACGGTCGGCCTCGTAGCCGAAACAAACATCACGAAAGCTGATGGCCCCGCTTGCCCCGGTGATGACCCGCGCGTCGGGCGCATCGCACACATCATCCGGCCGGTCCAGCACGTCGAAACAACGACGGGCCGCCGCGGCGGCGCCCTCCATCGCCCAAGCGGTGTAGGTCAGTTGCTCCAACGGGGTGTAAAGCATCAGCAGGTAGGCGGAGAAAACCAGCAGGTCACCGAGGCTCAGCTTCCCCTCGAGGACATGCAGCGAACCCACGTAGTAAAGCACCGCCGTGCCGGCCGCCATGAGCGAGCCGACGACGAGGGCGCTCGACATGTTGGTCATGGTCAGACGCAGATTGGCCCGCAGGCTTTCGCCCGCGCGGTGGCTGAACTGCCCGACTTCATGTTCCTCGCGACCGAAAGCATGGACCATGCGGATCGAGGCCAGACCTTCCTGCACGGTCGCGAGCAGGTCGCTTTCCGCCTCTTGGATCGTCGTGCTGCGGGTTCGGATCTCCTTGGCGTAGTAGTAGATGGCCCCAATGATCAGGGGGACGACCGCGAGCGAGAGCAGGGTGAGTTTGGCGTCGAGCTGCACCATGACGATGAACGTGGCCACGAGCATGACGCTGGAGGAAAAAATATTGGTGAAGCCGCGGTTGAAAATCGTCTGGATGGCCTGCGTGTCGTAGGCCACCCGAAAACTCGAGTCGCTGCTGCGGCGGGTGTCGTGGAACTTGAGGGAGAGTCTTTGCAGGTGGGCGTAAAGCTCGGTCCGGATCTTCAGCAGGGACTTCAAGCCGACGTTGATCAGCAGGTAATTCGAACCGAGATTGGCAAACCCGGCCAGCACGGTGATGACGACGAGGCCAAGGCACAGCAGAAGAATCACCATTTGAGGGGAAGCCGCGCCAAACCACACAGCGAGCTGCTCCCGCGTCGCGGCCGTGACCGGGTCCGCGGTCAGAATCCCGTCCACGATGTATTTGAACGGCCAGGGCTTGAGCAGGTTCAGCGCCGTGACGAGCAGGCTCAAGCCGAGGGCAAACACGGTCTCGCCAAGGAACGGGCGATAGTAGACGAGTGTGCGGCGGTAGATTCCCATGGGGGACGGCCTTATTGCGGACGAAAAAGATCCGACTGCGCCGCGGTGACCGGCGGAGTGGCGCCGAGCTTGGTGTAGGCGGCGGGCATGGCCACGCGCCCCTGCGGGGTGCGGTGGAGGTAACCGCGCATGATGAGAAATGGCTCATGCACTTCCTCGAGTGTGCCGGGCTCCTCGCCGATCGAGACCGCGAGTGAGCTGAGCCCGACCGGACCGCCGCCGAAGCGGAAGACGAGGGCCTCAAGGATCCGTTTGTCCATCTCGTCCAAGCCGTCGCCATCAATGTCCAACATGGCCAGCGCAGCCCCGGCGGTGGCCGCCGTGATGAGGCCGCCGGCCCGCACCTGTGCATAGTCGCGGCACCATTGGAGCAGGTTGTTGGCGATCCGCGGGGTCCCGCGGGAACGGTTGGCAATCTCCTCGGCCCCGGCTCCGTCGATATCCACCCCGAGCAAACCGGCACTGCGCCGGACAATTTTCACCAGATCCTCCGCCGCGTAGTAATCCAGACGGCAGGTCATGCCGAAGCGCGAGCGCAGGGGCGAACTGATCATGCCCGAACGCGTGGTCGCGCCGATGAGGGTGAACTTCGGCAGGTTGAGCCGCACGCTGCGTGCGTTCGGGCCCTGATCGATGATGATATCGACCTTGTAGTCCTCCATCGCCGGGTAGAGATATTCTTCGATCGCGGGCTGCAGCCGGTGGATCTCGTCGATAAAAAGAATCGCGCCCTCCGGCATGGTGGTGAGCAGCCCGGCCAAGTCACCCGCCTTTTCAATCGTCGGACCGCTCGTGCATTTCACTTCGGCGGACATGGCTTGGCCCAGGATGTGGGCCAGAGTGGTCTTGCCGAGGCCCGGCGGGCCGGAGAGCAGAATGTGCTGCAAGACATCGCCCCGCATGCGCGCCGCATCGACCATCAACTCGAGCCGCTCGACCACCCGGGCCTGACCGGTGAACTCCGAGAACATGGGCGGACGCAAAGAGACGTCCAGCGGCGTCTCCGGAGCCTCGACCGCGTCGCGCAAAAAATCTTTACCGGCCATGGTCTGCAGATTGTCCCCTAGGAGGCGGGCGCGGCAAGCGCGGCGGCAAAATCCTGTAATGATTCCGCCACCCCGCGCGGATCGCGCAGCAGCGAGGTGCCGACGAGGGCGGATTGAAAATGCCGGCGCAGCGGCGCGATGGTCTGCGGGGTCACTCCGCTTTCGGCCACGCGCAGGCAGCCGGGCGGCAATTGTTTCGCCAGTTCGAAGGCGGCAAAGTCGAGGGTGAAGTCCTTGTCCGCTCTTTCGCCCGCGGCAACAAATCCCTCGCGAGACTTGAACTTGCGGCTGTTGATCCCGACCACGCGGGCACCCGCGGGTAGCGCCTCGATCTCCCCAGCCTCATGGACTTCGAAAAGCGACTCCATGCCGAGATCGAGAACCACGGCATGCAGGTCCCGCAGTTGGTCTGCGTTGAGCACATTAGCCATGAGCAGCACGGCATCGGCACCAGCCGCGCGGGCCGCATAAATTTGATAGGGATCGAGGATGAAATCCTTGCGCAGCACCGGCTTGGTCGAGGCCGCCGCGACGGCGGTGAGCTCGTCCAGGCTGGTGCCGAAATGGGTCCGATTGGTCAGGACCGAGACGGCCCGGACAACGGGCGAGGCCTCGTAAGCCGCCGCTGACGCGAGCACATTGCCCGCGCGCATGTCCCCCATGCTAGGCGAGCGGTGCTTGATCTCGGCAATGAGACCGAACCCGTCCGCGGCCAACGCTCCGAAAAAATCACGCGGCTCCGGCGCGTAGGCCGCGAGCCGTTTGATCTCGTCGAACGGCACCGCCGCGCGCGCCTCGTCCAACTCGCGACGAACGTCGGGCAGGATGCGATCAAGAATGGTCATGGGGAGATGTTATCGTGCGGCGCCTGGATGGTCAGGCGCAATGTTGGTCCTCCCACCGCCGGCCGGCACCGGCTCCGGCGCCAGCATCTGCCGCAGGAGCTGCACGAGCAGATGACGCGTGGAGGTCCAATGCTCGGCGCGAGGCAGATGATCAGCCCAAGAAGAGTCGGCCTCGGGATGCGGGCCAATCACCGCCACCTTTCCCCGGCCGTATGGACTGACGAGGGCGGCGACCTGTCCGTCGGCATACTTTGCGATGATCCGGACGCGGGCCGGTGCGGTCAGTTCGAAAGCAGGACCGCCTTGGAAATACATGGGATAAGTTGCGCCCATCCAGCGGATCGGGAGGATTCGTTCGGCGTAGTTTCCCGCCTCAAACTCATGGGGCTCCGCCGGGATGAGATCGAGCAGGGGCACGTAGCGGCCATTCTCACGGTAGCCGGTGCCGGCCAGATAGGCGCCGCCGCAGATTCCCAGATAGCGCCCGCCCCTTCGCACATATTCCTGCACGGCTTGTTTGGCGGCCGGCGTGAAGTCCGCGATGAGAGGGTCCAAGTCGTCGTCGGTGCCACCAATGATGAAGACCTCGGCGCGCTTGAGCAGGCCCGGCAGCTTGTTCAGATCGGAAACAAACCTGACCGAAAGCCCGGTCTCCCGGGCCACGGCCGCCGCCGCTTCGGGACAGTCCTCCGCCGCGACAGGTCCATTGTAGATCAAGGCATACTCGGCGGCAGCGGCGACCGAACCAAGCAGCGCCCACACGCCGGTCGCCGCCAAGCTCCGCGCCGCGGAACGTTTCTTCATGACTCACGAGCCAGCCAAACTCGAGGCCAGCCACGCCGCGTAGGGCTTGGCCACGGCGCCGGCCTCGAAGGCGACAATCTCGGGCGTTTCGTAGGGATGAAGGCGGGCCAGACGCTTTTCCAACTTGGCGTAGAGTGGCCCGGAGGTCTTGAGGAGAACCATGACTTCCGCGTTGTCCTCGATTTTTCCCTCCCACGCATAAATCGAGCGCACGCCGGGGATGATGCTCCCGCAGGCCGCCAGTTTTTCGGTCACGAGCGTCCGCACCGTTTCCGCCGCGGTCTCGCCGTCGGGAAAGGAGCAAAAGACGAGGAGCATCAATCCGCCCCGAGCTTGGTCTCGAGTTTTTTGACCCGGTCGTAAAGCTGCCCGAGTCGATCAATACGCACCACCGTGCGTTTCCACTCGCCGATCGGACGGGGCGGACTCCCGACCAGAATCGATTTCGGATCGATGTCATTGCTCACCCCGGCCTGCGCGCCGATGATCGAACCGGCTCCGATCGTGATGTGCCCGACCACGCCGACCTGTCCGGCCAGCACCACGTAGTCGTTGATCCGTGCGCTCCCGGATATGCCGACTTGGGCGCAGATGATGCAATGGCGGCCGATGACCACGTTGTGGGCGATCATGACCGTGTTGTCGATTTTGGTGCCCTCGCCGATGACCGTGCGGCCGAAGCGGGCGCGGTCGACCGTGGTGTTCGCGCCGATCTCGACATCGTTTTCCACCACGACATTGCCGCTCTGCGGGATCTTGTGGTGCTTTCCGTCGCGGGTGTCGTAGCCGAAACCATCGGCCCCGATGACCACGCCACTGTGCAGAATCACGCGGTCGCCCAAGACGCAGGCCTCGCGGATGACGACGTGCGGATGGAGCAGGCAGCCGCTCCCAATCCTGACCCCGCGGCCGATGAAGCAGCCGGCGCCGATGACAGAGCCGTCACCGATGATGGCTCCGTCCTCGATGACCGCCTGGGGCTGCACGGTCGCTCCGGCGGAAACCGAGGCGGTGGAGGCCACGACCGCGCTGGCGTGCACGCCGGGCAGGGGCGGTTCGGGGGCGGGCACGAACTCCTGCGTAATCAGGGTGAAAGCGGCCGAGGGGTTGTCCACCCGCAGGCAGACCGCGGAAGTCTCACCGGAAAAATCACGGGGCACCAAAACGACGGAGGCCCGGGTGGTTCGCAGGTCGGTGGCGTAGCGCGGATGTCCGAAGAACGAGATCTCGCCCTCCAAGGCATCGGTCAAAGCGGCCGGACCGGTGAGGATCAGGCTTCCGTGCTCGGAAGGAAAATCGCCGCCCACGAGGGCGGCGAGTTCGGTGAGGGTCGACATTCGTGCTGGCCGTTGGCGGCCGGAGCCGGAAGGTGGGCCCCGCTTATTCCGCCTTCTTGGCCGGGGCGGATTTGTTCAGCTCCGTGACGACACTGTCGCTGAAGTCCATGGCCGGGGCGGAGAAGAGAACGACCGGGACCTGGCTGATGCCTTGGCCGGATTTGTCGAAGACAAGGTCGAAACCCTCGGACTTCACGCGGCTCTCGACGATCTTCATGATGTCCTGAACGATATCACCACGCATGCGCATGAACTGCTCCTGCAACTGGCGTTCGCGGGTCTGGCGGAACTCGCCGATCTCACGGTCAAGGTTGCGGACTTCGTTGATTTTTTCGTCCCGGGCCTTGACGGCGGCCGCTTGCTTGTCGGGGGCCAACTCGGGCTTCTTGGCATCGGCCTCGAGCTTGTTGATCGACTCCATGTTGGCCTTGAGCGTCTCAAGACGGCCATCCAAGTCGGTCTTGGCCTGGGCGCGGGCGTCATTCAGGCGGGCCTCGGCGTCCTTCGTCTTGTAGTAGCTGGTGAACACCTTGTTCATGTCCACGATACCCACTTTCATCTGGGCGAAGGAGGAGGAGGCAGCCACCGAGCAAAATGCTGCGGCCACGGTGAGGGTGATGATGGATTTTTTCATGTAGGTTGGGTGATGATGATTGTTGAGAGGCTCAAGTAAAGCCTTTTGATCAGACGGCGCGGGCGCGCCGGCGTTCAAAATTGGTAGCCGATGTTGAACTGAATCTGACCGGAACCGCCGTTGTATTCGTCGCTGGTGATCGGGATACCGTAGTCGATGCGGATGGGGCCGATGGGCAGGTCGAGGCGCACGCCGAAGCCGTAGTCGGAGTTGTAATCGGCCGTGCCGAAGTCCCAGGAGTTGACGTTGACAAAGCCGGCATCGACGAAGAAGGCGCCGCGCACGCGGGTGATGATCGGGAAGGTGAGTTCGAGCGTGCCGAAGCCCATGGAGTTGCCGCCGTAGTAGACGCCGTCGACGTTCGGGCCGACCTCGCGGTATTGGAAACCGCGCAGGTTGTTGGCGCCGCCGAGCCAGAGGCGGTCGAAGATGGGCACGTCGCTGATGTTGCGCAGATTCTCCCCGCCGCTGATCGTGTCGACCGTGGCCAACTGACCCTTGGCCAGGAAGATCATGTCCCATGGCAGGGAAAAATACTGGCTGCCTTCCAAGGAAATCCCGTAGTTGCCCACCGACTGCTCGCCGGTGATGTTGGCCAGGTAGCCGACGAGGTTGACGTAGGTTCCCTTGCGGGTGAGGAAGAGGTTGTCGCGATTGTCGAAGGTCAGGCCGCCGCTGATGGCGTTGCGCAGGTAGGTGCCCTCCTGGCTGGTGATCTGGCGCACATCGGTGTCGATGTCGTAGATGTCGATGCCCTCAATGCGGTATTCCACATTGGCTGCGATGAAGTCGTTGATCGGCTTGCGCAGCTGGATGGCCGCCCCGTAGTTGGCCTGGGCGTAGTAGGGACTGAGGAAGTCCGCATTGCGGTAAAAGATCTCAGTGCCGAGCGAAAGCTGCTGGCCGAGGAACCACGGCTCGGTGAACGAAATGGTGGCGTCGGCGCGCTCGATGCCGTATTGCCCGCGAATGCGGAGGCGCTGGCCACCGCCGACGAAATCGGGCCAGCCGAAGAGGTCGAAGTTGGTCTGCTGCAACTCGGCGAAACCGACGAGGCTGTCGATCGTGCTGAAGCCGACGCCGAAGTTGAACGAGCCGGTGCGCTTCTCCTCGACGATGACGTTGAGGTCCTTGCGGCCCGGGATCATCGTGTCGGTCGGCACGGTTTGGACCTGCGAGAAGTAGTTGAGGTTTTCGAGGCGCTGACGACTGGCATCGACCAGCACGGTGTCATAGACATCACCCGGCGAGACGGCCAATTCGCGGCGGATCACCTGGTCCTTGGTCCGGGTGTTACCCTGGATGTTGACCAGATTGATGTAAGCCTGGTTGCCCTCGTCAATGCGGTAGATGACGTTGACGCGCCCGGCGCCGGCGGGGGAAATTTCCGGCACGATGGACGAGTCGATGTAGCCCTGGGTGCCGTAGAATTCCTGGATCTTCTTGATGTCCCCGCCCAACCCTTCCGGGGTGTAGAGCGATCCGTCCACCATGGCCAACTGGGCCTTGAGATCCTCGGGCGAGGTCACGTTCACGCCGTCCAAACGCAACGCGTTGACGCTGTATTGCACGCCCTCGTCGATGGTGAAAATGAGTTCGACACCGTCGCCACCGACCGGATTCGACTGCACATCGGTCACCTGGACATCGGCGAAGCCGCGGTTCTGGTAAACGAGGCGGATGGCGTCGCGATCTTCCTGCAACTGGGCGGGGACGAGGCGGCCGCTCTTGTTGAAGATCGAGAGCAGGTTTTTCGTCTTGGTCTTCATCGCCTTGCGCAGGTCCTTGGCGTCGACGGCGTTGTTGCCGACGAAATCAATGCGCTTGACCACTTCTTTTCCGCCCTCGTTGACGGTGTAAACCACGCGGGAGTCGCCGGTGCGGTCGTTGGTGTCGATCCGGGTGGTGATGTCCACGCCGCTGAAATTGCGGTCCTGGTAGAGCTCCACCATGGCCTGACGGGAGAGTTCGATTTGTTCCTCGTTGAGCCGGTCGCCGACTTTGTAGGTCAGCTCCTTGCGCAAGCGTCCGGCCGAGATGGACTCGGAGCCCTCGACGAGGATCTCGGTGACCACGGCGCGGCCCTGGAGCAAAACAATGACCCGCACGCCATCGGCCTCGGGTTCGGCAAAGATGCGCACGTTGGAGACATCACCTGTGGCGAAGATGGCACGGACATCGTCCTCGGCCGCGCGTTCGGAGTAGGTGTCGCCGACCTTGGTTTTGAGGTTGGCCATGACGCGCTCGCGGCTGATCGTCTCGGGACCGACGTAATTGAGGACGATCGACCGGACGGTCGGGCCGGCGGGCGGGGCGGGCTGCGCGTGGAGGCCGGAGGCCAGGGTGAGCAGGAGCAACAGGGCGGAAAAAACGCGGGATGTCATGTTTTGATGGTTTGGGCCTGACGTAAGCAAACGCCGCCAGCTCGCTTTTAGTGCTGGATGCAGGGCGGGAGGTCAAGCCGGAAACCGGGTCAAACCCCTTGAGGCAGACCGGCGAGGGCGAGGGCGATTTCCTCCTCGGGGTATTCGTAGTTCTGCAGCTTGCCCCCGAGGTAGTCGGTGTAAGCCGTCATGTCGAAGTGGCCGTGGCCGCAGAGATTGAAGAGAATGGTGCGCGGGATGTTTTCCTCGCGGCACAAATTGGCCTCGGCCACCGCGGCGGCGACGGCATGGTTGGCTTCGGGCGCGGGGAGAATGCCTTCGCTGCGGGCAAAGAGCACGCCGGCGGCGAAGCAGTCGAGTTGCTGGACGTTGTGGGCCTCGACGTAACCCGCATCGACCACATGGCTGACGAGCGGAGCCATTCCGTGGTAGCGCAGGCCGCCGCTGTGAAATCCCGGCGGAATGAAGCTGCTGCCGAGGGTGTGCATTTTGACCAACGGGGTCATTTTCGCGGTGTCACCGAAGTCGTAGGCGAAACGGCCGCGGGTCAACGACGGACAAGCCGCCGGCTCGACCGCGATGATGCGGTAGTCGCGTTCCCCGCGCAACTTGCGTCCGAGATAAGGGAAGGCGAGCCCGGCGAAGTTGGAACCGCCGCCGGTGCAGCCAATGATGATATCCGGCTCGTCCCCGGCCATCTCCATTTGCTGCAGGCACTCCAGCCCGATGACGGTCTGGTGCAGCAGGACGTGGTTGAGAACGCTGCCGAGGGCGTATTTGGTCGACGGGTCCTTGGCCGCCACCTCGACCGCCTCGGAGATGGCGATGCCGAGCGAACCGCGGCAGGCGGGATCATCGGCCAGCACGGCGCGGCCGTAGTCGGTCATGTTGCTCGGACTGGCCACGACCTCCGCCCCGTAAGTCTCGATGAGCGCGCGCCGGTAGGGCTTCTGGTCGTAGCTCACGCGGACCATGAAGACTTTGCATTCGAGCCCGAAAAAGTTGCAGGCCAGCGCGAGCGAGGAACCCCATTGGCCTGCCCCGGTTTCCGTGGCCAGCCGTTTCACGCCCTCCTGCTTGTTGTAATAGGCCTGCGGGATGGCCGTGTTCGGCTTGTGCGAGCCGGCCGGGCTGACCCCCTCGTATTTGTAGTAAATCTTTGCCGGGGTCTGGAGTGCGCGCTCGAGCCGGCGGGCGCGGAAAAGCGGCGAGGGCCGCCATTGACGCAGGATTTGACGGACTTCGCCGGGGATTTCCACCTGCCGCTCGGTCGACATTTCCTGCGCGATCAGGGCCTCCGGAAACAGCGGCGCCAGGTCGGCCGGGGACAGCGGTTGGTGGGTGCCGGGGTGAAGGAAGGGGGCGGGCGGCGAGGGCAGGTCGGCCGCAATGTTATACCAAGCTTCGGGCAGGTCTTTTTCGGAAAGAAGATACTTGATCGTGTCGCTCATGGAGGGGGGGAGATGAAGATCCGAGCCTAGCAAGCGCCCCCAACTGCGGCGATGTCTTTTGCGTCCAGCCCTTGCGGCTTTTCACCGACTGGCCGGGCGCTTATGCTTCGGCCCATGCTCGCCGCGCTAAAAGAATGGGACGTCGTCTGCGAAGCGCTCGGCTGTGGGCGCCAGGTCATCGTGGTGCGCAAGGGGGGCATTGCCGAGGGCCGGGGCGGGCTCAAGTTCGACCGCGAGGAGTTCGTCCTTCTCCCCACGTTTTTCCATCAGCAGGCCGAGCGCGTGGTGCCCGATTTTGATTTCGCCGCGCGCGAGGCCGGGGCGGAGGGCGAGCGCGAGTTCGTCGAGATCCGCCACGCCGCGACGCTGGTCTGGCACAAGGTCGTGACCGACCCCGCCGTCCTGCCACGCTTGCAATCTTTTCACATCCTCGCACCGGCCGAAGTCCAGGCGCGCTTCCGTCAGGATCCGCACCCGGGCGTGCAGGTCGCCCTCCTGCGGGTTTACCGCCTCGACCCGCCCCGGCAGGTCGCCTGGCAGAAGTCCTTCGGCGGTTGCCGCTCCTGGGCCGAAATGGAGGCGGACCTCGAATCCTGCACGCGGGTTTCGGTGCTGAGCGACGAGCGTTTTGCCGAGATTGAGCAGGCCTTGCGCGCCATCCTCGACTGAACCCGCTTGGCCCCGCCGCCACCTCTCGCGTAAGCTCCCCGACCCATGGAGAAAGTCATCATCGTCGGCACCGGCTGCGCCGGCCTCACGGCAGCCATTTACACGGGCCGCGCGCAACTTGCCCCGCTGGTCCTCGAGGGGCGTCAGCCCGGTGGGCAGCTCACGACCACCACCGCCGTGGAAAATTTCCCCGGGTTCCCCGACGGCATCGACGGGCCCGACCTGATCATGGCCATGCACGCGCAGGCCGAAAAATTCGGGGCCCGCTTTCAATACGGCACCCTGCAGGAGTTCGAGCCCGGCACGGACCACCACCGGGTGAAGGTGGACGACCAGTGGATCGAGACGGAAACGCTCATCATCGCGAGCGGCGCTGCGGCCCGTTGGCCCGGGCTGGAGGGCGAAAAAAAACTGGTCGGCCACGGCCTCACCTCCTGCGCGACCTGCGATGGTGCGTTTTATCGTGATGTGCCGGTCTGCGTCATCGGCGGCGGCGACTCGGCCTGCGAGGAGGCCACTTTCCTCACCCGCTTCGCCTCCGAAGTCTACCTGATCCACCGCCGCGACACATTGCGCGCGTCGAAAATCATGGCCGACCGCGCCCTCGCCAACCCCAAGGTCAAACCGCTCTGGAACCGCATCCCCGTGGCCTACCTGACCGACGACGCCGGCCATGTGCGCGGAATTGTTTTAGAGGACACCACGACCGGCACCCGCGAGGAACTCGCGGTCAAGTGTGTCTTCGTGGCGATCGGCCACACGCCCAACACCGCACCGTTCCGCGACAAGCTCGAGACGGATGAAAACGGCTACCTCCTCCAGCACCACGGCACGCAGACCAATATCCCCGGCGTCTTTGCCGCTGGAGACGTGGCGGATCACGTCTACCGTCAGGCCATCACCGCCGCCGGTCAGGGCTGTGCCGCGGCCATCGAAGCCGAGCGTTACCTCGCCGCCCGCGAGTAGCGCCCCCCGCGGCCCGCGGCCGCCCCCCATGAAAATCTGCGACCTCACCCAGTTCTACTCGCCAGTCAGCGGCGGGGTGAAACGCTATATCTCGGAAAAAATCGCCTGGATGCGCCGGGCCCGTCCGGACGACCGCCATGTCCTCATCATCCCCGGCAGCCGCACGGCCTGCCGCGAGGACGGCCTGTCGCGCATTTACACCATCCGCTCCCCGCTCGTCTCCCGCACCGCCCGCTACCGCGCGTTGCTCAACCTCACCGCGGTGGAGGAAATCCTCGAGCAGGAGCGGCCGGACGTCATCGAGTCGGGCGATCCCTACCAGGTCGCATGGAAAGCGCTGGCCTCGGGCGATGCCCTCGGCATCCCTGTGGTCGCGTTTTACCATTCGCATTTTCCAGAGGCTTACCTGCGCACGGTGAACAAATTTTTCGGCCCCATCGCGGTCGAGATCACCCGGGACGTCGCCCGTCGCTACGTGCGCGAGCTCTACAATCGCTTCGCCGTGACCATCGTCCCCTCGCCCGCTTTGGCCCAGCTGCTCAGCGCGTGGGGCGTGCGCAACACCCGCCCCGGCGAACTCGGCGTCGACACCGAGCTGTTCCATCCGCGCGAATCACCAGCCGAGAGCGCCGAGGTCCGGCGCGCCCTCGACATTCCGGCGGACGACCTGCTCCTGCTCTACGTCGGCCGCCTTTCGCCGGAGAAAAATGTGCGGACGATGTTCGACGCCTTCCGCCGATTGGCGCGTGACCGGGGCGGGCCGCGCTACACCCTGCTGGTCACGGGCGACGGTCCGGAGCGGCGCTACCTGGCGGATTTGCGCGAAGAATGCCCGCAGGCCCATTGGCTGCCCTACCAGGGCGACGGACGTCAGTTGGCCCGACTTTACCGCGCGGCCGACCTCTTCGTTCACCCCGGCGTGCACGAAACCTTCGGCCTCGTCGCCCTCGAGAGCCAGGCCAGCGGCACGCCCGTGGTCGGTATCCGCGGCAGCTACATGGACCGCATCATTTTCACCGACCAGCAGCACTGGGCCGCGGACAACACCCCGGAGGCCCTGGCCGAGGCCATCCGCACCATGGCCCGGCGTGATCTGGCCGCCGAGGGCGCCGAAGCAGCCGCCCGGGTGAAAAAGTTTTACGGCTGGGACCGCGTCTTCACGCGGCTTTTTGCCGTTTACGCCGGGGTGGCCCGCAAGTAATCCTCTCGCTCATGTCCCCCGAGGTTATCGTCAGACCCTACCGAACGTCCGATCGCGCCCTCGTCCGGCATCTGTGCTGCGAAACCGGCTACCTCGGCGGCCGCATCGACCCGGTCTTCGAAGACCGCGAGCTGTTTGCCGACTACCTCACGAAGTATTACACCGATTGGGAACCAGCCTCCTCGTTCGTGCTTGAGCAGGATGGCGTGGTCAAGGGCTACCTGCTCGGTTCCTACCGGCCGATGCGGCAGCAGTTTTTCAACTTCTTCAACAACCTCAACCTCTTTGCCCGGGGCATGGCCAAATACGCGTCCTACGCCCGCCCGACCCGCGATTTCATCGGGTGGGTTCTGCGCAATTCCTGGCGCGAGGTGCCCAAGGCCCCGCGCCGCAGCGCGCATTTCCATTTCAACATCCTACCCGAGGCCCAGGGACTGGCGCATTCCCGCAAGCTCATGAACACCTACCTCGACTACCTGCGCGCCCGCGGCGTGCCGCAGGTTTTCGGCCAGGTCGTCACCTTCGAGGAGCGACGCGGCGCGGCAGTCTTTGCGCGCTTCGGGTTTCAAGTCGTCGAGAAAAAAGAGATCACCAAATACCGCGCCCACCGCGACGAACCGGTCTACCTTTGCACGGTCATCAAGGACCTGACGGACGGCAAGATGCTCGATTGCGCCCCGGCGCGCTGAAGAGCGGGCATTCCGATCCCTCCTTCCAAATGGCCCGGGGGCGGGCCATCTCCTTGTGCCTCCCCAAGGAGATGGGACGCCCCCGTCCCACCCGTTCACAGCCACCGCGCTCCGCGCGCCACCCCTCATTTTTCCCGCGCATCGGTCTTGCCCTGCTTTCCCGGAATGCGATTCTCTGCCCTGCTGTGACCTACGATTTTTCAACCTGCCCCGACCGCGGCGGCACCGGCAGCCTCAAGTGGGAGCGCTATGCCGGGCGCGACATCCTGCCCATGTGGGTGGCCGACATGGATTTTCTTTCACCCCCGGAAGTGATCGAGGCGCTGCGGCAACGCACCGACCACGGCGTTTTCGGCTACACCCTGCCGCCGGCCTCGACCATCGGGGCCGCCGCGGAATATCTCCAAACGCACCACGATGTCTCCGTCGATGCGGAGCAGATCGTCTGGTTTCCCGGGCTCGTCCCCGCGCTCAACGTCACTTGCCGCGCCTTCGCCGGCGCGGGTGAAGACGTGCTGACCTGCACGCCGGTTTATCCGCCGTTTCTGTCGGCCCCGGACTTCGCCGGCGTCGGGCTGCGCAAGGTGGACCTGGCGGAAAGCGCCGGCATCTGGGACATCGACTTCGATGCCCTCGAACTTGCGGTCACGCCGCAAACGCGTCTTTTCATTCTTTGCAACCCCCACAATCCCGTGGGCCGCGTCTTTCCCGAGACAACCATCGCCCGGTTGGCCGGGTTCTGCCGCAAGCATGACCTCGTGCTGGTCTCGGATGAAATCCACTGCGATCTGGTGCTCGATGAAAGGAAACACACCAGCGGGCTGCGGTTTGCCGGCCCGGACGGCCCCCGCACGATCGCCATGTTCGCGCCGAGCAAAACGTTCAACCTCGCCGGGTTGGCTTGCGCGTTCATGGTCATCCCCGATGCGGCCACCCGCCGCGCCTTCCAAAAGGCGGCGCGCGGTCTCATCACGGAAATCAATGCCTTGGGCTACGCCGGTTGCGAGGCCGCGCTGCGCCATGGCTGGCCTTGGCGCGACCAATTGCTCGGGGTCTTGCGGGCCAACCGCGACCGCGTGGAATCATTCGTCGCCTCGTCGCTCCCCGGCATCCGCACCTGGCACGTGGAGGCCACTTACCTCGCGTGGTTGGATGCCCGCGGACTCGGGCAGACGAACGTGGCAAAGTTTTTTGAAGACCACGGGGTCGGCTTGTCCGACGGCGTGCCCTTCGGCGCGCCCCCCGGCTTTCTCCGCCTGAACTTCGGGTGCCCGCGGGCGCAGCTCGACGAGGCGCTGCGGCGCATGGCCCTGGCCCTGGACCAGCGATGAATCATCGACTGCACGACCATCCGCGCTGTCGCCCGGAGGACCTCGGCAGGCCCATCCCCGACTCGCCTCACGCGGTGTCGGTCTGCCTGCCCGCGTGGGAGGATGTCATCGGCTACGAGGAAAAGGATTCACGGGTCCACGAACGGATGCAAACCGGCTACCCGCGCTTCTTTCTTCATCCGCTGGTGCAGGAAGTGCGGGCCGGGTTGCGCCGCGAACTCGGCCGCACCGGGGAGGATGTCCTGCCATTTCCCTCCGAGGAAGCCGCCCGCGAATGCGCCACCTTCGCCGGGGCAGGCTCGCGCGTGATGGAATCGGGCGGCATTTGGGCGGTGTTTTTTCCCGGGGACCTGCTGCCGCGCGCCCGAGCCTATTGGCAGCATGCCGGACGGATTCTTTCGTCGCGGGCCGCGGAAGACTGGCTGCGCGACGGACGCCTGGCCGCGCCGGACCAGGCCCTTGCGAGCATGATGCGTCAGCGTCTCGCCGGCTGGAACGGCGCCCCCGAGTCGCTGATCAGCCTGCATCCCAGCGGCATGGCCGCAATCTTCGCCGCGTTCCGCGCCGCGACCGCCCGACGCCCCGGGTGCCGCACGGTCATGTTCGGTTTCCCCTACACCGACACGCTGAAAATTCTGGAGAAATTCGGCGCCGGCGTGGAGTTCTTCCCGCGAGGCGACGCGGACGACCTGGCCAGACTCGCGGAACTTCTCGCCACGGAGGAGTTCGCCGCGATTTTCTGCGAATTTCCCAGTAATCCCCTCCTGCAGGTTCCAGATCTGCCCGCGCTCCATCAACTGGCGTCCGGTGCCGGTGTGCCGATCGTGGTGGACGACACAATCGGCACTTTTGCCAATGTGGACGTGCTTCCTCATGTCGACCTTGTGGCCACCAGCCTGACCAAGGCCATTTCCGGCGAGGGCGATGTGATGGCCGGGGCGTTGACGGCCAATCCGCATGGCGTTTTCGGCCAAGGCTTGCCCCTGAGCGCGCTCGACGAAATTTATGCACCGGACCTCGCGGTGCTGGAGAAAAACTCGCGGGATTTTCCGCAACGGATGAAAGAGGCCAGCGCCAATGCCCAAAAGTTGGCCGACCTGCTCCACTCCCATCCCTCCATCGAGCGGGTCTATTATCCCGGCTTGGACCCCTCACCCGTTTACCACGCGCTCTGCAAGCCGGGCGGCGGCTATGGTGCGGTGCTCTCCTTCTTGCCGCGCGCTGCGGCCGTGAATTCGCCACGAATCTACGAAACACTCCGCATCTCCCGCGGCATCAGCCTCGGCACCAGCTACTCGCTGGTCAGCCCTTATGTTCAGTTGGCCCACTACCACGAACTGGAGTGGGCGCGGGCTTGCGGAATCGACCCGCACCTTCTTCGCGTCGCCGTCGGCAACGAACCCTGGGCCGACCTGCAGGAGAGGTTTCGGGCCGCACTCGGTCAATAGAAAAGGGCGGGAATTTCTCCCCGCCCTTCACGATGGAATTGAAGCTCGGCCGTTATCCGCGGTTGACCAGGTCGAACAGACCCGGACCCACCTTGTGGACACCGTTCGTTTTATAAATGCGCGCCGCCAAATTCTTCTTCGGGTCGGACACATTCCAAATGTAATTATCTTCGACCAGCCCCTGCAGGACCGCGTCCACGTTGAGCGGACCGCCCGAGCGTTGCATGACCTTGATGATGGCGGGGCCCAGCGGACCGCTGGGCGAGGCCGGACGTTTCTTGCCTTTCAGCGGCGAAACGCGTTTGCCCGCCTTCGGGGCTTTGGGCGCTTTGGGCGCACGGCCGGGCTTGCGACCGCGACGGGCCGGAAGAGCGACAGAGGCGACATCGGCGGATGCGGGAAGCGAAAACTTCTGGCCGAGAATTTTGGCGAGCTCGCGCTGCATTGTTTCAATTTTGACCTGCAGCGTCAGAGCGCGGCGGAGGGTGGCTGTGTTTACATTCATAATGGCCATTGATGTTATTTGTAATTTATGGAACGCCGCAATATAAATCCGCGGCCCGCTCGCGGAGGGAGCCGCACGAAGCGCTTTTGGACTGCGGCAATTCCTCTGCCGCCTTCAGATGGCGGCCACACGCGATCGCGATCGCTTCCCACAAACGCCTCCACCGTTGGTGCCCTTTTGCCTCCTCGACAGAGAAAGCTCCCGGCTTCATGCTCTCCGCCCATGGACGAATCGTTGGCCCGGTGGGCCCAATCATTGATGCACTCCTACCGTGATCACGGCGGCGTCAACACAAGTGACGCACCCGGATTGCCCTCCAAACCGCAGATCGGAACGCTGTGCCTTGAGCTTATGCAGTTGCTCTTTCCCGGTTATCACGACGGGGAGGCCGTGGAGAAACTTGACCTAGCCGAGACCACCAGGCGGCGCGTGCACTCGTTGGCTGACGATTTTCAGCATGTCATCCATGCCGCCCTTGGCGAGGATTCCGCCGCGGGAGCCAAGGCCGCCGAGACCGTGCAACGCCTGTTCGAGGAACTCCCAGCCATCCGCGGAGTGCTGCAAACCGATGTGGAAGCCGCCTATGAGGGCGACCCATCCGCCCGCACACGGGAGGAAATTATACTGTCCTATCCGTTCATCGAAGCCATCGCCGTGCAGCGCGTGGCCCATTTGCTCTACACGTCAGGAGTGCCCCTCATCCCCCGCATGATGACCGAATGGGCCCACACCCAAACCGGCATCGACATCCACCCGGGAGCCACGATCGGCAGCCATTTCTTCATCGACCATGGCACGGGCGTGGTCATCGGCGAAACCTGCCGCATCGGATCCCGGGTCAAACTTTACCACGGCGTCACCCTGGGGGCGCGGAGCTTCGAAAAGGACGAGGCCGGACGGATCAAGAAGGGGGGCAAGCGCCATCCTGATGTCGAGGACGGGGTGACCATTTATCCCAATGCCACCGTGCTGGGCGGCGAAACCGTCATCGGCCGCAACAGCACCATCGGCGGCAACGTCTTCCTCCTCCACAGCGTGGCCCCGAACTCTCTCGTCCACTGCGAAGAGGCAAAAATCCGCGTCCTGGCCAAACCCCAGCAGGGCGGTGTGGTGGATTACGCCATCTAGCGGACCATGCCGAACCGCTCCGCCCAGCACGGCGAACTTGACCCGACGCGGGTCGCGCAGCAACTCGAGGCCGAGGCCCGCGCTTGGGCGCATCGGCTCCAACTCCCCGCCTTGGGCTCACGCCTGACACTTCGCTGGCATCCGCGGCTGCGCACGACGGCCGGCTCCGCCCGTATCGGAGCATCTCTCATTCTGCTCAATCCACGGCTGCTCAGCTTTCCGGAAGAGCTGACCCGCACCTTCCTGCATGAGCTCGCCCACTTGGTTGCTCACGCGCGCAATCCGCGTCGGCGCCTGCCGCCTCACGGGGCCGAATGGCGGCAAGCCTGCGGCGATCTCGGCGTGCCCGGAGAAAAACGGTGCCACACCATCCCGCTCGCCGCCTCGCGCCAGGTCACCAGAAAATTCTTCTATCACTGCCCGCACTGCCGCCGCGAGGTCGCCCGCGTCCGTCCCTTCCGGCGTGCCGAGGCCTGCCTCACGTGCTGCCGGGTCCATGCAGGCGGACGCTACGACCGACGTTTTCGTTTCCTCGCCGGGGGAGCCCCGCCTGCACCGATGGCGCGGTTTCAGCCGGAGCTTTTTCGATTGTGAAGAGACTGCCGGCCCCGTAACACTCCCACCTCCCCACCCCCTTATGAGCCAGAACATCGAATCCCACTTGGTCGAAAACCGGGTCGTCAAACCAACCCGCGAGTTCAGCAAGAATGCGCGGATCAAAAACATGGCCGATTACCGCCGCATTTATGCGGCCTCGGTCAAGAACCCGGCCAAGTTCTGGGCGGGCGAGGCCGCGGAACTGACCTGGGGTCGCAAATGGAAAACGGCCCTGAAATGGACGGCCCCGTTCGCCCGCTGGTTCGATGGCGGCACGATCAACGCCTCCGAAAACTGCGTCGACCGCCACGCCTTCAGTGCCCGCCGCAACAAAGCCGCCATCATTTGGGAAGGCGAGCCCGGTGAGAAGCGCACGCTGACTTACGGACAACTCCACCGCGAGGTCTGCCTCTTCGCCAACGTGCTCAAGCGCAACGGCGTGAAGAAGGGCGACCGCGTCATCATCTATCTCCCGCTCATTCCCGAGGCCGCCATCGCCATGCTGGCCTGCGCGCGCCTCGGCGCCGTGCACTCGGTCATCTTCGGGGGATTCAGCGCGGACAGCATCCGCGACCGCATCGCGGATTGCGGCGCGACCTGCGTCGTCACCGCCGACGGTGGCTACCGCCGCGGGGCCATCGTTCCACTCAAGCACAATGTCGACGCCGCGCTCGCCGGCGAGACAACGGTCAAGCGCGTCATCGTCTTCCGCCGCGCCCACAACGAGATCCACATCAAGGAAGGCCGCGACGTCTGGTGGCATCGGGAGCTGGAATACGTCAACGCCATTTCCCCCATCACCCATTTCGACAGCGAACATCCCCTCTTCATCCTCTACACCAGCGGCTCGACCGGAAAACCCAAGGGCATTCTTCACACCACCGGCGGCTACCTCACCGGCACCTACGCCACGACCAAATACGTCTTCGACCTGCGCGAGGACGACATCTATTGGTGCACCGCCGACGTCGGCTGGATCACCGGGCACAGCTACCTCGTTTACGGACCGCTGGCCAACGGGGCGACCTGCCTGATGTATGAAGGCGCGCCGAATTGGCCCGATCCGGACCGCTTCTGGCGCATCATCGAGGATTACGGCGTGACCGTTTTCTACACCGCCCCGACCGCCATCCGCGCGTTCATCAAATGGGGCGACGAATGGGTCAAGAAGCACGACCTCTCATCCCTCCGCCTCCTCGGCACCGTCGGGGAACCGATCAATCCGGAAGCCTGGATGTGGTATTACAAGCTGATCGGCGGCAGCCGCTGTCCCATCGTCGACACGTGGTGGCAGACCGAGACCGGGGCCATCATGATCTCGCCGCTCCCCGGCGCCACGCCGGTCAAGCCGGGCACGGCCACGCTTCCCTTCTTTGGCATCGACGCCGCAGTCGTGGACGACAATGGCCAAGAGGTCGGGCCGAACGTCGGCGGCAAACTCGTCGTGCGCAAACCCTGGCCGTCCATGCTGCGCACGATCTACGGCGACCGCGCGCGCTACAAGAAGACCTACTGGAGCGAAATCCCCGGCTTCTATTTCACCGGTGACGGAGCCCGGCGGGACAAAGACGGCTATTTCTGGATCGTCGGCCGCATTGACGACGTGCTCAATGTCGCTGGGCACCGCCTCGGGACCTCCGAGATCGAGAGCGCCCTCGTCAGCCACCACGCCGTAGCCGAGGCCGCGGCCGTCGGTCGGCCGGATGAAATCAAAGGACAGGCTGTGGTGGTCTTCGTCACGCTCAAGGGCGGCGAAAAACCCAGCGCCGACCTGCGGGAAAAACTGCGGAAACACGTGGGCACGGCCATCGGGGCCATCGCCAAACCGGACGACATCCACTTCGCCGAAGCCCTGCCCAAAACCCGCAGCGGCAAAATCATGCGGCGCCTCTTGAAGGAAATCGCCGGCGGCGGCGAGGTCAAGGGCGACACGACCACACTCGAAGACTTCGGCATTTTGTCCAAACTCAAACTGCGCGACGCCTGAGGCTAACAGCCTCCCGCTTTTTGACTTTCGGGCGGGCTGGTCGGCCCAAGGACGTGGGGCGCCCTCGCCCCACCCGATCCCCGCCACGCTCTGCGCGCTGCCTTATTCTTGAAGGCAGGGTGCTGCGCACCATGGGCCCACGTGTGGGACGAGGGCGCCCCATTTCCCAGTAAGGCCGAAGGCCTCAAACATTGTTGCTTTCGGACTTGGTCGCCAGTGCCCCAGGGCCGATGGACGCCGGCCTCATCACCCACAGCCGAAGGGCCGTTGGCCTGAGAAGGCAAGAACGTTTGGAGAGTTGAGGGCTGGGGATACCCAGCGCATTGCCCTCATCCTTCGTGTTTCCAGAACAGCCCGGGAGGCGTAAACTCTGACGCCATGAAATCCTTCCTCATCACCGGCGCCTCCAGCGGAATCGGACGCGCCCTGGCCATCCGGCTCGCGGCTCGCGGGGCGCAACTGACCCTCAACGGACGCTCCGAAAGCAAACTTGCCGAGGTCAAGTCCGCCTGTGCCGGGGCCGCCCTCGTTGAATGCGTGGCGGCCGACATCACGGCTGCCGGGGCCGCAGAGAATCTGGTGCAGCGCAGCCTCGAAGCCATGGGCGGACTCGATTGCGTGATTCACTGCGCAGGCATCGGACTGATCAAACCGGCCGCAGAGACCACCGATGCTGAGTTCACCAAGGTCGTGAACACCAACCTGCGGGGAACTTTCCTCCTCGCCCGCGAGTCCTGCCGCATCATGGCCGCGCAAAAAAAGGGTCTCTTCATCACGTTGCCCGGCATTCTCGGCAAAGCCGTGATGAAAAACGCCTCCGCCTACATCGCCAGCAAGTTTGGGGTCAGCGGACTGATCAAGGCCTTCGCCCAAGAATACCAGCGCAGCGGCATCCGCTTCTGTCAGTTTTATCTCGGCGGGGTCGACTCGCCGTTCTGGGACAACCTCGGGATGCCCCTCCAGCGCGACAAAATGATCCCCCTATCCACCGCGGCCGATCTCATTGCCCAAGCCATTGACGCTCCCCCGCATCTGGTGCTCGCCGAGGTCGTCCTCCAGCCCGAGAGCCACCAACTGGTGTAATACCAAGGGCCCCTTGCTTTTCGACTTTTGGTTAGGTGGTAGGGCTGGGCCTCCGGACCGGCCGTGTCGAATTCCGAAAAGGGTTCCCGGTCGGTCCGGAGGCCCGACCCTACCTGAGATCGCTGCTGGCAGAGTCCCATTTTGCTTTTGGTTGTTGGCAAAAGATTCGCGGCGCGACAGGAAGAAGATTTTACCTCCATTGGTTCATGCGAAAACCATATAGGTTTGCCGCTATGTCTTCCGACTCCATCGAGATCTCACGCGGCACGATTCTACCCGGCGATGCGCTGCAGATCCTGCCGTCACTGCCTGCCGCTCAATTCCAACTCATCATCGCCGACGCTCCCTACTATCAGGTCCTGACGGACGAAGAGTGGGACAACAAATGGGCCTCACCGGATGACTACGTCGAGTGGATGGCCCGCTGGGTGCGCGAATGCCGGCGGGTGCTCCGCCCGGACGGATTGCTTTACGTTTTCGGCCAACTCGGACAACGCGAGCATGTCTGGCTGCACGTCGCCTCCCACCTCGCTCGCGAAATGCAGTTCCACGACATGATCATCTGGGACCGGGCTGTGGGTTACAACGAGCGCCAGGACTCGTTTACGCCGCAGTATGAAATGATTCTGGTGCTTCGAACGTCGCAGCAGGCCAAACCCTACTTTGACAAGAGCGCGGTCCGGATTCCCTACGACCCTGCGACGATCAAGACCTACCTGAGAGACAAGCGATACAAGGACCGCGAGGCGCGGCTCCGCCATCTCGAACGCGGCAAGCACGCGACCAACATCCTGCGCGTTCCCTCCCTCAAGGGCTCAAGCAGCGAGAAAACAGGCCACCCGAGTCAAAAGCCGCTGACCTTGATCAACCACTTGATCCGCGCCGCCTCGCGTCCCGGAGATCTCATCCTCGATCCCTTCCTCGGCAGCGGCACCACCGCCGTTTCGGCCGAGAACCTTGGCCGTCGCTGGCTCGGCATCGAGGAAAACCCGGCCTACGTGGTCATGGCCAGGAATCGAATCCAAAAGGCGGCCATGGCCAGGGACCTCTGACAATCAAGGGGCACGGGCGTCCCGCCCGTGTTGTCTGGTCCGAAACGGGCGAGACGCCCGTTTTCCCTGGTTGTTGCAGACGTCCAAAAACTGAGGACCGTTGGCATTACCCCGCCATGGCCGCCTCGCGCGGGGGCGGTGCCCCCGCACCTCCCTCTCGGAGTCAACCGGACGGCGATGGGGACATCGCCGCTACAACGAACCAACCGCTCCGCTCCGGTCTGTGCCCGCTCCGCTTGGCACAGCCTCTTCGGCTTGTCACGCCGTCGCGGAGGAAAGGCGGATTCGCTCGCTTGCTGGCTGTTCTCACGGGACTGAACTGCGGACACAACGGAACCCCAGATCGAGGATGCTGTTGCCGGGGACGTTGTAGTAGCGGCCGGCCGAGCGGGCGTAGTAGACGATGATGTTCCAACCGCCGCCCCGGCTCACCCGGCTGGAGCCCGAAGAAGCACCTCGCGGGTCACTCGACGGCGAACTCGCATAATAGCTGCTCGAATAGAAATCCCAGCACCACTCCCACATGTTCCCCGCCATGTCATAGAGACCATATGCGTTCGGTGGGAACGACCCAACGGGCGAGGAATACGGCGTGACACCGTCGTTGTATGTCGGATGATACCCGCGCGTCGGACTCACGTCGTAGGCGTAGGAGGCATCACTGTAGTAGTTCGCCTGGCTGTGCGTGATCGTGTCCCCCCACGGAAACCGCTGCCCGCTCAACCCGCCCCGCGCCGCCCTCTCCCACTCCGCCTCCGTCGGCAAACGATACCCGGCGGCCGCGAAATTGCAGTCCGGCGTGGATGTCCCCGTCTTCATCACCGCCCCGCTCACCGTGTAGCACGGCGTCAACCCTTCCTTCTGGCTCCGCGCATTGCTCCACTTCACTGCCTCATACCAAGTGACGTTATGAGCCGGATGGTTCGCCGCCTTGCCGCTCGCGCTGGCCGCATTGATGTCATATCCGTTCGCCGCAGCCCACGTCGCCACCTCGTCCCACAGCGCCTTGCTCACCTCATACTTGTCCATGTAAAACGCACTCACATTTACCCCGTGAACCGGCAACTCTTCGGTAGCGCCATCCCCCGAGGCCGACATCACATTGCCCATCGCGAAACTCCCCGCCGGGATGAGAGCCATGGTCGTGGGCGTGGCATTGGTCATGACAATGTCCATCCGGTAAAACGCCTGCGGGGATGTCGGCATGTTGGTCACCACGGTCTGCACCGTCTGCCAGTTGGTCAGCCCGTTGGTGGACATCTTGAGGGACAACACCACGTCTGTCTGGGCATGGACGGTGGAAGGTATCGCCGCGGCCAACAACGCCACGACGCCAAACAAGCGGAGAATCGTTTTCATGGGTCCAGTTGATATGCCCCCCCCCTGCGGCATGGCAAGCCGCACAATGGGGTCTATCTCGCCCGAGTGGTGCCCGGGTCTTGGATGAGACCAACCGCCCCCTCACTTTTCGACCCCTGAAAATCAGGGGGCACGGGCGTCCCGCCCGTGTCCTCGGCCATGCATAGGCGGGACGGCTGTGCCCCCTGACCAAAGCAAAAGTCTCAGAGCCACGGGGACGCGGGCACAAGAAAGGCGGCCGCCGCAGCGACCGCAGAAAGGTGCTTCGCGCGCCACCCGCTCAAATAGCCCGGGGCCGGGCCACCTCCTTGATCTCCCAAGGAAAGTGGGGCGCCCTCGTCCCACGCGTTCCCCCCCGCCGCGCGCCGCGCTCCACGGCCCAGGATGGCACGGCCGTTGGTCCAAGACCGTCCACAAACAAAAAAACCCTCCCCATGGAAAACCATGGGGAGGGTGGATTCTGGCAATGTCCTACTCTCGCACAACCTATAGAAGCACTACCATCGGGGCTGCAGCGTTTCACTTCCGTGTTCGGGATGGGAACGGGTGGTTCCACTGCGCTAGGATCACCAGAAGCTGAACCACCACACGGATGATTCAAATCCTGACGAACCTGACATTGTTTGAGTCAAAGAACTGATCGTTCGCTGACATCTGCATAGAGGCACCCACTTCAAATTGGCTGATAAAGTCATAAGTTTCATGCCGAATAAATTCGGCAGAGGAAAAAAATGACCAAGCCGGACGAGCATTAGTATTGCTAAGCTGAACACATTGCTGTGCTTACACCCGCAACCTATCAACGTGGTGGTCTACCACGGCTCTTCAGGGAGAATTCATCTCGGGATAGGCTTGGCGCTTAGATGCTTTCAGCGCTTATCCTTTCCGAACATAGCTACCCAGCAATGCCGTTGACACGACAACTGGAACACCAGAGGTTCGTCAGACCCGGTCCTCTCGTACTAAGATCTGAACCCCTCAATTCTCCTGCGCCCACAGTGGATAAGGACCGAACTGTCTCGCGACGTTCTGAACCCAGCTCGCGTACCACTTTAACCGGCGAACAGCCGGACCCTTGGGACCTTCTCCAGCCCCAGGATGTGATGAGCCGACATCGAGGTGCCAAACCCTGCCGTCGATATGAGCTCTTGGGCAGGATCAGCCTGTTATCCCTAGCGTACCTTTTGTCCGTTGAGCGATGGCAATTCCACATTCAACCACCGGATCACTTGGACCTACTTTCGTACCTGCTCGACCTGTGTGTCTCGCAGTCAAGCTGGCTTATATCCATATACTCGTCACCTGATTACCAACCAGGTTGAGCCAACCTTCGTACTCCTCCGTTACTCTTTGGGAGGAGACCGCCCCAGTCAAACTGACCGGCTGCCAGTGTCTCTCGCCCAGATAATGGGTCGAGGTTAGATGTTCCAATCTCACAGGGTGGTGTTTCATTGTCGGCTCATCATCCCCCGAAAGAGATGAATCAAAGCCTCCCACTTACGCTAAGCAATAAAATCGAAACAACAGTGACAGCGTACAGTAAAGGTGCATAGGGTCTTTCCGTCCTACTGCGGGCAGGCGGCATCTTCACCGCCAATACAACTTCGCTGAGCTCCTCGTTGAGACAGCGGTCAACTCGTTACACGATTCGTGCAGGTCGGAACTTACCCGACAAGGAATTTCGCTACCTTAGGACCGTTATAGTTACGGCCGACATTCACGGGGACTTAGGTTCAAAGCTTCGCCTTGCGGCTAACCTCTTGCCGTAATCTTTCCGCATTGGTCACGTGTCACACCCTATACTTGGTCTTGCGACTTGGCAGAGTGCTGTGTTTTTGTTAAACAGTCGGTTGACCCCTTTCACTGCGGCCCCAATGGATCGCTCCACGGGGCACCCCTTCTTCCTAAGTTACGGGGCTAGATTGCCGAGTTCCTTAACGAGGTTTCACTCACGCGCCTTGGTATATTCTACCCACCCACCTGTGTCGGTTTAGGGTACGGGCGGCCGAAGGAACAACATTAGGATTTTCTTGATTCATTCTTTAACAGATCCGCTTTGGCCGAGGCCTCCACGTCCCACCTTGCGGCAGACTGCCACTATCAGTCGACAGACTGTCTCCGAACAAATGTCCCCTAATGCCTTAACTCCAGCCGGTGCAGGAATATTAAACCTGCTGTCCATCGCCTACGCCTCTCGGCATCAGCTTAGGTCCCGACTAACCCTGGGAGGACGAACCTTCCCCAGGAAACCTTGGGTTTACGGCGGACAGGAATTTCACCTGTCTTATCGCTACTCATGTCTGCATCCTCACT
>Ga0247836_1001502_pt1 | contig 37068 bp, 29 predicted proteins | sample LaCruzMarch2015__4_FD_187116 | JGI IMG/M metagenome (GOLD analysis project Ga0247836, IMG submission 187116) | Freshwater microbial communities from meromictic Lake La Cruz, Castile-La Mancha, Spain - LaCruzMarch2015_14m | ecosystem: Environmental > Aquatic > Freshwater > Lake | place: Spain... | reverse complement strand
CGAAGTATATGCCGAGCTACCTCGGCTGGCACCGTATGATCGAGCGCGACGGCGACCGGCTCACGCCACGGCATATCATCGCAGAGGCGTTCGGTTAGCACCTACGTCAAGCCGAAACACAGCCATCATTGAAGCTGTTATAGCTACCGGCCATTTTACTGTGTTGGCGAGATTTTTATCATTTATGACAATCCGCACAAATTCTTTGATTGTTAGGCCGCCGGCTATCGCAGCTGTAACGACGCCGATTACCTTCAAGAAAGTGCTCATTGCTCCTCCGGGCGCTTCCAAAATTAAGCAACAACTTCCCGGCTTCGCCCCATACTGATGGCTAACGTAATGTTGGCAGCCCAACCTGGGCCGATTGCGCTAGGTCGGTTCATCGATTGGTCCCTCACTTGCGAGCCTCAACATAACTCGCTGATAGCGGTTGGTCTACTGTCGGAAGCGGAATCGATCAGTTTAACCGCGCTTATACGGATTTTTCGGCACATAAGCGTTAGGCTCGACGGACCGCTCTGCGCTGGGTCGTGGATCGCCCCCGAATTCTTGAATTCAAGACTCGCGTGAGTGAACGTCGTACACTCAGATTTTCGGATGCCGATGTGCAGCGTCGTCGGCCACGTCACATGGTCGCACGGTCTGGGGCTCCATGCGCATTTTCACAGGCGGCCCGTTCCCGTCATGAAAGTGCACTTTTCGTCGGCGTAAAGTCCATCTGAAGCGCCAATCACGGTGAGCGGGGATGGGGACCGGAACATTCAAGGAAACGTTGCGCACGGAACTTCCGCGGGGGCTGCCGGGCAAGGATAACGCTGCCATCTCGGCGGCCTGGGGTGACGTCTGGTCGATGGGCGATAAGTTCCCCTATGGCCGGGACACCCCGAATGGGCGGCGCGGGGTGTTCCTCGGCTACGACGGCGAGGGCACGCAAGGGCGGCCCGTCGGTTTCACAGACGACCGGCACATCATGACGATTGCCGGTTCGCGCGGCGGCAAGGGCCGGTCGCTGATTATCCCGAACATGCTTATGTACGAAGGGTCGGTGCTGGCCATCGATCCCAAAGGCGAGCTGGCGCGCATTACCAGCCGCGCGCGGGCTGAAATGGGGCAGCGCGTGTTCGTGCTCGATCCGTTCGGGGCAAGCCTGCAGGGCTGCACGAATGATGCTCAGCGAGAGGCGTTGCAGGCGCGGCTTGCTCACTACAACCCGCTCGCCGAACTCGACCCCAGCTCGTCCACATTCGTGGAAGATGCGGCCATCATCGCGAGTGCGCTGATCAAGGACAGCCGGTCGAACGACCGGTTCTGGACCGACAGCGCGAAGGTGCTGGTGCATGCTTTGATTTTGTATGTGTTCACACTGCCGGAAGGCGACCGCAATCTGTGCACGGTGCGCGATCTTCTGTCCCTCAAGGGAGAACTGATCACCAGAGCGGCACAGATGCTGGAGATGAACCCACAGGCTGCGCTGTGGAAATTGCTCGTCGGGGCCGGGGACCAGTTCGAGGGCGTCGTGGCGTCTGCTGGCAATACCTTCGGCACCATGCACGAGAACGGCGTTTCGTCGGTGTTGGCGACCGCGCGCACGGAAACGGCGTTCCTCGACAGCCCGACGTTGCGGGAGACCCTGCGCAAAAGCGACTTCAAACTTGGCGAACTGAAACGGGGCGCGGTGACGGTGTTCCTGTGCCTGCCCGCTGGCCGCATGGCGTCGCACGCCAACTGGCTGCGCGTGTTCATCGACATTGCCATGTATGCGTTTGAACGCGACATCAAGCCGACGGCAGTTCCGCTGCTCATGGTCCTCGATGAGTTCCCGGTGTTGGGCTACATGCGCTCGCTGGAAGCAGCCGCTGGCCAGATCGCGGGCTTCGGCGTCAAGCTGTGGACCATCGTCCAGGACATCACGCAGTTGAAGCGGCTGTATCGCGACAGCTGGGAGACGTTTGTCGCCAACTCGGGCGTGATCACGGCGTTCGCCAACACCGACGGCTCGACGCTGCAATACCTGTCCGGCCAGCTCGGCAAGATCACGATGGAGATCGCTAAAGACAGCGGCGCGTCGGCCGCACAAAAGCGGGCGGGCGCCAACCTGACACAGAACCAGGTCCGCGAGGACCCGCTGCTGGCACCGCACGAATTGGCGATGGTTTTCGAGCGCGACAAACTGCGCATCCTCGTGCTCGGCGCGGGATTGCCGCCGCTCGCCCTGCAGCGGGCGCGGTATGACAAAGACCCGAATTTCCAGGGGAGGTTTGATCAGTGAGGCAAGGCCAGCACAAACGATCGCTCGGCAAAATGTTTGATGCCTTGCGGCCTTGGATCTTCGCAGCGATAGCGATGGCCGGTTCTTTGGCCCTCTTCGGTAAGTTTTATTGGTTTGAACCTAATCTTTACGGCGACACCATTTGGCCGCGCATGCTCAAGGGCTACTTGGGCCGCGATGAGTTGACGTTTTATCTCGGTGTTCCAATGGTGGGCGCAAGCCTGATTGCGTGGCAGGCCTTTGAGATTACGAAAGTGAAGCTACCTTTTTGGCCGATTACCGTGGGCACGCGGAACGGCTTGCCGTGCGTCTCCTGGACGCAAGAGGCGGGATCGTTTCATTCTGAAGGTCGCAGAGTGGTTAGGGGCTTAAACTGGTTTTGGCTTGGCCTGACAGTTTTTGTATCCTTCATGGCTTTTGTTTCCGGCACGCCAGAACACGCTTACGAGAATGCAATCGCCGGGGCCATCGTTGGAGCACTTCTGGGTGCTTACGGCGTGGGAGAAGCTCTGAAGCAAAGACGCCAGAATGGCTTAGAACAGATTGAAGACTCAACGCCTGGCAAGCGCCGTGAAGACTGTGAAGCGTATCTCGAGTCCATCAATGGGCAGATTTGGTTCACCATCCGCCGTGGGGACGCCTCGAAAGCTGCATTGCCCGTGGTTGAATTCGTCCCCTGGACATCCATCGGCAACTTCGAAGAGGGCTCCCACAAGCAGTGGTTCCGGTCACGTGGGTCTGTCGGCAGTCTGGCGGACTGGGGTGTGATCGTGACGCAATCGAGCGAAGGGCCGGTCGTGCGGGTTGCCGAGTCCGTGTCCGACCACGCTTGGTTGGTCAAACTGCTCGTGATCCTTCAAAACACATTCATCGCGCCGCGCGAGGCCATCCTTCAGGATCTGCGGGACAAGGATGAACCCAGTTCGAAACCAGACTCAGACCCGGGAAGCCGTCCCGGCGATGTCCCGCTTAAACCGTTCTGAGCTAACAAAAAGGACGCGGCAACAATCCAGAAAGCGGCCAGCAAAAACGGAGACCTCATGACGAAATTGGCAAGACTTGGATGGATTGCAGTTGTTTTGATCGCGGTCATCGGTCTCTGGCAACTCAAGGCCAAGATCGACGATCGCGCGCTTGGGATTTATACGCCAGAGCAAAAAGAGCGGGTGATTGCTTACCAGAGGCAAGTAGCTAAAAATGTCCAGGAGATACACGACAGGTATGAAAAAGCGATACCTGACGGAGCAACGCGTATTCCAAATAGCGAAGGCGTGGCGGAAGAACGCGCCAACAAGCTCACTTACAAAATCGATAAATTTACGACGGCTGATGGCAAGTGCAAGGTTGCCTTCAGACTTAATCGGCAGCTTAATAGTTGGCAGGACGTCGTTGGTGCGCAAATAAATGGCAAGACGAGCAGCGCCGATCGAATTGGGGACAGCCCCGACGTTATGACGGACTGCCCAAAAAAGCACGAGGAGTTGGCACTCACCGTGAAGGGCCCCAAGGATCGTAGGTTCGTCTATGTCGTGGTGGGTGAGTAGTACCTTGATCGCAAAGCTGGGCCAGAGGAGGAGGCTAAGCGTAACCAATCGGCAAACTGCAATGCCGGGTTGTATCGAAGCTGGAGCGCAAGCACTTCGCCGCGCACCTGCGCGGCATGGTGCTTACCAACCACTTGCCGGACTACGCGCTGACGCTCGAAGGCGAGCACGCCGTGTTCTGGCGACGCGGGGAGGGCGAGCGGATGGCGAAGTTGGCAACCGTTGCCGCGACGCCACAGCCACCGCTTGAACGCCGCATATTGATCTCGTCAAGGGCCATAGAGCAGCTTTACGAAATCGCGCCGCGATGGGATAAACGTCTGCTTGAAAGCCTCTACATCGAGTGGGCGCTGACCAAGGACCCCGCGCGCAGCGAGGACGCGCGATTTCTGGGTTGGGTGCGTAGCTATACAAAGGGTAAGGCGGGGCCTTAGCTTGACGTGCGAAACTGAACCATTTGATGTAGTCGGACATCAGAGTTGGTGACGGGCATAGGGTTTAGCGAAAAGCCGTCGATTGCTTAAATCGCGTGGTGCATCTTGTGACAGCCTTAATAGTTCAAACAGCTTTTCTACTTTCGTTTGTCTACTTGATCGGATGCGTCTTTGGTTTTTTTGCACGCACCTTTTACATCAATCGGGAGAAGCAGAAAGTTTCGGCTGTAAACGTGACATCGCCATCGATAGCCGAAATGTGTTTGCCCGGGGATCCGAAAACCAAGCCACTCGCGGCGGAATTCATCCGCGACGAGTTGCAACGGATCGATGGCATTCGTGAGGAGTTCGAATGGTTGCTCAATGTTCATGGAGTGACACGCTATAGCGAAATAGCATCGTGGACTCTCAAAGACACAGCAAAATTCGACAGATTGTTGGGCCTGCATGAAAGTCATTCTAGTCAACGATGGGTCCGAGAAGCTCAGTCCTTAATCGGAACCGCTACGTCGACAGCACGAACATTGTCGACCACGACCAGTGGTGAAGTACCGCGTGGTGATTCCGCGCGTGTGTCGGCGTAAGACCTTTGGCCAATTCAGACCAGATGACTTAGGTAGCAGGCAAACACATATTTCCCGGGCGGAAATTTTCTCTTCTTGTCTTCCGAATTTAAATGAATGTTTATTTTATTCTCAAGGTCGAGATTGTAGCCCAAGCTCCAGCGTGGCAGATTGCTCCTTGACGATATAAGTCGAACTTCGTATTTGGTGACCTTGCCCATAAGCGCGGCAGGAATTTTCATTGTTGCGTTAATAGCGTTCATTGGTTGACTGTAATTGCGAACAACCTCTTCACGATAGCGCCCGCTAGCGCGAGGAGCAGTGCCGCTCTCCTTTAGTTTTCTGGCGGATGTGACTGAATTCTGCGGCGCTTGGAGAACATCGTAGCGCTCCGTGTCGTTGACTTCCTGTTCCATTTGATCTGCCTGTGCAAATCTCTGTCGCTCCTCCTGTCGGTTCTTAATTGCATCGTTTTGCTGCTGAATGTCTGTTTCGGGCCGTCCAAGGTTGAGATAGTCGACTATCAGTTGCTGACGTGCCAGAATCTCAGCAGTTATTGCGAAATCGTCTATTCGAGCTTCCAATTGATTAGCTGATTCCGCTTCCTGGACAGCTCTCTCGGCAATTTTTGCGGCCGCGGCATGATTCCCCACAGCGGAATGAGCTGCACTCGCAGCACTTAAGGCAGAAGATCGATCGAGCGCATCGTCGAAACGGCTGATTTCAGCTTGGATAGACTCTGCGACGAGAACCGCCTCGTCCACCCGATGAGCTTGGATGAGGGCGATGCTTAAATCGACTTTGCTCGCCAAGTCCAATTCCGCATAGTCGTCAGATGCCACGTCAACGATCTGCTTTAGCTCGTCTCTAGCGGCTGCTGTTGCCTCAACTGCTCCAACGAAATCCTCCTGATAGCGTCGAATGAGCGCCAGGTCGCTCATTGCGCGCATTCTTAGCGCCACATCTTCTACCGTGGGAGCAGAACTCGCAGTTTGGTCTTGCTGGGTGGGCTGGGATGCCTCCTCGGCTAACGCGCTAAGTAGCATACTAATTCGCTGATGTATTTGTTCGGCGGTGGTAACATTTTGTAAGTCCAGAAGGACCTGAACTAAATCGTGTCCCACATCCATGAGTGCGCGTTTATGACCTTTACGCGCCAAGTCTTCAGCCATGCCAAGGCCGACGTCACTGCATAATTCCCCGGCGGCGTAGTGGTTCTGGCGCAGAAGAAAAGCTGCCATCCTCCCAAATGCAATGGCAGTGCGTGCTTCTGGCAATTCAATATCTTTGCCCAGCCCCTTCCGTGTGCAAATTCCCGCGATAAGTAGCGCAACTTCCTTCGTGTGGGCCTCCGCTTGCGCTTTGTCTGATTTGACTTCAGTTCTCACGCGGTGAAGTGCGGCAAATGCATTTGCTGGGAGGTTGAACTCCGATTGAAGTATCTGGGCCAAAGAACCTTGGGAAGAAATGGCGGCGAATACGAGATCGGCCGCTAGCTGATCGTTATCGATGTAGCCGTAGCCCGGCTGTGGATTACTTAAATCACCAACAATTCGTTCGAGTATATCCGATAGTTGAGTTCCAGCTGGTCCATGCTCGTCTTGGGTCGCACCGTTCAACATGCGGATTATGCTGGAGCGCTTTTCGCTTGGCTGAGACATCGCCCATTTGAAACAAGCCATGACGAGGTCGTCCCGACCGCTTCCCAGAAGCGTGGCGATGTGATGCTCGCCGAGTAAGTCAGGACTAAGTGAAGCGATACCAGAACCGCTTGATGGCAAAATGCGCTCAAGTTGCGACTGGACGGAGCCTGTGTCTGTGCTCCTAAAATCAATTAGGTATGCGGGGTCTGCAGCAAGTAGGTCTCTTGCTGCAATTAATGAATCTGTACCCTGTACCAGAGTAATTTGACAAACGCCACGGTGAACCAGCTCACGCATCGAGTAGTCGTATCTAGCTCCGGCTAGTTCGCTCCAAGTATTGTATTCAAGTGTTAGTGCGTCATCTAGGATTGTTTGGTTTAACTTGCCTGGAGTGATTTTCTGTCCGGAAGCGTAGATGAGTCCAGCCATTTGCAGATACAAAGGGCGACCAAAGATTGGCTGATTAGCTATATGGTCAATGAGGGTATCAGAAGGGGGAGCGAGCGCAACCATTTGATTAAATGCACCCTGCTGCGCAAAAAAGTGCCAAGCAGCCGAGTGGAAGTGAATAATTCTGTCGATTGGGTTTTCCACTTCTAGCGCGCGAAATACCCATCTTGACTTGGAGTCGTCACTTGAGACCAAAGCCAGAGAGCGGTGGTCTACCAGCGCTCGGAACCACCACTGCCCTTCGCTGCGCGTAATCATAATGAGGCGCGTATAGTACTCAGAGTCGAGCATGGCATCAGTAAGCTTTGCCACAATCTCCACATACGCCTCAGCGTTATCAACCACGATAATCAATGGTTTTTGGCTGCGTCGTTCACGTATCAGGTCGACTATTCCTTCGACGTAGCTGTCCGACGTTATTCGTCGGAGGAGACCGCCGAACCAATCGCAGTCTTCCAACAATTGGTTTGTGATCTCGGCAGCCAATCGGGTTTTTCCGATTCCGCCGCGACCAGTAAGAAGGCATGCCTTGCTCCGTCTTGAGTTGTCCCTTGCCCAAGCAAAAAGTTCATCATGCAGGCCATGGAAGTCTTTAAATGCTACAACTCTACTCCTTGGGTCAACAAGCACCGAAGGCTGGCGCGTGTCCGGCATGCGAAATGGGCGATCAAGCAGTTTTGAAGCGCGAACGGTATCAGAAAAGGTCAAAATGTAGAATATAAGCTCAGAAACCGTAGTTATGGGTTTTGGCTCCCTGGGATAAATTCCCAAGCGCGTGATTTGCTCTATATGTTCTAATTGACTACAAACAGTTTTGATTTCTTGAGTGGGCTTCGTAGGTGGGACAATCTTAATTGGCGCGACGAGAGTGGGTTTTTTATGAAGTATGGCGAGATATGCTTCCCACTGCGTATAAGAGTAGTGCTTGGAACTTGCGTCCATTTCGTCCCAAATCCAATTAAATCGTTGGCTAGATGGCGCATAACGTGACGCAATATCTTCGACGGTAGCTTTGGTGGCAGTCGCTCCGGTTTTTGCCCCAACAATGTGGACCACCGCGTCGCAGTCTTGGATCTCATTGTCGAGCATCGGCAGTGTTGTGGTGCCAGTTGGACTGAAGGTACACTGAACCCGGCCGTACATTCCGACCATGTCTAGCTTGTCGCGAAGCTCTGCTCGCCAGGCATCAAACTCTTGGGTGACGCATGATATAAATAGCTTAATCATTGTTGCTCTCGACTGGGCAAGGCCCCTGTTTGCCGAACTTCCTTGACCCTAAATCGTGAAGTGGGATTGACATCGGGAATGCCTTGAACGGGGTCAACATCCTGGCATAAACAATATTGCCTGCTACCATCATGATTTCCCGTTGCAATCTTTTGCCTTCTTGGCCGAAGGCTTGTGTTTCATCCGTACTGCAGCGGATGGGCAGCGATGTCAGGCCATAGCGAATTTGGCACGCGAGGAAGGAAACCGGCAAGCGCGATATCGCGCGAGCGGTTGGTCAGTGCCTTGCACATCACGGCGGGTATCGTAGCGCAGCCGGGTGGTGAGGTTTACGCGCCGATCTTCGAGCGATTGGAACTCGAACTCGCGGAGGTCGACCGCCACCAGAGCGTCGTGGCAAGAGCCCGTGCCCTGGCAATCGCCGCCTTCAACCCCATACCCGCGCCATCCATTCGGCCCGATGCTGCAGAGTGGGACCAGAGCCGTAATTGACCTCGTGGACGGCGTGCCCCATCAGCGCGTCCTGGATGCGTTGCGGGACCTCGAGCGCAATCAGCCGGTCCTTAAAGGTGTGGCGCAGCGAATAAAGCGTATGGCCCGGCGTCGGGCGCAGCCCCGCCGAAGCAAGCCCTTTATTGATGGTAGCCGACAAATTGTCCGGGCTTTCCCGGTAGCGCGGGAAGCCGTGCGGGAACTCCCTCATGACCTCCAGCGCCCGGCCGACGAGCGGCATGTCGCGCTGGCTATGGGTGGTCTTGAGCTGGCGGGTATCCGGCCGGACCTGGACGTGGGGGATATCGGCGTCGAGGACGATGCGCGGCGCGATGAGGCCAGTCACCTCGCTCGGCCGCATACCGGTCGCCGCGACCATGATCACGACGGCGCGCGCCTCGGGGTTGAGCGCAGCCAGCTCTACGCCCGGAAGGATGCGGAGCCGGACGAACTCCGGATCGTAGGGGACCCTGGGATTGTGCTTCTCGCCTGCGATGCGCACGCCCTGGAAGGGCAGCGAGAGTTTCAGCCGCCACGCTGTGTCGATGGTCTGCATCATCGAGGCGATGTAGCCGAGGTCCTTGTTGGCGGAGCCCTGATCGTAGCCGTCGTCGCGCACGCGGTCGAGCCACCAGGATCGGAAGTCGAGCGCGTCGTCGCGGTCGATGTCGGCGATGACCTTGTCGCCGACGAGGTCGATGAGGTTGCCGATCGCTTTCAGGCGCGGGTTGCGCCACTTGCGGACCTGGTCCTCGCTCTTGCCGATCAGACGGTCGCCTGCGAGCTTCTCATAGGCTGCAAACAGCTGCGAGAGCGTGAGCTTGGGTTTCTCGACGCCTCCGAGAACGGCGGCTACGAGCGGCGCGCTCTTGGTGGCGCCGCGCTGCTCCAGCAGTTCTATGCGGGATAGCAGTTCGCCGATGGGTGCCTGGGCAAGCTCGGCGGCGGGCCGGTAGGTGAGGCCAAGCCGCCGGGCGGTTCGGACGGCGGCTTCGAAGCGCGGCGCGACTTGGTCGATCGATTGCCCGCGCTCGGCGGCCTCGGCGAGCAGTCGCCAGTGGGCTTCAAGTTCGCCGTTGATTTTGGCTGCGATGACCAGAGCCGTCGCGTGATCGCGGCTACCCGTTGTGAGCCGGATTTCGCCACGGGGGTCGAGGTCGGCCAGATCCTGGGGCACACGGCGGCGATAGTGCCAGATGCCACCCCGCTGCCGGAGGTAGGCACGGCCCGATTCAGCAGACTGCCGCGCATCGCCAGAGGCCTTCGCCACGTGCTCCTCGCTTGCCTTGCAGGAGGGTGTCCAATCGTGAGTTTGTGGCACAGTGTGTGGCACAAAACAGGGCACAAATCAAGCCGGGAGGGCGGCACACGAGCCGCGCCGACCAACAATATCAGCATTTTCAGTGGGTTGTGTGCACGGCCGGTAAGGGCAGCTGGCGGAGAAGGTGGGATTCGAACCCACGATAGGCTTACACCTACTTCAGTTTTCGAGACTGACGCCTTCAGCCACTCGGCCACCTCTCCGCACGCCCCGCAATGTCGGGGGACCGTGGCTGACGATCCTCGCAGGGAGGGCGCTGTTTAGCGTGGGAGTCTGCCAGATGCAAGCCCGCATCCCGCATGGTGCAGTTCTAAATAGGGCCAAGCGCGACTGTTCCCACCAGCGTCGCAACGAACGCCGGTGACTGCGGCCTACAGTCCGGACACGTTGCTCATAGCCCTGGCCGATGCTACGCCGTTAGAAAATGGTCGCTTATGTGATCGGCCTAAGAACCCTGGGCGGAACGATGATGAAATTTGTTAAAGCCTTGACCCTGGCGACGGTTGTTGTCGCTTGCAACCCAGCCGCAGCCGACCAAAAGCCCGCAGCCCACGACACGTCGGTCCAAGCCTATGTTCACGGTGCGCCCCAAGACCCCACCAAAGCCTGGACGCAGGCCGCTGGTGGTCGCATCTACGATACGTGGTGGGACGCGCTCGACCGCAAGAAACCCCAGAACGCTAATCCAGCCTATCCCGCGACCGGCAAGCGCACCGGCGCGACCACGTGGCGCTGCGTCGAATGTCACGGATGGGACTACAAGGGCAAAGACGGCATCGCTGGCAAAGACCAGGCGATGGGCGATCGCTACACCGGGATCAAGGGCGTTCGCGGCGCGCGCAGCATGGAACCCGACGCGATCGTAAAGTTGATGCGGTCCCCGTCGCACGGCTACACGTCGGAAATGATTGCGGACGCAGAGTTGCTGCGCTTGGCCGAATTCCTCCGTTCCGGGCAACATGACACCGACAAATATATCAATCGCACGACACGCAAAGTCAGCGGAGACGTGCAGCGAGGGGCGACGGTTTTCCAAACCGTCTGTGCCGCCTGTCATGGGCTCGACGGCCGCGCACTGAATTGGGGAACCCCGCAGGAACCGGGTTACATCGGAACGGAAGCAAAATCACTGCCTTGGGAAGTGTTGCACAAAATGCGCAACTCCCATCCCGGTGCAGCCATGGTCAACTTACGCGCGCTCCCCTTCAAAGACGCGATTGACACCTTGGCTTATGCCCAAACGCTCCCCGAAAAATGAGCCGGTAACTGGCCCCAGCTGAGGCATTTGAACGACAGATAATCGTTCCAATGAGAATATCTGACGCGGCCCCAACCTGCCTCTTGCAAATCGCAGTGTTTGAGCCCATCCAGCTGTGCGGGTTTTAAGACGTCGGAGGAGCATCGAGAATGGGACGCTTCTTAGACCGCTGGCGCAGAAGACCACCATCGCTGGCGATCGCCGCAGCTGTCGCAGTCACAGTCGCGATGGCTGACCAAGGTAAGGCCGAAGATGGCCAGCCCACAACGGGCATCCCGTCACCATCCATCGCCACGAATCTTCCAAAATCGGGAGACCCGACCGGCTCACGCGCAGCACTCGCTGGTTTGGGCATTACTTTCGGCATCACCTATGCCGACGAGGTCCTCGGCAATTCATCCGGCGGTGTTAAGCAGGGCGCGATCTACGACGGTCGCCTTGAAGTTTACAGCGATATCGACTTCGAAAAACTTGCCGGTTGGAAAGGCCTGAAATTCCACCTCCACGCATTTCAAATTCACGGCAATGGGTTGGCCGCCAATAACGTCCAAAGCCTGTTCCCGGTGAGCAACATTGAAGCGACAGCGGCCACAAGACTATTTGAGGTATGGTTCGAGCAGGCGCTCTTGTCTGACAAACTCACTGTCCGGTTCGGCGAATTTGGCGCCGACACCGAATTCATCACCAGCGAAACGGCAACTCAATTCATCAACAGCACGTTTGGCTGGCCGACGTCGTTTGCCGCCAGTCTGCCCAGTGGCGGCCCAGCCTACCCGCTGGCGACGCCCGGCGTGCGGGTCATGTTTGCACCGACGGAGGCCGCAACCTTCCGCGCAGCCGTTTTCAACGGCGATACCGCAGGACCGAACTGCAAGGGCGATCCGCAGCGCTGCAACCAACACGGCCTGGAATTTAGGCTCAGAGATTCACCGTTTGCCATCGCTGAAGCGCAGATCAAGTACAATCAGGACAAGGGCTCAAGCGCGCTGCCGGGCACAATCAAAGTCGGCGGCTGGAAGCACTTTGGCCAATTCGACGACCAACGCTTCGATGCAAACGGCCTGTCGCTTGCCAATAACCCGAACGATCCAAAGCGCTTTCGCGGCAACACCGCGCTCTACGCGATGATTGACCAGCAGATCTTCAGCGGTGCTGCGGACAAATCAATCAACGCATTCGCGCGCATCACGGGGTCGCCGGACGACCGCAACACGATAGAGGTCTATCTCGATGGCGGTCTTAAGTTCGCGGGCTTCGTGACGGGACGACCAAATGATACGTTCGGCGCAGCGGTCGCTTATGCCCGCATCTCGGACGCAGCCAGAGGCCTTGATCGCGATAACGTCGCACTCGGCAACCAATCCATTGTCCGCGACTATGAGGCCATGATCGAGTTGTCGTATACGGCACAGATCGTTCCCGGTTGGACACTGCAGCCGGATTTTCAATACATCTGGCATCCCGGCGGACATGCCGAAGGCGCGAACGGCAAGGCGATTGCCGATGCAGCCGTGTTTGGATTGCGCACGACAGTCAATTACTAAAGCGGTGCCCCGATCGAAGGCCCATGTCCACGGTTGAGCCCCCGTTGGGAAAGTTATATCGACCGCATAAGTTCTCACTTGTGCAGGTCGGTATCCGCGCGCGGGGTTGGTGGGGCGGCCGCGAGCAAAGCAAAGAGAATACCGGCCCGCAGAAATTTTGACTCTTTTTTTGATGGACTGCGGGCCGGTATTAGAGGCGCGTGCAGACCCTCGACATGAAGGACGCAGATCTTGGCGATAACAGCGTTTCCGCCCCAACGTATCGTGTGTTTGACGGAAGAAACGGTCGAAACGCTCTATCTGCTCGGCGAGGACGCGCGGATCGTCGGTGTCTCGGGTTATGCGGTGCGCCCTGCGCGCGTCCGCCGTGAAAAGCCGCGTGTGTCGGCGTTTACCTCCGCTGACATGCCAAAAATCCTGGCGCTCGAGCCAGACCTCGTGCTCACGTTTTCCGACTTGCAGGCGAACATCGTCGCAGACCTCATCCGGGCCGGCATTGCCGTACACGCCTTCAATCAACGATCGATCGCAGGCATTCTGGCGATGATCCGCACGCTCGGCGCACTGGTCGATGCACGCGACCGCGCCGAAACGTTGGCAGCCGACTACGAAGCCAGACTGGCGACGGTAAAGGCGGCGGCACAGGGTCTCCCCAAGGTGAAAGTGTATTTCGAGGAATGGGACGAACCGATGATCAGCGCCATCGGCTGGGTGTCGGAGTTGATCGCGGTCGCGGGCGGCGAAGACGTGTTTGCCGGGCTATCGTATGCGCAAGCAGCCACTGGCCGGATCGTGACCAGCCCACAGGTCATAGCCGCCGACCCCGATGTGATCCTGGCATCCTGGTGCGGAAAGAAGGTCGTGCCGGGAAAGATTGCGTCCCGGCCCGGATGGGATGCAATTGGCGCTATCCAAAATGGCCAGATTATCGAGATCAAGTCACCGCTGATCCTCCAGCCCGGCCCGGCAGCACTCACGGACGGGCTCGACGCAATTGTGAAAGCATTAGCTGCAGCAAAAGCGGACGATTGATCCCGCCCCTGTCGTTACCGCCACGCATCCGATCACCGCGAAATTTGCGTGATCTTCGAGCCTTCGAGTGTGAGATTGTACATCAGCCCCTTAGGATCGAGGATGAAACCGACAACCGGGTTGGTCAGCTTGTTCGTGTCGACCGATGCGCCAATACCGACGGTAATGATAGCAACCGAGCCGTCGACGCCAACCTTCCATCCACGCGTGCGGCGGAAATTCGTCAGCGCCTCGTCGGTCATGAACGCGATGATGACCGTGCGCTGTTCGACCCCCAATTGAAAACCGATCGAGGCCGAAACTGTGCTGAAATATCCGCCCCACTGGCCATCGATCATTAATGCGCCTTCGCCATACTCGCCACCGACGCCGATCCCGGCTTTCACGACGGCCGGAAACACCAGCACGCCGCGCGCCTTCCTGACGAGTTCGCGCGCACCGCCCACATGCGTGTAAAACCGGCTCAATGCGCGCTCCACGCCGCTGTCGATCGCCCTGGCCGTGTCGGCCAACGCGTGACCAGAGCCGCCAATAAAGGTCATGATAACAACGATCGTCAGGCGCGCGTATTGCATCAGCATTGTCGGTCGGTCCTCGTGGCGTGAACACAAGACCGAGCTAGTGAGGACCGATTTAGGTTTCTTCGCGACTTGGTGATCGTTGCGAAAAATTTGGGTCTCACGGTGACATTTATGTGCTGCTGCTCAGCGAACCTTATAGTCCGGGCTAGACAGTGATCACTCAGGCCCGATACCGTCAGGATGCTTTGTTTCAATATCTGGCCGAGGCTTCAACGCTCATAGCGCTTGTTTCAGGAGGTATCTGTGCGATCACTTCGGGGATTAACGTTTTTGCTGCTCATGTTCACAGCGTTAGGTTTAGCGCTACAATCGTCGCCTGCAGCGGCTGACAAGGTCTGCTCGCAGGTGAGCGTCAAGAAGTCCAAGGGCGAGGACTTCATGACCACGAAGTGCCTGGGAACCAACGGGTGTCAATGCAGTGCTAGCAAGTGCGTGATCGACGTCGTTCTGCCGTCTACCGGTGCGAAATCCAAACAGGCTAAGTTCACAGACGTAAAGTGCACACCGATTTCATCTCCGTTTCCGGGCGATCCGAACAAGATCTGCAAGGCGGTGCAGATGGATCGCAAGTTCGGTCAATGCTTTCATGGACCGTGCTGTCACGACAAAAAAGGATGCGTTTGTTCCGCAACGCAGTGCGGTCCCAAGGTGCCCAAACACGTCGGGGACATTAAATTCAGCGACATGAAATGCACACCGAAATAAAGCACTATAGGTCAGGGAAGATGAATCCCTGGCCTCTTTGAATTTAGCGCTCGCGGCCACTCCCAGCCGCGACTTCGCGGAGCGGCGCTAAAACGTAGTCGATCGCGCGGCGTTGCCCCGTCAAAACCTCGACCGTCACCGACATGCCAGGGCTAAGCGGAATGTCCTTACCATCGACATTGATCGTGTTCTTTTCCAGACGCACGGTTGCGGGGAACACCAGGCTGGGCCCTTTATTTCCAGCCCCGACAGAAGCCCCGGTGGGGCGTGCCGCCGTCATCGGGTCGGACATGGCAAGCGCATCGCGCTCCTCCACGGCATCACGCGAAACACGCACGATTTTGCCCGCAATCGACCCATAGCGGGTAAACGGGAACGCTTCGACTTTGATGACGGCCTCTTGTCCCGGCTCGACAAATCCGATGTCTTGGTTCTGAATCATGGCCTCGATTTCAATCGGACCTCCGGTGGGAACAATGGTCATGAGCGTCTGAGCGCCGCTGACAACCTGTCCAACCGTTGAGATGGCAAGTTGCTGTACCGTTCCAGTGATTGGCGCCCTTAAGGTGGCGCGTTCATTTTTGGCTGTCGCCTTGATCAGGTCTTGAGCGATCCTGTCGGCCTTGCGTTCGGCTTCAGCAAGCTTTCCGGCTTGATCGGAGATGAAGTTGGATAAGACTTCATCGATCTTGGCCGCGACAGTATTGATCGCAGCGTCGACTTCGACAAGCTGACCTTGGTCAGTCACTTGCTGGGCGACCTGTGATTCATATTGCGACAAAACTTCGATGACGAGCGCACGGGACAGCGAACCCTGCTCATTCAGAACGGTGCGCATGTCCACACGCTCTTTCGACAGCGCGATGACTTTAGCCCGCGCCTCGATGCTGCCCAACAACTTGGCACGCGTCGCCCTGCGCTCGGCGAGTTGAGCAATCAAACTTGCGCGGATCGATTTGAGCTGACGCAGATCACTGTCGAGGACCATCTCCTCGCGCATCCGCACCTCACGCCCTAAGGACGGCGCAAAGGCAATCGGCAATGCTGTCAAAGTGCCGTCGGCGACCCGAGCAACCTCAAGGGCGACCGCACGGCGGGCAACTTCCGCACGGGCGGACTCAAGATCGCGGGTTTGCGACTGACGGTCAGCGCCCGTCTCGGTCGGGTCGAGTTCGAGCAAGACGTCACCAGCCGTCACGCGGCTGCCATTCTCAACCAGGATCGCAACAACTTTACCCGCTTCGACGGGCTGGATGACTTTCGAACGGCCCGAGGGTTGAATGCGGCCCTGGGCAACGGCGTGAATGTCGAGCTTACCGAAGTAGGACCACACGAGTGAGACGGTAAACGCCGCACAGATCAGCCAGATACCGGCGACACGCACCGGCGAGGGTGGGGTTTCCAGCAACTCCAGGGCAGCGGGCAGAAATTCGCGATCCACCGGATCAAACCCGCGTGACATCTCACCCGGAAGAGGCCGTGACGCAGGAACGGCTGGCTTGGCCCCGCCAACCGCCAATGCCCGCGACCCCGCGCGTGTTGCTGCATGGGATGCAGCCGTCGCAGTCCCGGCCACCGCAGCAGACGCGGACGCAGCAGCCGTCGAGGCAGCGGCCCCCAGTCGACTGAACCACGTTCCTCTGACCGCAATGATCCAACTCCGCCAGATCAACACGGCAAGGATTGAGACGAGCGCAATCGTGCTCGCTGCAAGCGCCAGCCAAGCCAGCGCGGGCTCTTCAAACAGCCGGTCGACGTCGAATGCGGCGGGAATGACGGAAAAATTTAGATACATCTGACGCATTATCCTTCCAACGGCTCGGACTGCATCTTCCAGAGTTTTGCGTAGACACCCCCGGCCTTAGCCAGCAACTCAACGTGCGTCCCATCCTCGACGACCGCGCCGTCCTTGATGGCAATAATGCGATCGCAGTTGCGCACGGCAGCAAGGCGATGAGCAATGATAATGACGGTTCGACCCTTGGTGATTGAGCGCATATTCTGCTGAATGATCCGCTCACTTTCATAGTCGAGCGCGCTGGTCGCCTCATCAAGGATGAGAATCCGCGGCTTGGTGGCCAGCGCCCGCGCAATGGCGATACGCTGTCGCTGCCCGCCCGACAGGTTTGCGCCCCGCTCCTCGATCATCGTGTCGTACCCAAGCGGCATCCGCGTGATGAACTCATCGGCACCAGCGAGTCGGGCGGCAGCAATAATGTGGGCGCGCGGCAAACCGGGATTAGCCAGCGCGATGTTTTCATGGATCGTGCGATTGAACAGCAGATTTTCCTGCAGCACGACGCCAATCTGTCGGCGCAACCAAGCGGTATCGACCTGTGAGATATCGATACCGTCGAGCAGGATCTGACCCCGCTCGGGCCGATAGAGACGTTGGACCAGTTTGGTCAGGGTCGATTTACCCGACCCCGACGGCCCAACGATACCGATAACCTGACCTTCTGGAATGTCGAGATTGACGCCCTTGAGAACTTCAGGACCGCCCTGGACATAGCGGAAATCAAGGTTTTCGATTTTGATCGCACCCCGCGCCGGGGGAAGCGTTGCACTCGAAAGCTGACGGCTTTCCGGCGCTGCATTTAAAATATCACCCAGCCGTTCGACTGAGATCTGGACCTGCTGGAAGTCCTGCCAGAGTTGCGACAGCCGCAGGATCGGCTGGGTTGCCTGTCCCATCATCATATTGAAGGCAACCAGACCGCCCACCGTCAGCTCGCCGCTGATAACCGCCTGGGCGCCGAAAAACAGCACCAGCGCCATGGTCGCCTTGCTGACGTACTGGATGGCGTTCTGGCCCAATGTCGACAGCATAACCGCATCGAACGAGGTCTTGACGTAAGCAGCAAGCCGCTCTTCCCACTGGTTGCGCAGCATCGGCTCGACGGCGGCAGCCTTCAGAGTTTGGATGCCCACGACCGACTCAACGAGGAATTGCTGGCTCAGTGCACCGGTATTGAAGCGCTCGTTGATCTTATCGCGCAGGATGGGACGGATCGAAAACGCGATAATCAGATACAGCGGAATTGAACCGATCACGATCATCGTCAATAGCGGCGAATATAGCCACATCACCGAAAGGAAAATCAGCGCAAAGACAAGGTCGATGCCCGACGAGAGCCCCTGGCCGGTCAGAAACGATCGGATGGTTTCAAGCTCGCGCATACGGGCAACCGTTTGGCCAGCAGCGCGCGTTTCAAAGTACCCCAGTGGCAGCTTCAGCAAGTGGTCGAACAGCCGACTGCCGAGCTCGACGTCGATGCGGCTCGTGGTGTGGTTCAACGCATATGAGCGCAGATATTGCAGGATGACATCGAACAACCCGATGACAAGGAGCCCCACCGTCACGACGATGAGCGTCGACATCCCCTTATGCAGCAGCACCTTGTCGATCACGATTTGGAAAAACAGCGGCGTGATCAGCGCAAACAGCTGAACAAACAGCGACGCGATGAGGACATGGCCGAGCGGCTTACGATAGCGCCAGATCGACGGCAGGAACCAGTTGAACTCGAACCGGCGGGGGTCCATGCCCGGGCCACCGGCACGGCGGGTAATCAGAATAGCGTCGCCCGACCAGCGCCGCTCAAAGTCTTCGAGTGTCTCGACGATTTGCGTCCGCGCCAGCGCATTGACGTAACGAATCTGACCATCCGAGGTGCGGTGTGTGATGACGCCAAAGCTGCCATCCGACAATCCAACGATCGCTGGCAATGGAATGGTTTTGAGGCGGCTGACCTTCTGTTTCGTCAAAAACACGGCTTTCAAGCCGATTTTGCGCGCTGCCCGCACAACATGCTCGCCCGTGGCGAGGGTTTCGCCCAACCCCAGATCATGGCTCATCTGGGACGGATCGGCAGCGATGCGATAATGAGCAGCGATTGCGGCCAGCGCAACGAGGCCGGAATCGCCCATCACATCCTGTGGAGGCGGCTGAGGCCTTGCCGCATCGCCCGGTACCACCGAGAAGAGGGCCACTTTTCCGGTTTCGGCCATATCACTCGAACTTTGAGTTAAATTGCTTAGGTGCTTTTTATAAATGATAAGAGGAGCATAGGGTATATTGAGGCGTGCCGTTCAAGCCGGACAAGCGGTCGAAGTCCATATACCATGACGAAGACTGATAACTCCTTACACCGTCAAAATAAGCCAAAACGGAGGTGGGTGGACTATCGGCCCGGGGTGACGTTCGCCAACGCAAGCATCGCCTGTGCGACAATTTGGAGCGCGCGCACCATGTCGACCAAGCGGTTTGGTTGCCTCGAATCGCCCGTCAGGCTTGAGGTTTCAGCGGTCAAAGGGTGCGACATGCCCGACTTTCGGCCAGATTGTGCTAAATCAGTGCCACCGGTATGCCCAAGCGGATAGACCGGCTTCGGGTCATTCTTGCCCGCGACGATCGAATTTCGGTCGCCCCTCGTCATTGCAATTTCGTCATCGCTCCATAACGACAGGCTCTCATGACCATCGAACTGTTCCCGCTCTCAGCGTGCGGCAAGCTCAATCATAACAACACGGCGACCGAACTCGTTGAAGCTGCCGTCGCGCGCGGAGAGGGCGAGCTGGCCTGCACCGGCGCGTTCATGGCCAAGACGGGCGCGCACACTGGACGTTCGGCCCAGGATAAGTTCATCGTCGAAGACGCCGAGACCAAGACCGCGATCTGGTGGGACAACAATAAACCGATGAAGCCTGAGCACTTCGACGTGTTGCTCCAGGACTTCCTTGCTTATGCCAACACAAAGGACATTTTTGTTCAGGATCTGTTCGGCGGTGCAGACAAGACCCATCGCCTCCCCACTCGTGTTTTTACCGAGCTTGCCTGGCACGGACTGTTCATCAATCACATGCTGCGTCGCCCGACGGCGAACGACTTGGTCGGCTTTGCGCCCGAATTTACGGTTGTGAACTTTCCAGGCTTCCGCGCAGACCCCAATAAACACGGCTGCCGATCCGAAACCGTGATCGCTTGCGACTTCACCCGTCGCCTCGTGCTGATCGGCGGCACGAGCTACGCGGGTGAAACCAAGAAGAGCGTTTTCTCCTTCCTCAACTACATCCTGCCGCCCAAAGGCGTCATGCCGATGCACTGTTCGGCCAACGTCTCGAACGATGGCAAAGAATCGGCCGTTTTCTTCGGCCTGTCCGGTACCGGCAAAACAACCCTTTCGGCCGACCCCGCCCGAACGCTGCTTGGCGACGACGAGCACGGCTGGTCGCCTTCGGGCATCTTCAACTTCGAAGGCGGCTGCTACGCCAAGACGATCCGCCTCTCAAAGGAAGCCGAACCAGACATCTACGCCGCCTCGAACCGCTTTTTGACGGTGCTCGAAAACGTCGTGCTCGCGCCGCACACCCGCATCCCCGATTTCGATGACGGCACCTTGGCGGAAAACTCCCGCTCCGCTTACCCACTCGATTTCATCCGCAACGCCAGCGCCACCGGCATTGCGGGCCATCCCAAAAACATCGTGATGCTGACCGCCGATGCATTCGGCATTCTGCCGCCCATCGCCAAGCTGACCCCCAGCCAGGCCATGTATCACTTCCTGTCAGGCTACACCGCCAAGGTCGCCGGCACCGAAAAGGGGATGGGCAACGAACCATCCGCCACGTTCTCGACCTGCTTTGGCGCGCCGTTCATGCCGCGTCACGCCACGGTTTACGGCAACCTGCTGCGCAAGCTGATCGCCGAACACAAGGTCGACTGCTGGCTTGTCAACACCGGCTGGACCGGCGGAATGTACGGCACGGGCTCGCGTATGCCGATCAAGGCAACCCGCGCGCTGCTCTCGGCTGCTCTCTCAGGCGAACTGAAGAACCAGCCCATGCGCACGGACGAAGTCTTCGGCTTCCAGGTGCCGCTGGCACTGGCGGGCGTCGACGCCAAGATCCTCACGCCGCGCGACACCTGGGCTGATGCCCAGGCCTACGACGCCATGGCAGCGCGCTTGGTTGAGATGTTCACCACCAACTTTGCGCGCTTCGACGCCCATGTTGACGCCGACGTGCGCGCAGCAGGTCCCCTCGCCAGCGCCAAATCAGCGGCCGAATAACACCGAGCCTCAGTTACAGCGATCATGACAGTCCGACGCCCGGCAAGCCCCGCAAGGTTTGCCGGGCTTTTCGCGTCGATCAGCCTGAAACACCGATCCAGGCCGACATTGAGCGCGGCTCGTTCGAACTATAGTCGAAACAACAATCGCAGCGTTTGCGCTCGTGCCGATCAGCGGTCATATTGCGGCCAACAAAAAAAACCCGCAGACTGAGGAAACGATCATGAGCGAAAAAACGTATCCGGTTCCCGCCGAATGGACCAAGCGCGCGTGGGTCGACAACGACGCTTATCTCAAGATGTATGAGCGCTCGATCAAAGACCCCAACGGCTTCTGGGGCGAGATGGGCCGCCGCCTTGATTGGATCAAACCCTACACCAAGGTCAAGAATACCAGCTTCGACACCAATAACGTCTCCATCAAATGGTATGAAGACGGCACACTGAACGTCTGCGCTAACTGCGTGGATCGCCATCTGGCCCACCGCGCCGATCAGGTCGCGATCATCTTTGAAGGCGACGATCCGACCGTCGACGAAAAGATCACCTACCGCCAGCTCCACGAACGCGTGTCGAAGTTTGCCAACGTGCTCAAGGCCCACGGCGTCGCCAAGGGCGACCGGGTCACCATCTATCTGCCGATGATCCCCGAAGCCGCCTATGCCATGCTCGCCTGCGCGCGCATCGGCGCGGTCCACTCGATCGTTTTCGGCGGGTTTTCCCCTGAAGCGCTGGCCGGGCGCATTGAGGATGCGGAATCGACGTTTATCATCACCGCCGATGAAGGCCTGCGCGGCGGCAAATCCGTGCCACTGAAAAAGAACGCCGACGAGGCCTTGAAGAAAGCCGGTAAAGGCCGCGAAAAGCTACTCGTGGTCCGCCACACCGGCGGCGCCGTCACCATGACGCCCGGCCGCGATCTTTGGCTGCATGAAGAACTGGTCAAGGTGTCCGGGGATTGCCCGGTCGAAGAGATGAACGCGGAAGATCCGCTGTTTATTCTCTACACGTCCGGCTCGACCGGAAAACCGAAGGGCGTGCTGCACACGACCGGCGGCTACCTGACCTACGCCGCAATGACCCATCAATACGTATTCGACTACCACGAAGGCGACATCTACTGGTGCACTGCCGACGTCGGCTGGGTGACGGGCCACAGCTATATCGTGTATGGCCCGCTGGCCAACGGCGCGACCACGCTGATGTTTGAAGGCGTACCCAACTACCCGACCCCGTCGCGCTTCTGGCATGTCGTCGACAAATGGAAGGTCAACATCTTCTACACAGCCCCCACCGCCATTCGCGCACTGATGGCCAACGGCGACGACTTCGTCAATCGCACCAGCCGCTCCTCCTTGCGTTTGCTCGGCTCGGTCGGCGAGCCGATCAATCCCGAAGCCTGGGATTGGTACCATAAAGTGGTCGGCCAAGAGCGTTGTCCGATCGTCGACACCTGGTGGCAGACCGAAACCGGCGGCATCATGATCACACCGTTGCCCGGCGCAACCGCCACGAAGCCAGGCTCGGCAACACGACCGTTCTTCGGCATTGCGCCAGCTCTTGTCGACGATAAAGGCGTGCTGCTCGAAGGTGCGGCCAACGGCAACCTTGTGATCCTCGACGCATGGCCCGGCATCGCGCGGTCGGTGTTTCGTGATCACGAGCGCTATGTGCAGACCTACTTCTCAGCCTACAAGGGCATGTACTTCACCGGCGATGGCTGCCGCCGCGACGAGGACGGCTATTATTGGATTACGGGCCGCGTCGACGACGTTATCAACGTGTCCGGCCACCGCATGGGCACCGCCGAAGTCGAAAGCGCTCTGGTTTCCCACCCAAAGGTGGCAGAAGCAGCCGTCGTCGGCTACCCTCACGACCTCAAGGGCCAGGGCATCTATTGCTATGTAACCCTGAATGCAGGCGAAGAGCCCAGCGATGCCCTGAAAAAGGAACTCGTGGCCCACGTCCGCAAGGAAATCGGACCGATCGCCTCACCCGATCTCCTCCAGTTTGCTCCAGGCCTGCCCAAGACTCGTTCGGGCAAGATCATGCGCCGTATTCTGCGCAAGATCGCCGAAGACGATTTCGGCTCCCTCGGCGACACCTCGACTCTGGCCGACCCAAGCGTCGTCGACGAACTGATCTCCCACCGCCAAAACAAGAAGGCGTAACGCCAAAGGGGTGGGAGCCATGCTCCTGCCCCCTTCCCGAATTCAGCGCTGTCCCGCCTCACGGCCGCTGGCCGTCGTAAGCCACTCACAACTCGCGCGCTTTCCCCCTGTTTCACGTCACGGCCAAAGGCCGTAGGGAGCGCAGTCGCGACCCGCGCACGGTTGCGCGCCCCACCGGAGCGCCACAGCGCGTGAGGTTATAAGAGAGAGTCACGGGAGAGATCCAAGGGCGATTGAATGTTCTTCTTATCGCCCGGCGGCCTCGTCATTTCAAAAGCAAGGATCTGGGCCGGTGCTATTAGGCTGAAGCCCTCCAGCACACCCCTCCCGCATCTGAGCACAGCCACCACGATGCCGCCAAGCTGATCCGCCGCCCAGCGTCGCAAACAAACCCAAAGGGCTCGTTCACCGCATCACAGTCCCGGTCCAGCTGATGGGTGTCCGGTCACTGCACTCAAACCCGCCCCACCCAATCGACCCAGCTCGTCAGCCGTGACCCTCATGTGAGGCGGTAAGCCCAATCTCTCATGGACATTCAGGGGCGGGGATAACGTCGTCCCCTTCTTCCCATTGCCTTCAATGGGGAGAGGGTCGGGGTGAGGGGCGGCCACAAGCTATGAGGGCCGACCACGAGCAGCCACCCCACCACAAAATTCCGTCATCCAGGCGTTGGCCAGAACCCAGTCAACCCTCGTTTGAACACCAACACATTACGCACTCCGACAGGCCTCAAAGCGGCAACGTCGTCCCGATCCCGACGTTGCCGGGGCGAGGCAGCCATCACAGGCTGGCCAACCGGTGATAATGATTTCTCTCAGCACGGCTGAAGTCCTAGAGCATTTTCCGACCGAAGTGGTCACCGGTTCGGCGAAGAAAATGCGACAAAACACAGACGCAGAGCGCGTTCCGAGTCCATAGGATCGGAACGCGCTCTAGGCAATCGCGACCACCAAAAACGGCGACGCAGCCGTAGGTTGGGTCAAGCGCAGCGCGACCCAACGCTTGGCCCAAAACACCGACACTTTGGCCCCTCAAATCCGCCCGAGCGCCATATCATCCCGATGGATCAGCGCATCTCGGCCCGAAAAGCCCAAAATCCCCTCAATCTCGCCCGTCCGCTTGCCTACGATCCTTTCGGCGTCGGCTTTTGAGTAGGCGATGAGCCCGCGCCCGATTTCGCGTCCATCGTGGGCGCGGATAATCACGGCGTCTCCCCGGTCAAATCCGCCATCGACCCGCGTGACACCTGCCGGCAGCAAACTCTTGCCCGCCGCAAGCGCCCGTTCGGCGCCCGCATCGACATGGATTTGCCCGCGCGGCTCCAACTGCCCCGCGATCCACCGCTTCTTGGCTGTGACGGGATCGGTGCCGGCCAGAAACCACGTGACGGTGGAGCCCTCACCGATCGCACGCAGAGGGTTCATCACCTTGCCGGTCGTGATGACCATATTGGTGCCAGCCGCCAGCGCAATTTTACCCGCCTCCACCTTGGTCTTCATCCCGCCCTTCGAAAGCTCGGTTCCCGCATCCCCAGCCATAGCCTCGATCTCGGCCGTGATGGCCGTCACAAGGGGAATGTGCCGCGCGGTGGGGTCGAGCGCGGGCGGCGCTGTATAAAGCCCGTCGATGTCGGACAGCAGCACGAGACAATCAGCCGAGACCATACTCGCAACGCGGGCCGACAACCTGTCGTTATCGCCGTAACGGATTTCGGCGGTAGCGACGGTGTCGTTTTCGTTCACGACTGGGACAGCACCCAGCGAGAGCAGCGTTTCCATGGTCTGCCGCGCATTAAGATACCGGCGGCGTTCCTCGGTATCGCCCAGCGTCAGCAAAATCTGCGCAGCCGTCAAACCCCGCGCCGCGCACAAATCCTGATAGGCAGCCGCAAGACTGATTTGGCCGACGCTGGCCGCCGCCTGGCTTTGCTCCAGTTGAAGCGCACCCTTGGGCAACCTGAGTGTATGCCGACCCAGCGCAATCGCACCCGATGACACGAGCACGATCTGCCGACCCTGCCGCGACAGTTCCGCCACATCGTCCATCAGGGAGGCCAGCCATTCAGCTTTAAGCGCACCGGTCGCCCGGTCGGCCAGAAGAGCCGAGCCAATCTTGACGACGATTCGCCGAGCGCTGGTCCACTCGGAACGGACAGCGGCAGCGGTTTGGACGATATTGTGGGGCATGTGCGAATTTCGGTCTCGGATGGAAGTGCGGTTTATACCGGAATTTCATCCCCGCACAAATTGGCTTCGCCGCCGCTATTTCGCGATCGGCTCAGCCGGGGCCAGCGTTACATTTGGAACAGCCGCCGGGGCCGATCCCGCAGCCAACGGAGAGCCGTTTGCATCCGCGCCAGGCTCGCGCCCAACAGGCTTGGGCTCAAGTGACTTTGCAATCGCAGCCGTAGGCTTAGGCGTTGGCATATTGGCGCAATACTTATCAATCCGGCTTTCAGCGCCTTTCCGGCCCTCGTCGGTGCTCCCCGCCCAAGGCAGGAACGACAACCGCGTCAGCCGGTCGAGTTCGTTCGTGAATGTTGCAGCACACTCGAGCGTGAACTGATGCAACGCCGTCATCTGGCAGGTATCGAGGATCGGCAGCGGATCGCCGCCTACGAGTCGCGCATCGTAGGCTTTCGTCAGGCAATGATCCGTCGCCGTAAGCCCAGGCACCAGCAGGTCTTGAAACTGGGTTTCAAGCCGCGTAACGCCGGTCTGGCCTGAAATATCGCGGATCATGAAGATGTTGCGCTGAACCTTGGTGTTCCAAGCCACGAACGCCTCGTCGTAAGCACGTTTGCGGTATCGCAACTCGTCCAACTCAGCGTTCCGTTTAATCGCCCACACCACCATGCCCGCGCGGGTCCGGCGCTCATAGACGAGGTCGGCAATGGATTGGATAGCGACCGTCTTCTTCTGATAGGCCGCGTACGTCTGAGCAAGCCACGCCCCAACACCTGCCGTGACGAGACCGTTGATGATTGCCGACAAAATGGCGAACGCAATCAACTGCTTCCGGCCCAGTTGCGCGCCCTGCAGCAACCCCATCCCGTATTTCGACATACAGCGCCCCACACTTGCGTCCAAACCTTGGCCCGGAAGAGGCCCGATCCTCAAGCAACAGAAATGGCACGAGCTATCAGCCGCCAGTGACACTCATGTGGCGGCTGACGGCCGGTTTGCGCGTGGTGCGGTCGATGATAAAATCGTGGCCTTTCGGCTTCCGGGCAATCGCGTCGGTAATCGCAGCATGGAGCGCGTCATCGCTGGCGTTCGCGCGCATCACGCCACGCAAGTCAGCGGCATCGTCCTGGCCAAGGCACATGAACAGCGTACCTGTGCATGTCAGGCGAACACGATTGCAGCTTTCACAGAAATTATGCGTCAGCGGCGTAATGAAGCCCAGCCGCCCGCCGGTTTCCTTAACCCGCACATAGCGCGCGGGACCGCCGGTGCGGTAAGGAATGTCTTCGAGCGTGTAGCGATCCATCAATCGCGCGCGGACCACCGACAACGGCAGATATTGATCGGTCCGATCGCCGTCAATGTCGCCCAGCGGCATCGTCTCGATCAACGTGAGATCAGCGCCGCGATCATGAGCAAAGCGCATCAGATCGCCGATCTCGTGCTCGTTGACGTCCTTTAAAGCGACCGCATTGATCTTGATCGCCAAGCCCGCCCGCTGCGCCGCATCGATACCATCGATCACCGTCTGAAAGTCGCCCCACCGGGTGATCTGCTTGAAACGGGCCGCGTCCAGCGTATCGAGCGACACATTGATCCGCCGCACACCGCAGGCGAACAGATCGGCGGCATGGGCTTTAAGCTGACTGCCGTTGGTCGTCACCGTCAACTCGTCGAGCGCGCCGGTGTCCAGATGACGCGACAGAGCGCGGAACAACCAGATGATGTTCTTGCGCACCAGCGGTTCACCGCCGGTAATTCGTAGTTTTTTCACACCGCGCGACACGAACGCCGAACACAGCCGGTCGAGTTCCTCAAGCGACAGCAGATCCTTTTTAGGAAGAAACGTCATGTGCTCGGACATGCAATAGACGCAGCGGAAATCGCACCGGTCTGTCACCGACACGCGCAGATAACTGACATGACGCCCGAACGGGTCGATCATGTCGGCACCCGTATGGGATTGAGCTTGACCTGCCTCAGCCAGCACTGTGTCGGCCAGGACTTTCGCGTGTGTGGTCATGGTATCCTTGGCAGGTCTGATCGAAAAGCGGCGGACAAGACAAACGGCACATCGATTTTTCACATGATATCAATTGCCATACGACCGCCTGAGTGGTGTATCATAGAGCAGGACCCAGGGAAGGGATAGTCGAGAGGCCTGTGATTTTCCCACACCGTGCGCAGGCCATCATGTCTTTGCTTTCGCTGAGCATTTCACACACTCGCTCCGGTAGCATCACAAGGCGCAGACGATGACGCAGAATTTGATGATGTCGCTCCTGACCTTGGCCTTGATGGTATTGCTCGTCGCAACCAACCGCACGCCAGGCCCCCGGTCGTCTAAAAACGTGCGGCCGATCAACAAGCGCGGCGACGCTGTCATATTGGGGCGCGGCGTGAAATTAGGCCCGCCCGAACGCGACCCCCGCGATCCTGGCAAAGTGTCTTACCGGCTGATGCAGGACAAGAAACTCCCATCGGCGACCCAGCGGGCATGGCGGCGCATGTCGCGACCGTTCGGCTGGTTCGGCAGACGGATAAAAAGTCCAAAGGTCGACGATGCAGCAGTTGGTCGGCGCGGCACGGGTGAATCGGTCGAGCTACAAAACTTCTTGGATGCGCGTAACCGCGAGATCGCGCGGCGCAAATCCGAAGACCCAACCAAACGCGGCCCAGACGAAACGCTGCATTGAAACGTTTCGCCTGAAATCAGGAATGACGGTTCGCAATCGCGTCACTGAGACCAGCCCGGCACTGCGTCCGCGCCCTCAAACACCCGCGCGCTTCACAGCGCTCAAACAATCAACTGAACAACGTTCTTTGAGACCATTTCGCGGATCATGACGGCAGCCCCGCACTGCTGGGAGACCGTTGTCGCCGACCACACGTTATCCGCAACGAATTTGCCCTTCGTATAGTGGTTCGAAAAGCTCCACAGATAGGGCGAGTTGATATTATGTAATTCGCGCGACCGGAACCCATTGTAGGTTTCCAACCGGAACAGCATACGCGCCAAGTTCCAATCAAGGTGCTCGGTGAACTTTTCGTAGTCCAGCGCATCCTTGGCGCTCGCCTGCCAATCGCCGGGCGGGTCCCATTTTTCGGGGCGACCTGCGGGGACTTGAACGGTGCGCCGGGTGAGTGGATCGCCGTTATGAAGGTGCGCTTCAAAATTGAAGCTCGCTTCGAGAGCATGGATCACGCCAATGAAGTACCAGGGAATGCAAATGTCGTCTTCGAGCTTTTCATAGGCAGACCGGTACTTGGCGTTGGTGATTTTTGACACGTACCAGTCCACCGTCCCTTGATGTTCAGGTCGTACCTTGCAGCTGTCGAACAATTGAAGATAGCCGTCGCGATACTTCTCATAGCGCTTGGACGCATCGACCGTTTGGGCTTGCGCCGGGCTGATAAAAGCCGGTAGCGCGAACAACCCGGCTGGCGGGAGTTCCGACTTCTGGCGCGGCTGCCGCTCACGCGCAGTGATAGCCGCCAACAGGTCCTGAGCGCGCTTGATGAGGGCTTTGGCGGCTCCGCCGTTTGTTCCAGCAAGGACAGGCGGTTCATCGACATCATCGATGAAATCGACAATGGCGCGGACGATCTCGTTGAACTGCGGCGTGCGCGTATCGGGGACAGATATCTGGGAGACATTGATCCCCAGCTTGCGCGCTTCGTCGGACAACGCAACGATCTGCTTCCAGTCGTCGACGGTCGGCTGAGCAGCAACGGGGTTTGCCAAAACCGAGGCCCAAGCAGCACTGGCGCAAAGCCCCAAGCCAAACCGGCGGCGGTTAATCGCTGGCAGACGCTTCATGTACGCATTCCCTCTGCGACCGTCGCAAACCCATCCTTAACATAGACCGCCTTGTCGCAAGCGGGAAGCCCGGCTTTGCATGCCCATCATCCGATTGTTGGCGTGCTGTGCTTTTTTAGGCCTGCCACAGAGCGCGCGCACCGATATACTGGTGCCACGTTTGTTAGCGGCTTTCAGCGAGTGCGTGGCATGGTCTCCCGGTCCGGCGTTTTAAAGTACGCAATAACCGCTGCATTTCAGCGCTTCGTGCGCGTGTGTGCGCAATCCGCCGCCATCGTTCTGGCCATCGGGCTGTCGAGTTCGGCCATCGCCGCTGGAAACGTCGTCCAGGGCATGGAGATCAAGACCTGGGGCTATCAGCTCCAAAACAACACGACTTCGGTCGTCGTCAAGTCGCCCTACGACCTCGTCGTGATCGACTACCAGCGCGATCCCTCCGCGGGTGGCCCGTTCACGGCGGCCGAACTGGCCCAGATGAAAAAGAAGCCCGACGGCAGCCGCCGGTTCGTCATCGCCTACATCTCCATCGGCGAAGCCGAGAACTACCGGTACTATTGGGGCGACCGCACCTGGGGGGACGCCCGCAATCGCACCCCGCTGGTTGAAAAGGAAAATCCCGAGTGGGAGGGCAACCTCACGGTCAAGTATTGGGAACAGGAATGGCAAAACCTGATCCTCAACGACACCGACAGCTACATCAACCGCATCATGGACGCAGGATTCGACGGCATCTACCTCGACAAGGTCGACATCGTCGACGACTACCAGGGTAAGACCCCGGCTGGCACCATCGCCAGCGACTTGATGATCCAGTTCGTCCGCAAGATCTCGACCGTCACCAAAATCCGCAATCCAAACTTCCTCACCATCGCCCAGAACGCCGAAGGCCTCCTCGACGACGACATTTACCGCATGGCCATTGATGGGATCGGCAAAGAGAGCATGCTCTATTCGAGCGGGGTCTTCGACGAAAAGAATCCCTACAAGCCTCCCCAGCGTAACGACGCCGCAATGATCAAGGAAACCACCCGCCTGTTGTCGAAACTTCGGGCGGATAAAAAACTCGTCATGTGCGTCGAATACATCAACAAGCCAGACCTGATTGAAAAGGCCGCCGCCGAACTGGGTAAGAACGACTTCGTCGCCTACTTCGGTCCGCGCGACCTTGCCCAACTCGCCTACAGCGAAGTCAGCAGCAAATAAGTCTATCTCTGGCCAAAGCGAGACAAATCAAGCATTTACAAGCGTACGGTGCGATCATTCAGAAGCCGTTCAACCGCGATGACTTAGAACACGACTGAACTCGGGCCGGTCAAATTCAACCGCCCCAAAACTGACAGCAGAACCGATCATGGAGAGTATCTTGCGTATTCGATCAGTCATTGGCGCAATGCTGGCAACCGCAACTGCGGCCAGCGCCGCATTGGCGCAAAACAGCCCTCCACCCGCAGCTCCAGAAGCGCCCTCGCCGTGCACTGACCTGCCCGAATCAGACTGCACAACCACATCTGGATGCGTTTGGCTCCCAGGTTACCGCGTCGCAACCGGGGCCACCGTCAACGGCTATTGTCGTCCCGCCCCCAAGCCGTTGACGGCACGGCGCGGGCCGGGTGCATCCACACCAAAAGACCCGGCGCAGTAAAGCCCGCGTCGGGTTGATCCGGCACAAAGCCAGCGCCGGATGAGCGACCTAGGGGTGGTGTTGGACACACCGGCCTGTAGGACAATCGATCATGAAGTTTAGCACTTTGGCAATCACCGCTGCGCTGGTTTTGGCCAGCATATCGTATGGGCAGGCAGAAACGGCCGATGGCTGCCGCCAGGCGCGCGACCCACAATTGCGGCTGCAGGCGTGCTCGCAGATCATCGCCGATCCCAGCGCGAGCATTGAGGCTAAAGCCACCGCCTTCCGCAATCGCGGCATGACACGCGCCGATGCAGGCGTGGGCGACCTCGCGATCGCAGACTTTAACGATGCATTGGCGCTCAACCCCAACGACGCCACAACCCTCTCAAGCCGGGGACACGCCCGACTGACGCGCGGCGACAACGTCGGAGCGATTGCCGACTTCAGCGCCGCGATCGCGCTCGCACCGACCATAACGGGCCATTTCATCAGTCGCGGACACGCCCATACGGTCATGGGCGCCGCCGACTTGGCGATCGCCGATTTCGACGCCGCACTCGCACTGAAACCGCAAAGCGCAAGCGCCCTGAACCACCGTGGTCTCGCCTGGCGCAAAAAAGGCGACACAGATCGCGCCATCGCCGACTATACGGCCGCCATTGCATTGAACCCCGTTTATGCGCTGGCCTATAACAATCGCGGATATGCCTACGAAGCCAAGGGCGAAACCCGCTTGGCGCAAGAGGATTTCGTGCGCGCGCTCCTGTTGGATACGAGTCTGACGGGTGCTTCAGCCGGTCTCAAGCGCCTCGGCGGCACAGGGGCGCTCGCAGCCGAAAGTGACGCGTTGATCGCACGCGGCCGCGATCTTGTCGAAGCCAACTGCAGCCGTTGTCACGCAACCGGCGCCAGCGGCCAGAGTCCAAACCCCAGAGCCCCGCATTTCCGCGCCATTCAGCAGCGCCATAAAATGCTGACGCTCCGTGAACCACTAACTCGCGGCATCGCAGCAACGCACGACGAGATGCCGACGTTCAAAATGAGCGAAAAGGAAATCGATACCATCATCGCCTACATCAACAGCTTGCCTGAAAGCTAGGGCTATCTGAGTTGGAGCCTTAATTTACGCGCAACACCTTGGCCACCTTGCCGGTTTTGCTGTTGTAGAGCGAGAGCGCCGCGCGACAGGCGCCGTCGACGGATTGCAGTCTCAGGTAATGCTCAAACATCGCCGCACCCTTCACGAATTCCGCGTTCGCCTGCGCTGTTGCGTCAGGCTGAACCAGCAATTCGGTGTTGGGACAAGACTTGCTGGCGCGAAACGCATATCCGACGTCGTAAGCCGTTTCCTGACCCAGCGTCGAGGATTGGGCAACCGCTGTCGGCATGACGCATAACACGGCGAATCCTGCCAGACCCCAAGCAATGCGCGACGTCGTGATTACCGTCATAACAAGTCCTTAAACGCTCAGCCACCGCAGCAGGGAGCGCCCGCAGTGTATTGAATTAGCTTGATGGAGCGACTGCGCTGCCATTTTTTCGATCACGGTGTTAGCTGAAACTGCGGCTGGCGCTACCCCGAAGGTGAGCTTGCTTCGACAGGTGTTGCATCCAAACCTCAATCCGCCGTCAGCAGCCGGGCGACAAAGTCAGGCACAACCTGTGTTGCCGTCCCGTGGATATGCTCATGGAACACATGAGTTCCAGCTGACGGCTCCAGGTTCAGTTCGACGGTATGAGCCCCGCAAGCGCGCGCCTCGGCAGCAAAGCCGCTGGCGGGGTACACGTGTCCGCTGGTGCCAATCGAAATGAACAGATCGCAGGCAGCGAGTGCTGCGGCAATGTCGTCCATATGATAGGGCATCTCCCCGAACCAAACCACATTGGGCCGCATGCCGCCATCGCGATGGCAGGACGGGCACGCGGTTTCGATTGAAAGATCGCCCGTCCAAGGGCAGCGCACGCCGCATCGCGCACACAGCGCCGACAAAAGCTCCCCGTGCATGTGGATGACTCGCGTAGCGCCCGCGGCCTCCTGAAGCGCATCGACGTTCTGCGTCACAATCAACGTGTTGGGATGCTCTCGCTCAAGCCGGGCCAGGGCATAGTGAGCGGCGTTTGGCGTGCAGCGCGCATGGTCGGCCCGGCGCATATTGTAAAACTCATGCACCAGCAACGGGTTGCGGGCATAGCCCTGTGGCGTCGCCACCTCGCGAAAATCGTACTTGGCCCAAATCCCTCCAGCATCGCGAAACGTCGGAATGCCGCTTTCCGCCGACAATCCTGCCCCCGTCAGCACGACGATACGCTTGAAGCGCGCCATCACCTCAAACTCCGCATTGGCCACGATGACGCAACACGTGGTCGGCAAGCACGATGGCCATCATTGCCTCGCCAACCGGAACAGCGCGAATGCCGACACACGGGTCATGGCGGCCTTTGGTGAAGATATCGCCTTCGGCGCCGGTTTTGTCGATCGTGCGACGCGGTGTCAGGATCGATGACGTCGGCTTGACGGCAAACCGGCATACGACCGGTTGGCCCGACGAGATTCCGCCAAGAATGCCACCGGCATGATTGGACAAGAACGCTGGCCGCCCGTCGTCACCGATGCGAATTTCATCGGCGTTATCTTCCCCGGTGAGCGCCGCAACCGCCATCCCATCACCGATTTCAACCGCCTTGACCGCATTGATCGACATCATGGCAGATGCAATGTCCTGGTCCAGTTTGCCATACAGCGGCGCGCCCAACCCCGGCGGCACGCCATCCGCCACAACCTCGATCACCGCCCCACAGGACGATCCAGCTTTCCGGATGCCATCCAGATAGGCAGTCCACGGCTCAACCGCGGCCGGATCGGGACAGAAAAACGGGTTGCGGCCGACCTCGTCCCAACTCCAGTTGGCGCGGCTGATAACGTGAGGTCCCAGCTGCACCAGCGCAGCGCGGACGGTCATTCCAGCGATCACCTTCCGGGCAATCCCCCCTGCGGCAACGCGCACGGCCGTTTCACGCGCCGACGACCGGCCGCCTCCGCGATAGTCGCGGATCCCGTATTTGGCATCGTACGTGTAGTCGGCGTGTCCCGGGCGATATTTGGTAGCGATGTCGCCGTAGTCCTTCGACCGCTGATCGACGTTCTGAATCACCAGCGAAATCGGCGCTCCCGTCGAAACCAGCACCCCGGCCTCGTTGGTGAACACCCCAGACAGGATCTCGACCGCATCGGGTTCTTTGCGTTGGGTCGTAAAGCGCGATTGGCCCGGCTTGCGCTTGTCGAGGTAGCTTTGAATGTCGTCGCGATCGATCACAAGGCCTGGCGGGCAACCATCCACCACGCAGCCAATCGCTGGACCGTGGCTCTCCCCCCAGGTCGTCACGCGGAACAGGTGGCCAAACGTATTGTGCGACATGACAGATCGGCCTTTTTAGATTTGCGAAGCAATGCGTCGTCTTAGATTTGTGTATGAAAAGCCGCAAGCTCGGCAGGTTTTTTCATGTTTACGATTGTGCGGCGCCAAACGGCGTGACAAGCGGGCGCGACACAGTGTAGGCGGGAAGATGCGCCGAAATTCATCTTATGGTGAAGCGGCGTAGAAGCGGCGATCGGGGCACGGTCGCTGGATCACGACCAACGAGCCGTCTCAAGACAGGTCTGAGCAACCGGTGGAGAGAAAGTTCGCAAATGTAACACACCTGCGTTGAAAGAGCCGGGGGCCGCACCTCCGGCTCTTCGTGTTTTGAAGCCCCCACCGCAGACGGCGCCCCGGACTCGACCGATTATTCTTAAACACTATCAGATTGTTACAGCGCCGCATCGACGATCGCTCTTGACGCCGGAACAAGCCGGGTGCACCAAAGTCGCTCAATGTCGTAGGTTGCGTGAGGTATGCGATGCGTTCGTTGCTTGGATTGGCGATGCTGGTAGCCGTTGGCCTTGGCGGCCTAGAAGTTGCGACCCAAAACATGCCCTTGTTGGCCCGGGGCAGCGACCAGCAGATGCAAGCAGCCCTGGTGGAGCCAGTTGTCCCGATGGCCCAAGGCGTGCAGGCGCTGCCGCTTCCACCCGTTCCAGCGCCCACCTTCGGCGGAGTTGTCATGACGGTCGCAGCAAACGAGCCGTCATCATTGCCGCCAGTGACGGTCGCCCCTCAAGCGCCGCGTGCAGCCCAGATCGCTCCGATCGTAACCCCGCTGAAGTCGGCGGCGCCCAAGACAAAATCCAAGGCCGCAGCCAAAGCAGCGCCTGAATCCAAGGTCGCCGGGGCCCCCCTCTCCGGCAAAGCAAAATCAACCGTGACAAAAACAGCGACGGCTAAAGTCAAGTCGCCAGCATCGAACGCTGCAAAATCTAAAGCGGCAGCGAAACAACCAGACCCCGCAACCCGCGTTACGGTGACGCGGCCCGGCTTCAAGCTGACCTGCACGACCGTACAAAAACTCGACCCGGTCAAACAGCGCTGCGTGCCACTGAAAACCGCCAGCACGAAAAAGACGAAGAGCTGAGCGCGTCATCATAGGACGACAGCCGCCAACGCCGGACGCGACCCACTTTGCGCAAGCCGGTTGCCTGCGATCTGCATGGATTCCATGAACGCTTGAGCGTAAGCGTGGTCCGGGCAGGCCATGAGCGCCTGAGGGACGGCAGACAATGACACGCGATACGATTTCAGTTCTGGGCGGTGGGGCATGGGGCACGGCCTTGGCCCAGGTTCAAGCGCGGCATGGGCGGCAGGTTCTGCTCTGGGCCCGCAACGCAGCCGCAGTCCAAGAGATCAACACACATCACACCAACGCGGGCTATCTCCCCGGTTACCCATTGAGCCCAACGCTCAAGGCCACAACCGACCTCGCCCAGGCAGCCGCCTGCGACATCATCCTGATGGTTGCCCCCGCCCAGCAGGCACGCGCGGTCGCCCGCCAGCTCAGGCCGTTGATCTCGCCAACCAGCATCGTGGTGATCTGTGCCAAAGGGATCGAACAGCAAAGCGGTCAGTTACTTGGTCGGGTTCTGGGCGACGAACTGCCCGGTGCCACGATCGCCGTCCTGTCGGGGCCCGGTTTTGCAACCGATGTCGCACGCGGATTGCCAGCGGCCCTCACACTCGCGTGCCGGGACGAAACGCTCGGACGGGCCTTGGCCGAGCGCCTGAGCCATCCAGAATTTCGCTTGTACTGGTCGAGCGACACCGTCGGCGTGGAACTCGGCGGCGCGGTCAAAAACGTGCTCGGCATCGCAGCCGGCATCCTCGATGGCAAGAAACTCGGCGGCAGCGCCCACGCAGCCCTTGTCTCGCGTGGGTTTGCCGAACTCCGTCGCCTCGGCGAAGCGCTTGGCGCACGCGGCGAAACGCTGATGGGCCTGTCCGGCCTCGGCGATCTGATCTTAACCTGCGGCAGCGCCCAGTCGCGCAACATGTCGCTGGGACGCGCACTCGGCGAAGGCCAATCGCTCGCCGATATCCTCTCCAGCCGCAAGGCGGTGACCGAAGGCGTCTACACCGCCGCAGCCGTCAAGCGGCTGGCCGACGAACACGGCATCGACATGCCGATCTGCCGCGCGGTCGCCAATATCCTCGACGGCACGACCACCGTCGACGCCGCCATCACCGGCCTCCTCCAACGCCCCCTGAAAGCCGAGGACTGACATCCCCTCTCCCCGTTGTCCTTCACAACGGGCAGGTTAGAGCCTGCCCCCGCGAAGCCGGGGGTTGATACCAAACCGCATAAGTACTGACTTATGCGGTTTGGTATCCGCGCGTGGGGTTGGTGGGGCGGCCACGCGCAAAGCGAAGAGAATACCAGCCCGCAGCCCTTCAAACCAAGAGTCGAAACTTCTGCGGGCTGGTATGAGGGCAGCGCAATCTGATCGCCCGGCCAGAAGCCCCTTCAAACAACAACGTCATCCCACTCCCGGCATACCCAGAACAGGTCAGCAATCGGAGCCAAACCGTCCGTAGTCAACAGGATCACTTCACGGTGAGTTTTGTGAAGGGTTCTTTGTGAAGGGTTCTTTGTGAAGGGTTCCGGACGACGGCCCGCAGGACCTCACTGCGTGCACGGGGGCCGTCGTCGGGAAGCCTCCAAGGAAGGAACCCGCGAGATGTTTGGCGCTGACGGTGCAGCGG
>Ga0247836_1001498_pt1 | contig 37113 bp, 23 predicted proteins | sample LaCruzMarch2015__4_FD_187116 | JGI IMG/M metagenome (GOLD analysis project Ga0247836, IMG submission 187116) | Freshwater microbial communities from meromictic Lake La Cruz, Castile-La Mancha, Spain - LaCruzMarch2015_14m | ecosystem: Environmental > Aquatic > Freshwater > Lake | place: Spain... | reverse complement strand
CCTGCTGGTCGGGTTCATTGCGTGCGATCCCGACGGAGAGTTGGCCGGCACGGACGACGACCGGGAGTGCTCCCCAGTCTGTGACCTCGCTCTCCCGGGCGTCGGCGAACTTCATCCCCGTGTTTCGTGCATCCGTGGAGAAGACGAGCAGCAGGCGATCGGCGGTGCGGATGTCCTTGTCTCCATCGATGGAAATCACAGTCACGCTGGCCGGGACCGAGCAGCGACGGATACGGACGGCATCAAGGTCGATGGCTCCACGCTGGTTGAGCACGGCCCCTTCGAGCTTCGGTGTCACCACTTTCATCTCGCCTCCCGATGACGTGTCGATGGTGATCTGCTGCGTGTCGCTCTGCAGAATTCCAGCCGCGGGGTCGGACTTGTTCTCCGGGCCGAGGACTTTGAGGCGGCGGAGTTCGTTGACAATGGCGCTCATGCGTTCCACGGAAGTTGCGGCTTCGACGGTGGAAAACATGAGGCTGCCGCCGATCTGCGATGTCTTGTCCGGTGAGACCGACAGTCCTGTTGGAATCGGGGACAACGGTTTTCCGTAGGTTACGCCGATGCGGCAGAGCGGCCACAACCTGGAGAGCTCGTCGTCAATGCCGACCATCGCGTGGCCGGAGGAAATGAACTCGTTGCTCAGCGGGATTTCGATGGCATGAGGCGAGGTGGCAACGTCCCCTCTCCGGAAAGCGAAAGCCTGCACGAGTTCCGCGGCACGTATCACCGGGTCCGCGCCCGTGTTGAAACACTTGAGAGGGTCCCCCGAGTCCACGATCTGCTGGCAGAAGCCGGTGAGTCCGCTCCAACCCTGCAATGCCGCCCCGGCTCCGAAGAGTAATCCCTGTTCGTGGCGGTAGGGATTCCAGAAGACAATTCCGAGCTCGGTGTTCACGAACGGCCGGTCGAGGAAGCGCGAGGTCGAGATATGCTTGAAGCTCGTGCCTCCGCCGCTGAGCGCGCTCGACGGATCCACAATGGTCCGCTCCCCGTAGAGCGGGTGGGCGTGGTAGGTGTTCATCGTCACCACGGGAAAGAGGGCACGGGCGCGGGAGGTTCCGATGTGAACCCTCATGTTCCAGTTGGAGATGAGCCCGGGAAAACCCACCTCCCGCAGGGCGTCGAGGAAGAACTTCGACATCTCGACCTCCATCTCGCCGCAGCACCACGCCATGTCACGGCCCGCGGGGGTGTCGTTCAGCGCTTCTTTGCCGATGGGGGGAAGGTCGCTGATCTGTCCGGTTTCGGGGAGTGCCACCTCGCCGCAAATACCGCCCCACGCTTCGCGCACCTTTTCGTAGCTGCCGTATTTCGCTTGAAGGAAGGCATGCCAGGCGGGGTTAAGTTCTTTCCCATAGTCCCGCTCGCGCAGCAGGATGTCCTGTTCGTTCAGGCATGAGACGAGGGCCAGCGCGGGGTCGTCCTTCAAGCTGATCCCTGTGTAAGGATTGACGATGGCAAGGAGCTTGCCCACGCCGGCCTTCCAGTTGGCGCGGAAGTTCGGGTTCACAAACATCTGGACCTTCGTGTTGAAGGCGCCCATGTGACGGGTGTAGTGGCGTTCGGCGTTGGAAAATCCAATGTAGGACGTCATCAGGTCCATGTTCCAGTAGACGCCCCGCTGTTTGAGTGCGGCCAGCAGGCGCAGGAGCCGGTCCAACGCGGGTTGCTGGAATTGAATGTCCTCGGAGCGCTCAGGCAGCCGGTAAGACACGGGTTCGCGTTTGCTCAACTGCGGTCCCTGTTCGCTGCCGCCGAGGAATTCGTCGAAGATGTGGAACCGGACCATGTTGTAACCCTGCCGGACGACCGCGTCGGCGTAGTCGTCCACATCCTGATCGGACCAATAGCGGAACGCATAGGGCGGCACGTGGGCGACCGAAAGGAACCGCACCTCCTCAGCCGGCTTCGAGTCGAAGGCCAATTCGCCCTGGTCGTTCACGATGACCCGGCCCTTGCAGCCGGCGGGTCCTGCTACGGCGAACGGTGAGAAATCAAGCGCCGTGCCCTCCTTGACATACAGACCGCCGGTGTCCAGCGGAGCCCACTTGCGGTTGTCGGCTGGCGACTGGGTGAGCCCGCGCGCAAGGCCGCAAGCGACGATGAGAAAGATGGTGGTCGTGAGCTTCAAGGGCGGGGTGGGGGAATGATGTTTACGTGGACCGGACCGATTTCGATGGTCTCGCCGGCTTTGGCCTGGCGGAGGGTAATTCTGGGCAAGGCCACCCAGCGCAAACCCTCCTGGTGGCGGAGAGGCAGGACGATGTCGGCTTTCTGCCACTCGCCGGTCTGCGGGAGGGAGCGCCTTTCACATAGGCTGAAATGCCGTTCTGAAACGGCTCCGACGTCCACCGTCGTTCCCTTTGGTCCGCGCAGCCAGAAGGACACATGCGCTTCCGACCCGGGCTGGACCTCGCGGAGATTTGTCCAGCAATTGATGAACGCGGGCCACTCCAGCTCGCTGCTGGCGACCTGCGCGGTCATCCTGAACGTGGACTCTCCATCCGGCGTGCGCACCTCGGGATTCTTGCTGACGGAGATTCCGTTCCAAGCATCCGGCGTCCTCGCTTCGTCTTGAAAGTTCCAAGTTTTCTCCATTGGACCGGCTTGCTTTGTCGCGACTTGGCCCGAGCCAGAGGTGATCAGCAGCAGCCACAAGCTGAATTGAAAAGCGGTGACATAAGCGGCGGAGGTCCACCACCGTCCGAAGCGGGCACATGCTTCCGCCTGACGGTCCCGTCGTAGCGGATGGATGTTCATGAAATTTCCGCCACTCGCACGACGAGCTGTGTCCCGTAGGGTTGGGCGGTGCAGTCCAGCGTGAGCAGGCCATCGCGGACGTTCTGGGCGAAACGAAGTTCCTCCTTGTTGTCGAGCCACCGGATCGTGCGGATGCGGCGCCTGTATCCGTTCACGGCTCGCGGCCCGGCGCGGCCCGTGGAAACTGTCACGTGTTCGTTGCCTCGGATGGGAAGTTCAAAAGCGAAGTAGTAATGACGGTTTCCCACGCGCAGGACAAAGTCTCTGCCCTGACAGTCTGTCTCCGGCACCGGAATGCCTTGGGAGAGAATCGACTCGAGAGGATGAACCCAGTCACCCACGCGACGCAGGGCCGCCGCCTCGTATTCTGGAATCCCGCCTTGGGCCGTCGGGCCGATGTTGAGAAGGTAATTTGCGCCGGCTTTGCGGGAGAGCGCGAGGTTCTGGATGATGGCGGGCACCGAGAGATAGCTGAAGTCGTTGCGCCCTATGCCCCAGTGAGCATTCATCGTTTGACACATCTCGCCGGCGAGATGCTTCCTCTGCCCGCGACGGTCTGGTGCCGTGGGCAAGCCCTGCTCAAATGTGGTGCTGTCGATTTCGGGGTGACCCGCTACACCGGGGGCGTCCAGTCCGGTGTTGTTGATGATGAGAGCGTCGGGCTGATGCCTGCGGATCATGGCGTAGAGCCGGTCCTCCTTCCAATCAGCCTGCGGATGCGCCCAGTTGCCGTCAAACCACAAGCCGCCGATCGGGCCGTAGCGGGTGCAGAGCAGTTCGACGGAGGCGTGGAGGTAGTCGAGGTATTCGCTGAAGCGCGACCCGCCGTCCTTCGATGGAGGCCGACTGGGCTCGGGCCACCATTGCCAGTCTATGGTCGTGTGGTAGAAAAAGGGAACGATCTGCTCGGCGCGGCAAGCCGCAACGAACTCGGCGACGAGGTCGCGTCCGGCCGGAGAATGGGGAGCATCAAAGGTCGAGAGCCCACGCGTGTCGTAGAGGGAGAAGCCCTCGTGATGGCGTGTGGTCAGAGTGATGTAGCGCATGCCGGCGGACCGTGCCAGCCGTGCCCAAGCGACCGCATCAAAGTCCTCAGCCGTGAAGGTCTTTGCCAGCCGGTTGTAGTCGCGCCGCGGAATCGGTCGGTTGAACTTGACCCATTCTCCACAACCAAGCTGGGAGTATAGGCCCCAATGGAGGAACAGGCCGTAGGCCAGACGTTCAAAACGGGCGACTCGCGGGAGCCGTGGGGGGAGTTTGGCGGAGGTTTTCATCGATTGATTATTGGTCGGTGCGGTTCGTGGGTCCATTCATGACGCAGGTCAGACCCCCCGTGTCCACCGGTGTCAAGGTCGTGTATGCCTCCACCTGCGCCTGTTGCCTGCTTCGTTGCGTTGCTTTCATGCGGTCGTCAGATCCGGATTTTGCGGACCGAAATGTTTCAGCATGACGAGCGGATCCGTCTGCGAGTGATTTTCGATGAGGACTCCCTTCCGGGCGGCCTTCTCGGAGACAAAGAATTCGTCTGAGGTGTGCTGGCCGAAGCGGATGAGAGCGGGTGTATCGATGGCCCAGCAGCCGAGACGTCCATGACCTTGGAGCAGGATCATTCCGTAGGCGCCCGCGTCCTTGATGGTGACGCTGGCTCCTGGATTCACGGTCAGTTCCTTCGCGCTGTAGGCCTCCGAGAGGTAGCAGATCCAGTTTTCCCGGAAGCCGATCATCTCATTCTCTGGCCGGGCGGGCTTGGGCGCCATAAAATGGTGCTCGGCGAAGTGGGCGTCCACGTTGGCTTCCCAATCGAGAACTTCGATGAGGTAGTCGAAGTCGCCCTTGCGGTCTTCCGGACAGTCTTTCCACAAGAGGCTCTCAGGAACCACCTGGTTGCCGACAAGAGACTGATACATCGCATAGACGTCGGAACTGCGCTGCGGTTCGTATGTGCAGAGGCTGCCGGGAGCATGCAGAATCCCCGGCGGCACGTCCCAGCCCGTTCCGGGAGCGAGACGGTATGCCTTCGAGAGGTCGGTGATGTGGTTGTCGCCCTGAGTGAAATTGACGAGGGCTGCGCGCACCTGATCCTTTGTTGTTCCCGGCTCGAAGCCGAAGAAAGTGTAGGGGAAAGCACCCCCGTGGTTGTTCAGCTGCGGTGGGAAAAAATACGCCTCGGGTTTGCCCAGTTGGCCCACCAGCCGGGCGTGGCAGTCGCGGTGGTGAACATGATGGGGCAGGGCGCCTTGGTTGTCGAAAAACTTGGAATACATCGGCCACATCCCGTGCTCAGCCCACAGACGCTCGCCGATCAACTCAGCCCCCAACTCGGCTACCGCCTCGCGTAGCAGCAGTGTCCTGGTGGTTGATCCGTCCTGCATCACGATGTGGCTCAAGCCCTCGTCGGGTGCCGTGAGGGGACCGTTGTCGGCTGGTGTGGTGGAGGAGAGCCATCGCTCGTCAATCCCGCCCCGCTCTCCTCCCAGCGCATAGTAGTCGTCAGGGTGCAGCTTGATCCGGCGTCCCGGAATGCAGAAGGACCGGGGCACCCAGGTGGGCGAGAGCCGGAGGACACCCTGGCCCTGGTTGAGGGCAAGCGAGGAGAGGACGAGGCTTTTCATGTCAGCGGTATTGGATTTCGTAGAGGGAGAAAATGCGTAGGTCGTCGAAGAAGAATTCGATTCCGCCGGGAATGCGCCGCACCGGTTGCGGTTCGCGTCCCGGAAGCCGTTTCACGCCCACGATGCGCCGTTCCTTTCCCAGCCGCACACGCACGGAACCGGAGCAGGCCACCGGTTCCTCCTGCTGGCGCAGCGAGACCAAACTGATGTTCAGACGCTTTTGGTCCTTCTTGTCATACGCCGTGATCTCGATGGAGGGAGGGGCATCGGCTGTCACGGGAAGCGTTCCGGCGTGCAGGCGGCGCACGATTTCCGCCACCATGCGTCGGTTTACTGCGGCGGCTCCGGCCTCGATGGGTGCGGCCGAGTAACAGACCCAACCCTCGCCGTGCCGTTTCCATGTGATGGCCGGCTGGAGTGCCTTCGGCCCCGGCGGGCTGCTGTGGATACTGGCGAATGACGGGCGCAGCACGGTCCCGGCGGCCTCATCGCACCACGGCAGCGTCAGGTCGGCCAGCTTCTGCGCGGAAGTGACCTTCACGGGAATCCACCCGCCGCGGTGGATCAGGTGCGTCTGGGGCATCGCCGCATTTTGCATCCAGCAATGTGTCGGGCTAACGAAGGCCATACGGTCATCCATCATGTCCGTCGCTGAGACCCCAAAAACGTCAGCCAAGCCGAAGTCATTGCGGGGCACGCCGCTCCCGGCGACGAGGCTCGAATGCCCGCTGGCATAAAGGCTTCCTCCCGATGCGACAAAGTCACGCAGGGCCTCGATCTCGTCGTCTGACATCACGAGCACATCCGGGAGCAGAACAACGCGGTAGTTCTTGAGCCTGTCCAGATCCAGGTTCGTCACCACGGCGTAGGGAATGTGCGATTCCTGCAGGCTGCGGGCGGCACCAAAGACTGCGGCCATGTGTGGCATGCCGGCCTCGGAGGTCATGTTGTCCGCCCTTCTCGAGCTGGCGCCGACGGGAGTGTCGTTCTCGCGGAAGTCGAAGCGGGATTCGGAACTCACGTAGATGGCCACCTCGGCCGCCAGTTCCCCGCCGAGGAAAGGCTCGTAGGGTTCGAGTTGCTCGAAAACGCCGCCGATCCTCTCGTGCACGTCGCGGCTGAGAGTGCCGACGGGGTCGATCGCATCGATGAACATGAAGGCGGCGGCATGTGCCGGGGCAAGGAACGCCTGCATCGCCATCTCGGTCTCGTCCTTGGTGGTGACGTGATCCCAAAGGTTCACGCACCGCGATGTCATAAACTCGAACGGCTTTCTCTTGCTGATGGCCTCGAAAATCTTGCAGACGACGCTCTGCTGGATTGGCGGGCCATAGAAGTCGCCGCTCGCATAGTCGCAGTGCTCGGTTAACGCGTAAGGCATGGCCGTGCGCCAACCGTGCAAGACCGGGCTCATTTGGTGGGTCACGCTCATCGACGGCCTCAGCTCGCGAACCGTCGCGGTCAATTTCTCCGCCAACCCGCCCATCCACCGCTCCCTCGCTCGCTGGAAGGCCATCCAAACCGGATCGTGCCAGTTGATGACCGGGGGAAGCTTGGTGCCGTCCTCCCGCCAGAATCTCCTTTCGCAGTGCGGGCAATAGCAGACGTAAGGCCAGAAAAGCATGTCGAAAAACACGCCGTCAAACTCGTATAGGCTGCAGAATTCGGCCGTCTGGCGGGTGGCAAATTCGCTGTAGGGGGAGTTGGGGCAGCAGGTCCCGTAGCGGCTTGCCTCATAGACCACCTCGCCTTGGAGCGGCCGGATCCGCCAATCTGGATGCGCCAGAAACGCCGCATTGTTGTAGACCGCGCTGTAGTAGGCGACGACCTGCAGGCCCCGCTTCCGCGCCGCCTTCAGCACGTCCCCGACGAAATCGCCGTGCTGCACCACGCGGTGTCGCGGCCCGACTTGGGACGGATAAAGCGCAAGGCCTACGTGGGAATTGCAGTAGAGCATGATTCCCCGGGCCCGGCTCTCGGCGATGGTTTCCACGTAGCGCTCTGCGTCGAGTTGCGAGAGGAACGCCTCGTCCCATTCGGGAATGTGAATATCGACCAGCAGACGCCGGTAGCATTGCCGATACCAAGGAACCTCCGCCGTGCGCCGTGCGACCTCAGCGGTCTTCGCTTGTCTTCTCCGGGGGTGAACCGCAGGCGTCGCCATAGGCCAAGAGTCCGTGTTCGTGGTGGGATGGTAAACCGGACAAAAATGATTTCCTGTGGACAAAAATGACGTATGCAGAATGTGTGCCCTCCCATTGGATCGACAAAGTTGGCCCCTCCCTGCGCGTCCTTTGGCGCGGGGCGTGGGGCGCCGGGATGATTGAACCGGAACGTTATCTTCATGATCACGAACTGGTGCTCGTGACGAAGGGAGCGTGCGAGGTGGAAATCGAGGTGGAGTGCCACCATCTGCAGGCGGGCGATTACCTGATTGTTCCACCCAACCGGATTCATCGCACACGGTGCCGACGCGCGGTCTTCCGTCATTGCATTCATTTCGACTGGCTTCCGCGCCTGCGACCCGCAGTCAATCCCGTCTGGTCCTACGCGCCCCGCCGCCCGGCTCCAGGGGTGTTTCTGGCAGCCCCGCGGTTCGTGCCGAGATCCATCGGTCGTGGTCATTTTTCGATGGACGGTCCGGTCCCCGGCCTTCTCAGCACCCTCTTCCACCGTTGGGAGCGGGGAGGGGCCGCCGGCCGCGCCTCCGCCCGCGGCAATTTCCTGGAACTTCTGGCGGTCCTGCTCGTGGCACCGGCCGAGGAGACCGAGACGAAGCCGGGCGCCGCCATCCGGCTGGCGCAGTCAGCCAAAGCGGTGCTCGATGCGAACCTTGCGGTCGATGAGGGAATCCAAACCGCTCTGGGGCGCACCGGCCTGACCTACGCCCACGTCTGCCGGGCGTTCCGATCCACTTTCGACATCACCCCGACGGCCTACCGCAATGCCGCCCGGATCGAGTTGGCCAAAACGCTCCTGCGGGACACCACCTTGACCGTTGCGGAGGTCGCCTATAAATGCGGATTCCAGGACCCTGCGTATTTCGCCCGTATCTTCCGCCGCAGGAACCGCATGTCACCGCGCAGGTTTCGGTCGCGTTAGGTTTTGGTCAAAATGGCCACGGCACCTTCGTGAGGGCCGATGGCCAAGGCGGCGCCGGAATGCGACGGAAAGCTGCCGCGGAGAATGCTCTCCAAGCTAATGCCCGCGCTGAAGTCGGCCGGCACCGAGCGGGGGGTGCCGGAGTGGTTGATCACGATGACGAGCCTGCGGTCGCCATCCAACTCGTGCTCGGTCACGGCCAGAGCGTGGCAGTCGAAGCGGATCCAGCGCCATGGAGGAGCCAGCGCCGCGACCGTCTCATAAATTCTCCAGAATGGCTTGGCCTCGCCATCGAGCGATCCTGGGATCAACGCGGCCTGGGCCTCGATAGGGGCGGCGAAGACAACGACCGTGCCGCGACCCAGCCGGTGATGCCAAAACGCCGGCGCGCCGTTGTCGCTGCGCCGCCCGAGAACTTCCGCGCCTTTCGGCTCGATGCTGAGGGTTTCCGCGCCGACCAAGTCGAGAACCGTGCCGTCCTCGAGCGTGGTGGTGACACCCGCGCGCCCGGAGGAACGGGCCACAACTTCCACACCGGCCACCTCGTTGAAGTTGGGCACAATCCCGTCGCCGAGGGAAAGGTAAAGAACCGCCCCGTCGCGCACCCGTTGCAGCAATTGCAGCCACTTCCCGCGCGGCACGCAACGTGGTCCGGTGAGGCTGGGAAGGAGGTAGACCGGGCTTTCCGGCAGAGGCTGCTCGATGTGACGGAAAGTGATCTCCAGCTTCGCTTGTTTGGCCAGAACGTAGGAACTGAAGGCCACGGCCCAGTCATCCTGATCGTGCGTCACCAGGCAGACGGCGTCGCTCTTTCGTCGCGGAAGCGTCTGGAAGGGGAGCGTGGCGAGAAACTCACGGAAGGCCTGCATCTCCAGCATCACGGGCTTGGGCGAACCGTCCTCGCGCAGAAGTCCCAGTTCAGCTTCAACTCCGAGCCAATCGTAGGGGGCGTGGGCCAGGCTTGTCTGGTCGTGCGCGCACCACCAAAGAAACCCCTTGCAGTCATTGGCCCACAGCGAAAGAAGATTGACCCGGGCAAACGCGGCCGAGGCCGTGTCCCCCGCGATCATCGGCCCCATGGTGCCTGTTTCCTCCGCAAAACAGGGCTTGCCGCCGATGTCCGCGTAGTAGCGGGTTTCGGCCGTGGGATGGAGCGAAGTCCGCATCACATCCACCGCATCAGCCCGGGTGTGCCGCGTCCAATACGGGTAAGGATGGGTGGTGAGGATGTCGGTCAATTCGGCCTGGTCATCGATGATCCAAAGTTTGCCGATGCTGCTGACCGGAGCGCTCAGCGAGTGCATCCCCGAAATGACCGGGCGGGAGGCATCAGCGGCCTTGATCGCATTGGTGATCGAGGCCGTCCACACGTAGGCTTCGGCCCTGGATGTGGTGTGGCCCATGACGTTGCACTCGTTGCCGAGATCCCATGCAAGGATGGCCGGCTGGTTCCGCAGGTCCTCCACCAACGTTCGGACATATCGGATCTGCCAGACGATGCATTCGGGGCTGCTGATCGGATTCAGGCCTTCCAGGGCGGGCGGCACGAACAGACGACCGCTCATAAAGCCGGTGACGAGGCTGGCGATCAATTTGAGCCCGCGCTCCTCCGCGATCCCGCACAGGGCGCGGAACCGGGAAAGCATCACGGCGCTGACTCCTGCTTGGCCCACCGGATCAGGCGGAAGCGGGGCCTCGCCGAAGCGCATTTCCACGGGTTGGCCGCACCCGCCGCGGAGTTGGTGCATCGGTTGGAAATCTCTCCAGTTCGGAAACACCCGGACGACCTCCAAGCGATGAGCGGCCAGTTTGGCAAAGTCGTCGGCTACAACCTCGGGACGCCAGTCGGTCCACATGGCCGTTCCCGCATGGGAAGCCCAGTAGTTGCAGCCAAGCACGAAGCTGCCGTCTCGCTGCAGGAGAGCAGTGCCGGGCTGTGTTACTTCGATCACGGCACGGCCTCGGCGCGGGGACTTGCTTTCTCGCTTGCGGCATACCAAGCGCACTCACCGAAGAAGCCGGCCGAGGAAGAAACCTTATCCCACGCCACGGTATCGAAACTCCGTTCCAGCTGGGTGAGGATTTCTTCACGGTGCGCCTCAGGGCTGAGGGCCGAGATCCAGGCCGCGCAAAACGGCTCCCTGAGCACCTGAGCTTCGATGTTGCGTCCCCCATTTTGCCAGAGGGTCAACTGCTTGAGCGCAATGTCCACCGCTTCCCCGACGCTGCTTTGCGGCTGCCAAAGCGTGTTCATGACGCGCCAATCCGTGCGGAATGGCTTGGTCCCAAGGCGCGTCAGCTCGGGCGGCATCTGATGGGCGACTGCCTGGGCGCTCGTGCGCAGCGAGGCGGTGTAAAGGTCGGTCACCTCGGGTCGACCCTCCAGCGTCCTAAGCTCGGCCATCATGGCCTGCGACACGACGTAAATGTAGATGTGGTCGATCGCCAATTGGGGGTGTTCCTCCCACTCTCCGGGGATGCCGCGGGCTGCAACTTCCGGACGGGTCAGCCCGTTGGGCAGCTTTTCAACCAAGGCCTGCTCGTAGGTGGCCTTCCAACCGGGATCTCCGGTCAACTCGAAGATGATGCGCGCCACGAACAGCAGGCGTGTGACCGAGCGATAGTCATGACCGTTCCATCCTCCGCGGAACTGCCCGGTCTCAAGGATGCCGACGGGATCGCAGGGCATCTGCCATCCGTTCGCCCGGATCGCCTCGGCCACCTCCACAAGTTTGGCGGTGATCTCCTTTTTCTCCTCGAGGTTGTGGATGTCGGAGCGAAGGTAGCGCCAGAGCCCGTAAAACCACGGTGCGGTCTGATCGTCCGAGCCGATGCCGTAGTGGCTCTTGCCGTCGGCGAGCACACCGCGGGCGACGAAGCCCGGTGTGGTGCCCACACTCGCACAGAGCATCAATCCTCGCGCCAAGCGCCGGGCTTTTTCGCGGTCCTCCCCGGACTTGGTCAAGGCTTGCCGGCGAAGGATGCCGTCCAGATAGAGCCCGGTGAAGAACGCGCCATTCTCCAGCGGAGTCCACCACGAGATGGCGTTGGGCTTGCCTGCGGTGGCTTCCTCCGCTGTTGGGAGCAGATCCGGATCTCCTCCGAGCGTGTAGTCGAGCACCAGACCCTGCGGCTCGGCGATGCATCGCGTCCAGAGGTTGCGGTGAAGTCCCTCCAAGGCGGTCGGGATTTCGCCGGGTGTTTGGGCGACCATGCAGGCCGGGAGCGACAAGGTGATCACGCCGGTGCCCACGGCAACCAACAGGCTTTTTTTGCCAGTCAACTTGCTCATTTTGTCAGGCAGAATTGGACGAGGCGATCGATCGTGGTTGTGGCAAGGCAGATCCTCGTGTCCGCCCCGCCGTAGTAGATGTTCAGCGTCCCACCCTCCATCTCCACCGCACCCCCTGAAAACACCACGTTCGGAACTTGGCCGACACACTCGTAGATTTCCTCGGGGCTGAGGATGAACTTCCGGGGGGCGGCGATGACTTTGGCTGGGTCCGCGAGATCAAGCAGCAGGGCACCGAGATAATAGTTCTCGGTGGAAGCGGTGATGGTGGTCGCGTGGTAGATCACCAGCCAACCAGCGTTCGTCTTGATCGGGATCGCGCCCGGTCCTGTTTTCCGCGACGTCCACGACGGATCCGGCATGGCGAGCGGGGCGAAATCGCCCCAGTATTTGAGGTCCGGCGAGCGGCTGATCCAAATCTGGCCCGAACCATCAATATTCTGGGGGCGCTCGAGACGGGTGTAGAGACCGTCGATCTTCTCCGGAAACAGCACGGCGTTCCGGTTCGACGGCGGCGAGATGGCTTCCAGCGGTGTGAAGGTGCGGAAGTCGTCCGTGCGTGCCATGGCGATGACGCAGCCCGGCTTTATCCACAGGGCATGGCAGATGTAGTATGTGCCCTCCAGGGGTGTGATCCGCATGTCAAACCGGTGGGATCCCAGCCTACGCTCGATCTCACGCAGCGGGTAATCAATGGGCTCGGGGCAGACGTCGAAATGGACGCCATCGCGGCTGCGGGCCGTGTGGAAACGCGTCTGGCGCTCCGCGTCCTCAACCCTGAGAAGCAGCAGGACGTCGCCTTCAAACTTTACCGCGCCGCAGTTGAAGACCGCCGAGCACTCGACCGGCATGTCGGCGGGCGTGATGATGGGGTTGGCGGGGTGCCGCACCAGCGGGGAGAAGGTTGTGCTTTTCCATGCGCCGGGCGCGGACGGGGTGGGAGGTGATGGAGTCATAAGAAGAGGGGGAAGGGCCTACTTGCGGAACCATCGCGGGTCGCTGACCGGGATTTTGTCTGCGATGTTCTCCACGTGCCCGTCGAGAAAAAGGAAGTTTGCGCTGCTTTGCGGATGGCGGCGGGTGACGTCGCCGTCGGTGTTCGGGTTGAACGTCTCCGTGTTCGCCTGGACCTCCACCATGAGGATTGTGCTGCTCGGGGGAGGGGACATCGCCCGGTAGTTCCACGAAGCAAAACTGGAGTGGGGATCCATGCAGTTATTCACCGCATAGGAGACGGCGCGGGTCGTGTTGCGAGGAGGGCTCATGGTCCACTCGGGGCAGACGAAAACCCCCGCGGCACGCGGTAAAGGCGAGAAGCCCATCGAATCCGGTGCCATGCCGACGTAGGGGGACAGTTTCCACATCCAGGGAGCGTTCGTCTCGCCCGCTGGAGTGCTCGCGCTGTTGTAAATCACCGGGAGGCGTCCGTTGTGCTCGGAGGCGTATTGCTGAAACGCGGCCCCGATCTGGCGCATGTTGGACATGCATTTCAAAGACTTGGAGCGCGCTTGGAAGGCGTTAACTTGGGGCACGATGAGCAGGGCGAGAATGGCCATGACTCCGATCACGGCCAGAAGCTCCACGAGGGTGAATGCCCGGCTTGCCGACGGCGTTTCGGTCGATGGGCGGGCGCGGAGCACGATGGACCTAGGGCAGGACTTGCACGGTGTCCAACCGAAGCATGCTCGGCGTCTGATTCTCCGTGGTTACATAAAACCCGAGGCCCGTCAGCGGACCGGATGGCAGATCCGCTGTGAGCGACGCACCGACCTCCATGGACTGCTTGGGGTCGAGCGCGAACTCGGACCAGTCCGCCGAATTGCGCTTGAAGTCCAGACTGCTCAGGCAGGTGTCAGCGTCCGCGGTCTGGAACTCGCCCGGTCCTCCTGTCGCCACGGGGCGGAAGACCTCCTTGCTGACAAACCACCGGTCGTCAACCCGCACAAGAACCTGCACCTTCACGCCGCTGCCGGGGGTGCCATGCATGCGCCACTGGATCTTCGACGGTTCCGCCAGTGAGACCTCAGGGCTGAGGATGGCATACTCGTTTATTCCCAGTTCATTCATCAGGCCGCAGGCGAGAAAGCCTGGCGGGTTGGAGGGATTGCCCGGCGCGGAGGCCACGAACGCGCCGCTCCGGAGTTCATTTCCTTTGCTCTCGGAAATCCGTGTGGCGGACGCGTTGGCGTAGGCCTCCCATCCCAAGGCACCGAGCGTCTCGTTGGCGTCGGACATGGGGTTGCTGAACAGTTCCTCGTAAATTGCGCCGCCCGGCTGTTCCGCAGGGCTCATGGAGATGAGCGTGAACTTGAGAAGCAGCGTTAAAACGCAGATGCGGGGCCGATGGATTGTGGCCGGACGATGTGGGTGGAATTCTAGGGAGGTCATAGAGGGAAGGGGACTTTGTTCAACATAACGGCGCGGCTGTTGCGCACAACGAGCAAGCGGCCGGGTCACAATTATCCGCTGATCATAGATCAGGACAACCCATCCTGTCGCCGAGGTCACGCTATGCCTTGCGTCGTCTGGCGTGTGATGATCTGCGCACGAGCATGAGGAAAACCGCGAACCCGAAGAACGATGCCTCGTCGGTCCTCCCGTTGTCTCCTGCATCGGTGGCCGGCTTGGTCAGCTTCTGGGATTTTGCCGAGCAGGCAGGCAAGCCGCGTGTTGCGCGTGGCGGATCGCCCGTCAAGTTGCGGGAGGGGGCCGGACCGGTGCGCCGCACGGAGACCGGTGTTTTTGGCCCTTACGCGGCGGAACTCCGGCGTGGGGATTTCTTTTTCATCCCGCGCGGGGAGTGCGACGCGCTGTCTCCGGAACACCTGACCATCGTTGCGTGGGTGTTGCGCCGGCGCAAGCCGGAGACTCAGTGCGAGGCTGTCGCCGGCATCTGGAACGAGTCTTTGAGCCAGCGCCGTTACGGACTTTTCATCGATCTCCGCATCCGCGGCGGAGCCGATGGAGTCGGTGGGCATGTGTCCGGGACCGGCACTGCCACGCCAGGCAACGAATGGTGCATGGAGGCCGCGATTGGGGCGGAGCCCGTTCATCACGGCCGTTGGCACTGCCTGGCCTTCACTTATGACGGGCGTGAGGTGAGGGCCTATCTTGACGGATTATTCGATCCCAATCCTGGGGTGAATCCGTTCGTCACCCCCTACTCACGACTGCACGGGAGCACCGCCGACTTCACCGTCGGCGCCGTGCATCGCTTGGGCGAGATGGGCAATTGGTTCTGCGGCCTTATTGCGGGACTGGCCGTTTACGATCACGCTTTGACGCCCCAAGAAATTCTCGGCCTCAGCCTGCCGAGGCCCGTCTTGGCCGCGCGCCATTCGACGGCGCCGAGACGTCGGAAGGCTTTGGTGAGTTAGATAGCATCTTTTGCAGCTCTGCGGCCGCATCTCGGCAGCGAGAACGCAACTCGCGGCGGAGTTTTTCGGGACTCGGCCCCAGCAGGTAGGCGGCCATCGCTGCAACTACGGCATTGCCATCGTTGAGGACGGGGTAGGCCAGACGGCAAGAGATTGACGGGCCGTCGTCCGGGCACGTCGGCAGCGAATAGCCCAAGCGACGGACCGAGGCGAGGTAGTCGAAGAGGGCGCGTTTGGACCCCCAAGCGGGCAGGCCGGTCTTGGCAAAGTTGTGCTTCTCGAGCTGGCTTTCGAGCTGGTCCTGATTTCCGTAGGCGAGGAAGAGTAGAAAACTGGCCTTGCGGAACGGTTCGCTGACGCGGAACAACCGGGGGCGGATCACAACCCCCGGCCGGCTGCTTTCCACCCGCAGAAGCTGCCAGGGCGTGGAGTCTGCATATTCGAGGAGCGCAAAACTCCCGCGAGGCATCTGCAGCGACGTCCTGCGGAGAATCTTGGTCCCCATGGAAAGCAAACGCCGTTCCTCGTGCAGTCGCTGCAGTTCTCCGATGGACGGGCCGATCATGAAGCGAAGCGGGCTCTCCCGACGCGAAATCAGACCCTCGCTCTCCAAGGTGCGAAGAAAACGGTAGGCGGTGTTGGGCTTCATCCCCACGTCGCCGGCAATCTGACGGACCGTTCGCCCGTCCTCCGCTCCCGCCACGGCGTAGAGCATCCGGGCCGCCCGTTGGAGCGATTGAAGGGATTCATTCCGCGGCATAATGATCTATGATCAGGATGGAAAGGTTTCACACCCCCAATCTGTTTGTCAAGGGCGGTCGGGTGGACAAGGGTAAGTCAGTCCTCCAACCTCTATTTCCCCCATGAGATCCACCCTCCGCGCACTTCTTGTCACGACATTGCTTCCCGGCCTGCTGGCCTTTCCAGTTTCCTCGTTCGCCCAGAGCGGAACATGGAACACAACCAACACCGCGCAGTTGTGGAGCGCCACCAACAACTGGCTGGCCGGCACAGTCGCCAGCGGTTCGGGCAACACAGCGCTTTTCAATGCGGTGGACATCACGGCCGACACGACGGTGCAGTTCGACACGGCGCGAACGATCGGGAATCTCACCTTCGGCGACACCAACACCAACTCGGCCGCCGGTTGGATTCTGGACAACAACGGCTCGGCCACGAACATTCTCACGCTTGCAGGCGGCACGCCCACCATCACGGTGGGGACGCTGGGCACCAACAAGGGTGTGACCATCAGCGCGGAGATTGCGGGGTCCTCCGGGCTGGCCAAGGCGGGAGCGGGCACGCTGTTTCTCTCCGCCACTAACTCTTACAGCGGGACCACTTCGATCGGGGGAGGTGTTCTAGGAATCAGCCATGCGAACGCCTTGGGATCTTCATCAGCCTTCGCGACCAACGGGGGCGAATTGCACCTGTCCGGCGGTATCACAGTGACCAATGCCATTTCCTCCTCCGGTGCCGGGGCGAGCCTCAATGGTTCCCTGCAAAGCGTCAGCGGCAGCAACACGGTAACGAGCTACAGCCTCGCCAACAATGTCGGCACGCGAATCGGAGTCTCGTCCGGCGCGGTGCTCAACCTCCCCAACACCATTGGCGCAACCAATGGTCAGGGTTTCCGGTTCATCGGGGGGGGCACGTTGATTCTTGGGGGGACCAACACGACCATCTGGTCGAACGGCATCGGCAGCACGATCGGCCTGAGCGGTGTCGGTGGACTCACCCTCAAGCTGGGTAGCGACCTCGCCATGGGAAACTCCGTGATAGATTTCGCGGCGGCCACCACGGTGCAGAGTGCCGATGGTGCTGCTCGGAATATCAGCAATAACCTGACCTTCTCCGTCACGAACCTTGTCACTCTCGGAGCGGCCTCGACCGGCAACATTACCAACTCCGGGACGATGACGATCAGCAACGCGGTCAACCTTGCCGTGAGCAACCTGCAGACGGCCTTCAATGGTGCCATCAGCGGAACCAACACCGGCTCCCTCGCCAAATCGGGTGCCGGAACTCTTGTCTTGGGCGGCGCCAGTCCCAACACCTTCGCCGGTCCCACGACGGTGTCGGAAGGCGTCCTCAACCTCAGCAAGACCGGCGGAGTCAAGGCCATCGCGGGCAACCTGTCCATCCAGAGCGGAGGCAAGGTGTCCTTCGGCCTCCCCAGCCAGATCGCCGCCGGGGCCGCGGTCACTATGAGCGGCAGCAACAGCATCCTGAATGGCACCGGAGTCAACACGGGGGTTTTCGCCCCCACGGAAACCATCGCGTCGCTTTCCGTGACCGGCGGCGGCGTGCAGACCGGCGGTGGCTCGACCTGGAATGTGACCGGCGCTTCCAGCTTCACCGGCGGCGCGACCAACGGGACATTCTTCGGCCACTTCAGCGGCGGCTCGTTCACCACGGCCAGTCTTTCCCTCGTCGCGATGACCGGCACAAACGGTGGCACTTTGGGCAATCAGGGGTTCTATCTCTACGGCAACAGCACGTCGCTGGTCACCGTCCTCACAGTCGGCAGCGGCGGCCTCACGCTCGATAGCAGCGTGATCAATCTCCGCAAAGGCCTGACCGTCGGAGCGCAGGGGAGCGTGGTTCGGTTGGAGGGTGGTGTGGCGACCACTGGAAGTTCGGCGTCATCGATCGTGGAGGACACGAACGGCACGACCAACGTGGGCACCGTCAGTCTGGCACTGAGCGCCACGAACACTGGCCCGGTCACTCGCGTCTTCGATGTCGCCGGGGGTGGCGCGAACCTCGGTGTCGGCGTCGGAATCACCGATGGTGCTTCCAGCGCAGGATCGCTGAGTAAGACCGGGGCCGGGACGTTGACGCTTTCAGGCTCCAATTCTTTCACCGGCAACACCACGATCTCCAACGGAACGCTGGTCCTGGCTTCCAACGGCTGGCTGCGCTTTGTCATCGGCGGGAACGGCACGAACAATTCGCTTGGAGGCTCGGGCTCAGCCACCCTCGACGGACGTCTCAATCTCGTCCTCGCTGGTGCCTCTACCAACGTGGGAGACAGTTGGACCATCGTCGCGAACACGCTGGGTGTCACCTATGGAACGAATTTCCTCGTCAACGGCTTCAGCGGGGCGGCCGGTGTCTGGACCAACACAACCAACGGGGTGAACTACGTCTTCTCCCAGTCGAGCGGTCTCCTCTCGGTGCAATCCACCAATGCAGGCGGTTACAGCGCGTGGGTCGCCTATTGGCAGGGAGTTTATCCCGGTTTCACCAACACGGCCGCAACCGCGGATCCCGACGGCGATTCATTCGACAACAGCAAGGAATTCTTCTTCGACGGGAACCCCACCATCGGCAGCCCAGCGCTCCTGAGTGCCGCCAAAGCGGGCACGAATGTTGTCCTGCAGTTCGTGGCGCGCAGCAACGCGCTTGGCAGTTACGCCGTTCTCAGCACGACCAACCTGTCCGTCGGTCCTTGGGCGACCAATACGAACGTGGTCGTGACCGATGCAGCGAACCAAGGGGGCATCCTCATCCCCGCGGATTACGTGCGGCGTGAATTCACGGTGCCCGGCACCGGTGCGGCCTTTTACCGGGTCGTCGGATCGACCAACTGACCCGCTCTCCGCGCGTTCAGGCCACAGTCACACGGCCGGAGGCCCCGATCCGTCCGCCCCGTTGCGACGGGAATCGATACCGGTCTGGCTCCTTGTTGGTCCAGAACCCGTCTCGTAGCATATTACCTTTTCCAGCTTCCATGCCAACCCGACGTTCCCGCCGAAGGCCTCTCGAAGAGGTGTCCGGAAGTGCTGCCCCCGCGTGGATGGCACCCGGACTCACCGAGATCAACCGCCTTCCGCCGCGGGCCACGTGCTATCCGTTTCCTTCGCGGGCGGCCGCCGCAACCGGCGAGCGCACCGCCTCCCCCTGGTTCCAGCCGCTGGACGGTGAATGGGCCTTCCGTCTGGCCGGGCGCCCGGGCGAAGTGACGCCGGATGACGTGGCCGGCAAGGCTATCGCGCGCTGGCCTCGCATCGCCGTCCCGGGTAACTGGGTCATGCAGGGCTTCGGCAGCCCGCAATACACCAATGTGCAGATGCCGTTCCCGCACGACCCGCCGTCCGTCCCGCGCGACAACCCCACCGGCCTGCACGCCCGCGAGTTCACCGTGCCGGCCGCGTGGCGCGGACGCCGCGTCATCGCGCACTTCGGCGGCGCGGAGAGCGTCCTCTTCGTCTTCGTCAACGGCACCTTCGTCGGCATGGGCAAGGACTCGCGTCTGCCGTCCGAGTTCGACATCACCCCGTTCGTCCGCTTCGGGCGCCGCAACGTCCTCGTCGCCGCCGTGGTGAAATGGTCGGACGCCTCGTTCGTGGAGGACCAGGACCAATGGTGGATGGGTGGCCTGCACCGCGAGGTGTTTCTTTACAGCACGGCGAAGGTGCGGATCGCTGATGTCTTCGCCACGGCCGGTCTCAGCTCCGACGGGCGCACCGGCACGCTGCGGGTCGAGGTGGCCGCGGGATTTCCGGGCGACGCGCAGCCGGGCTGGTCGGTGGCAGCGGAATTGTTCGACCCCCAGGGGCGCGCCGTTTGGCGCCAGCCGCTCGCCGCCCCCGTGCCGGTCGGACGCCGTCCCGATCACGACCGCCTCACGGCGTGCTTCGACGCGCGTGTGCCGCGGGTCCTCGCCTGGACGGCCGAGACGCCGCACCTTTACCGCCTATTGCTGTGCCTGCGCGACCCGACCGGACGTGCCGTGGAATGGACGACCCTGCGCACCGGCTTTCGCACGGTCGAGGTGCGCGACCGGCAGCTCCTGGTCAACGGACGCCGCGTGCTGATCAAGGGCGTGAATCGCCACGACCACGACCACATCAGAGGCAGGGCGGTGGACCGCGAAAGCATGAGGCAGGACGCAGTTCTGATGAAACAGCAGAACATCAACGCTGTTCGCTGCTCGCATTACCCGAACGACCCGCACTGGCTCGACCTGTGCGACGAGCTGGGGCTCTACGTCATCGACGAGGCCAACGCCGAATCGCACGACCTCTATTACCAACTCGCCGGCGACGGTCGCTACGCCGCCGCCCTGCTCGAACGCGCGCGTCGCATGGTCGAGCGCGACAAGAACCACCCATCAATCATCCTGTGGTCGTTGGGCAACGAGAGCGGTTGCGGCCCGAACCACGAAGCCATGGCCGGCTGGGTGCGCGGGCGCGACCCGTCGCGTCCGCTCCACTACGAGCCCGGCATCTACCTGCAATGGGCGACCGAACCCCCGCCCGACCGCATCTACGCCGGCGGCGACCGCGTCACGGACATCGTCTGCCCAATGTATCCGTCCATCGACGCGATCGTCGCTTGGGCGGCGAACAAGGATCATCCCGACCAACGCCGTCCGATGATCCTCTGCGAATACTCGCACGCGATGGGCAACAGCAACGGCTCGCTGGCCGACTATTGGGACGCATTCGAGAAGTATCCGGGACTTCAGGGCGGCTTCATCTGGGAATGGATCGACCACGGCATCCGCCGCATGGCGCGCGACGGCACGTTCTACTGGGCCTACGGCGGCGACTTCGGCGACGTGCCCAACGACGCGAACTTCTGCTGCGACGGCCTCGTCTGGCCCGACCGCACCCCGCACCCCGCCATGCAGGAGTTCAAGTTCCTTGCCCGCCCGGTCAAGGCGGTGGCCTTCACCGCGGGACGCGTCGTCCTCCGCAGCACGCGCGACTTCACGGACACCAGCGACATCCGCGCCGAGTGGGATGCCACGCTCGACGGCCGGATCGTTGCATCGGGCGTGTTGCCCGCTTTCCGCATCCCGCCGGGCGGCGAGGCCGCCGCACCGCTCCGGTGGTCCCCGCCCGCTCGTGCCAAGGGCGAGCTTCACCTCAACCTGCGATTCCGGGCGCGCCGTGACACCGCATGGTGCGACGCCGGGTTCCTGCTCGGCTGGGATCAGTTGGCCGTGGGCGGACGGCGCACTGCTCCGGTTGCCCCGCGGGGAACGGCCGCGCTCCGACGCGAGCGGCAAGGCATCGTCATCGAATCTGGCCCGGTGCGTGCGGTTTTCGACCCGCAAAGCGGAGATCTGCTCGAGCTGTTTGCGGACGGCGACCTCGTGACATCCGCCGACCCGCGCCCGCAAGTCTGGCGCGCCCCCACCGACAACGACGGCATCAAGCTTTGGAGTGGACAGGAATACAAAGCGCTCGGCCGCTGGCGCGCCGCAGGTCTCGAGGCGGCGAGGCTCGTGCGCTGTCCGCCGGTCGTGCGCCGGTCCCGCGTGGGACGCGTGACAGTCGTCCGCGCCGCCGTGCTCCGCTGCAAAGGCAGCGCCATCGACCATCGCGAAACCTGGACATTCGGCGGCGGCACGTTGCGCGTGGACCACGAGTTCCGCGTCCCCGACTCTCTGGCCGACCTTCCGCGCCTCGGCGTTGTTTGGAAGCTGGCTCCTGGCTTTGAAAATCTGGCGTGGTTCGGCCGTGGTCCGTGGGAGAACTACCCCGACCGCAAACGTTCGGCCATGGTCGGTATCCACCACTCGACTGTCTCCGACGAATACGTGCCCTACATCATGCCGCAGGAACACGGTCACCACGCCGATACGCGCTGGGTCGAGTTGGCCACGGACGAGGGCACCGCGCTGCGCGTCAGTGCGGCGGGCGCCCCTTTCGGATTCAGCGCGAGCCACTTCACCGCCGCCGACCTCACCGCCGCGTTCCATACGTCTGACCTCCGGCCGCAACGCGAGACTTTCCTCAGCCTCGACCTGGTCCACCGCGGCCTCGGCACGGGCAGTTGCGGTCCGGACACCCGTCCCGAATACCGCATCCCCGCCGGCCTCCACCGCGGCGGCTTTGTCTTGAGTTTCCCCAACGCCAACGAGGAGTGATGCCGGTGCCACAAGAGCCAGCCTGCCGGTGACCCGGGATTTCATTGGATGTCTCCGTAAACCTGCGCTTCAGCGGGAGCCATTCGAGGTTCAATGTATGATCAATGATCACGATATTGTGCCGCTTGGGGTCCATTGCATTTGTTCCGACTCGGGCGGCATGCGAGGCGTAGTCCATGACAACCCCGCTCCACCCCAAGCAATCCCTTTGTCCGGCCCGGACTCACATGGTCGCGTTGATTCAGCGAAGTTTTGCCCCGGCGACCCTCTTCTTTCTCTGCGTTGCATGGGCCTCGTTTGCACGGGCGCAGAGCGGCGTCTGGAGCAACACGACCAGCGGGCAACTCTGGAGCGTGTCCGGCAATTGGAACTCGGGCACGGTTGCCAATGGCTCGGGCAACACCGCGACCTTTTCAGTGGACATCACCGCGGACACCACGGTGCAACTTGATTCGGCGCGGACGATCGGAAATCTCACATTCGGCGACGCGGTCACGTCCACCGCGGGCAGTTGGATTCTCGCCAACAATGCCTCGACTTCCAATGTGCTGACCTTGGCTGGAGGGACGCCCACGATCACGGTGAACGCCTTGGGTTCGGGCAAGTCGGTCACCATCAGCACGGAGATTGCGGGAGCCTCCGGGCTGGCCAAGGCGGGAGCGGGCACGCTGCTTCTCTCCGCCAGTAACTCTTACAGCGGGACCACTTCGATCGGGGGAGGTGTTCTAGGAATCAGCCATGCGAACGCCTTGGGATCTTCATCAGCCTTCGCGACCAACGGGGGCGAATTGCACCTGTCCGGCGGTATCACAGTGACCAATGCCATTTCCTCCTCCGGTGCCGGGGCGAGCCTCAATGGTTCCCTGCAAAGCGTCAGCGGCAGCAACACGGTAACGAGCTACAGCCTCGCCAACAATGTCGGCACGCGAATCGGAGTCTCGTCCGGCGCGGTGCTCAACCTCCCCAACACCATTGGCGCAACCAATGGTCAGGGTTTCCGGTTCATCGGGGGGGGCACGTTGATTCTTGGGGGGACCAACACGACCATCTGGTCGAACGGCATCGGCAGCACGATCGGCCTGAGCGGTGTCGGTGGACTCACCCTCAAGCTGGGTAGCGACCTCGCCATGGGAAACTCCGTGATAGATTTCGCGGCGGCCACCACGGTGCAGAGTGCCGATGGTGCTGCTCGGAATATCAGCAATAACCTGACCTTCTCCGTCACGAACCTTGTCACTCTCGGAGCGGCCTCGACCGGCAACATTACCAACTCCGGGACGGTGGCGATCGGCGGCGCTGTCAATCTTGCGGTTAGCAACAGCCAGACCGCTCTCCTCGGAGTCATAAGCGGCGGCGGTGCAGGAACGCTCACCAAATCGGGGACGGGCACGATGGTCTTGGGTGGAACCTCGACCAACACGTTCAGCGGATCGACTGTGGTCAGTGAGGGTGTCCTGCAACTCAACAAGACGGCCGGGGTCAACGCTGTGGCAGGCAACCTTACCATAACGAACGGCGGGCGCGTGGCGTGGGGGGCGAACAACCAGATTGCCGACGGGGCCACGGTGACGATGAGCGGAAGCAACAGCATCCTGAATGGCACCGGAGTCAACACGGGTGTCACCGCCCCCACGGAAACCATCGCGGCCCTGACCGTGACCGGCGGCGGCGTGCAGACCGGCGGTGGCTCGACCTGGAATGTGACCGGCGCTTCGAGCTTCACCGGGGGTGCGACCAACGGGACCTTCTTCGGGGGATACAGCGGCAGTTCCTTCACCACGGCGAGTTTGTCCCTGAGCGCGATGACCGGAACGGCGGGTTCGACATTGGGCACGCCCGGGTTCTTCGTTTATGGCAACAGCACGTCTTCGGTGGCCAGCGTGACGGTGGGTGGCGGGGGGCTGGCGTTGGACGGCAGCGTGGTCAACCTGCGCAAGGGGACGGCGGTTGGAGCACTCGGCAGTGAACTGCGGTTGGAGGGCAACGTGACGACGACGGGGACGACTGCCTCCTCGATCGCCGAGGACACCAGCGGGGGGACCACGACGGGGACGGTCAGCTTGGCGCTAAGCGCGACCAACACCGGGGCGGTGACGCGGACGTTCAACGTGGGTGGCGGCGGCGCGAATCTGAGTGTCGGCGTGAGGATCACCGATGGGGTCTCAAGCGCCGGATCGTTGAGCAAGACCGGGGCTGGCACGCTGACTCTTTCAGGATCCAATTCCTACACCGGCACCACCACCGTCTCGAACGGAACCCTGCAATTGAACAGTGCCGCAGGTGGCGCGGCCGGGAGCACGACTAACGTGGTGGTCTCCGGAGGCATCCTGCTGATCTCCCAGAGCAATCAAATGAACGACAGCGCCGCGGTGACCCTATCCGGTGGCACCATCCAGCGCGGGAGCGCGGTCACGGAGACCTTCGGCAACCTCAATCTCACAACCGCCTCATTCATGGATTTCGGCACCGGCACCGCCTCTTCCCTCAACTTCGGCACCTACACCGGCGGCGGCTTCAAGTTGAGCGTGAACAATTTCCTCGTCGGCAACGTCCTGACCTTCAAGACCAACCTCAGCGGCTCGATCACCAACACGAGCCTCTTCGCCTTTGACAATGGTTTCACCTCGAACTGGAACGGCGGCACGAGCACCTTCACCATCACCGCCATCCCCGAGCCCTCGACCATCGTGGCCGCCCTCGGCCTGGCCGGCCTGATGCTCTGGACCGCACGGCGGCGTTTGCTGCGCATGGCCACGAGCACTCGCGAAGGTTGAGGATTTCAACCCGTGTCTTTTTTGGGGTGTCAGCCCGCTCCGAAGTCTGGGGGGACTTCGGGCGGGCTGACTTTTCAGCCTAACCTCTGGAAGTTTCTCCGGCATGCCCGCGACCTTGGAATGGTCTGCACATTCTTCGGCCTCCGGTCAGGCGGGATTGAACGCCACGGATCCGTCGTGATCGTGGACGATGCGTTCCCAGCGATGGAGTTCTTCACCGCCAGGCTTCTATTGGACCGACTGGTGCACACGCTGCCATTTCATCTCCCCGTCGCAGCCGGTCAGACCATCGCCCTCGCGCGTGACGCTGGGTCCAATTTCTTTGGCTCGGGGGCATTCAAGATCACCGCGGTCCCGAGCCGTCCTCGTTTTTCGCGCTTGGCGGAATCCGCGCTGTGCTGGCATGGTCTGGCAGGTATCGTAGTTCTAGCTGCCACCTCAGATCGCTGGTCAAGGCACATGCGATGGCGCGATTGAGGCACCTACGGGGCATATTGTGAAAGCTCTCTCAAGATTCACCGTGGGCGACTCCATCGTTCGTTTTGACGCCGCTGCCCACGGTCAGTCCGCTCCGCAGCTTTCGCTGCATCCCAAGGGTCTCGCTCCGGTGAGACACCGTGAATTTCTCCCTGCCGAGGTGGAGATCAGGGGTCTGCCAGCCCACTGGCAGCCAAAATCCGCGTGGGCACTCGACCCTTTGGTTCATCTCAAGTGCCGCGAGGACGATCCAGTCGGATCCTATGCTCAGGGACGAACTTTGCGGCTCGGCCCTTCCACAGCGGCATTGGTTTACCTGGGCCAGAGGGTGGTGAAGAAGGACGGAGGCACCACGGTAACCACTGCACTCAGGCATCCCTCGGGATTGCGGTGCGAGCACATGCTCGCGTGGCGGGGTAACATCCCGATCTTCTCCAGCCATGTGCGGGTGCGCAACGCCGGCACTGAGCCGGTCACCCTTGAAATGCTTAGCAGCTTCTCGCTCGGAGGGATCACGCCCTATGCGGAGGACGATGCACCGAATCGTTTGACGGTGCATCGCTACCGTTCTACCTGGAGCGCCGAAGGTCGTCTCGATTCCCAAGGCATCGAGGATCTGCACCTCGAGCGCTCGTGGATCGGTCACGGAATCTCGTGTGAACGTTTTGGCCAGGTTGGTTCAATGCCGGTGCGCGGATTCTTCCCGTTGCTTGCCCTTGAGGATCGCGAGGCTGGCGTAATTTGGGGGGCGCACTTGGCCTGTCCCGGATCATGGCAGATGGAAATCTTCCGCAAGGATGACTTCGTTGCGCTTTCCGGTGGGTTAGCTGATCGCGAGTTCGGTCACTGGCTAAAAACGCTCCAACCGGGGGACACCTTCGACACACCGGTGGCCACGCTGGCCTGTTTGCGCGGAAGTCTCGACCAACTCTACCAGCGCCTGACGTCAGTGCAGAACCGGCCTCTGGCTACGTTGCCAAAGATCGAGGCCGAACTGCCGATCGTGGTCAACGAGTGGTGCGCGAGTTGGGGCAACCCGACCCAGGAGGGCGTCGCCGCCCTTGCCAAACGGCTCCAAGGCACCCCCGCAAAATACTTGGTCGTCGATGCTGGATGGTATCAAAGCGAGCATTCTGATTGGAGCACGGGGCACGGGGACTGGGAGCCGAGCAAGCGTCTTTTCCCCGACGGCCTTGCTGCCACCGCGCAAGCCATCCGCGAATGCGGATTGATCCCCGGTCTCTGGTTCGAGATGGAGACGGTGGGTCAGGCCTCCTCCGCTTGGGCTCTCGGGCGTTCCCTGCTGCACCGCGACGGGCGTGTGCTGCAGGTCGGCACACGGCGGTTTTGGGATTTTCGCGCTCCGTTCACCTGGGATTACCTTACGGAGAAAGTCATTCGTCTGCTGCGTGACAATGGTTTTGGGTATCTCAAGGTCGATTACAACGAAACCATCGGCTTCGGTGTTGATGGCGCAGAGTCCCCCGGGGAAGCACTCCGGCAACACCTTGAGGGGGTGCAGAGGTTTTTCCGCAAACTGAGCGAGGAACTACCTGACCTAGTCATTGAGAATTGTTCCTCCGGCGGCCACCGTCTTGAACCCTCCATGATGGCACTGTGCGCCATGGGTTCATTCTCCGACGCCCATGAGACCCGCGAAATCCCGCTGATCGCCGCCAATCTGCAGCGCCTCATTCTCCCGCGTCAGTCCCAAATCTGGGCCGTGCTGCGAAAGCGGGACTCTCTCCATCGTCTCACCTACTCGCTGGCCGCAACATTTCTGGGACGGATGTGTCTCTCTGGCGAACTTCAACACCTTTCCGCGGTGCAATGGCGGCTTGCCGTCTCCGCGATGGAACTCTACCGCCGGGTCTTTCCGGTCATCCGCGATGGTCAGTCCACCTTCTTCGGGGCGACAGGCAGTAGTTGGCGCCATCCCCAAGGCTGGCAGGCCGTTTTGCGAACATCTTCAGACGGGAACCGAGCCCTTGTGGTGGCGCATACATTCGGACAAGATTTTCCCAAGACAGTCCGTGTCCCACTGCCGGGTGTTGGTTGGAGCGTAGAGGAGAGGTGGCCGCTCAAAGCCAGCATCCAATGCCGTTTGGGTCGAAATGCGCTTTCCCTCAAGTTGACTGGGCAGTTTGGTGCCGCTGTTATTTACCTCAGGAGAGAATGAGCGCCAGAGGATTATTGAGAAAATCCGGATTGCGGTGCAGATGGGTTTGGAAGGCCTAAATCTTCGGCGAACAACAAAAGCACCGAGGCTGCGTTCGGCCCTGGCTCCGGTAGTTCGACTGAAAGCCCTCGGATACCGCATTGTAAGATGAGCAACCCCAAACCCCCGGTCTGGAGGAGAAATCCGCTAGCGAGTGAATTGAGCCGGTAAAGAAGACCGGTGATCTTATAGCGCCTTGAGCGGACTGACCTAGGCCGTCCGAAAAATGGTGAAAAACATGGTGTGGCTTCAGTGATTTCACGTTGAGGGGACCGGCTGGCACAAAATGGGGGTGAAGGCGGAAAGCATCACTCCAACAGCCAAGGCCGGTGAGTCCGGATCGCGCGCGGCGATCTCGTCTTCGTTGGCAGTTTGACCTTGAGGTATTTGCCATTCGCGAATAGCGTATGGTTTGTGACGGCGAAGTCCCTCGATGTTTACGCCTTGGTGAAGTTGCTCCTTGAGAAGGGGAAGCGTCCTTACGGCGTCGTCGCCGGCGAGATCGGCATGAGCGCGTCCGAATATCACGCGGCCGTGCATCGCCTGGGAATGGCCGGCTTGGTCGATCCGGAAACCCGAAGCGTCCGAAGGAGGCCGGCTGAGGATTTTCTTCTTCATGGCCTGCGCTATGTTTTTCCAGCCGTCCGGGGAACGATGCACCGTGGCATGCCCACTTCCTTTGCCGCCCCGCCCTTGGTTGATGTGGTCTCGGCTGAAGGCGATGCGATTCCGGTTTGGGCCGCGGCCGAAGGCTCAAGACGTGGCTATGCCATCGAACCGCTGCACCCCTCGGCTCCGAAGGCCGCGGCGCGGGATCCGCAGTTCTACGAGTGGCTGGCCCTGATTGATGCCATCCGCGAAGGGCGCCCCCGCCAATCGAAGCTCGCCATGCAGGAAGTCGGAAGGCGTCTCGACCATTTGTGACCACGCTCGAAGCAATGCGGGTGGTCGCCCGGCATTTCAACGAACTCGGAGTGGCCTACACCTTCCTCGGGGCAGCGACTCTTCCTCTGCTGGTCGATGATGCTGGCGTTTTGGAGACCTGCACGAACATGGCCCTTCTATTGATTGGCATGGGTGAACATCGGGCCATGATTGAGCGAATACGCCCGCCGCTGCATCGCCGGGGGCCAGAAACGCCGCTGGGCCGAGCAAAAAGCCCGCCAAGCGGCATAGACCTCCTGCATGCCACGGATGAAACGCGTTTGATCTCTATTTCAGTTCTGTCGCGTGTTATGAAATAGCGGGTTTGCTGATTGGGATCGCACGCCGACCGGCTCTCGCCGTGGCATCGGCTTTTATTCGCCGCAAAGTGTGCGGCGATTGATGCCCTTAATCACCGCATGGAACACTTGTTCAGGTTTTTCTGCACATGCGTGCGATTGCGCGGGTTTCGTCCTTGGCAAACGGCAAAAAGAAGAGTGGATAAAGATCACTCTACATGCAACTATCTATTGCGACTTCTATCCGCCTGAAGCCATGAAAAGCACGACCAAGAGCGCCACCGCCACCTTTCAAGAGAAAGGCGGAATCCTGCGCACGCGTGAAGCCATTGAGGCAGGAATCCACCCGCGCACGCTCTACGCCCTGCGTGATGACGGCGTGATCGAGCAGGCCGGGCGCGGGCTTTTCCGTCTCGCCAGCCTTCCCCCGATGAGCGAGCCGGACCTCGCGGTTGTGGCCAAGCGGGTGCCCACGGCCGTCGTCTGCCTGATCAGCGCGCTGGCCATCCATGAACTGACCACCCAGATCCCGCATGCGGTGCAAATCGCCGTCCTGCCGGGAGGGCACACTCCGAGAATCTCGCACCCGCCCATTGAGGTTTTCCGATTCTCGTCGGAGACGTTCACCGCTGGGGTGGAGGAACGCCTCATCGACGGAATTACCGTGCGCGTGTTCAGTCCGGAAAAGACGCTGGCGGACGTTTTTAAGTTCCGCAACCGGCTCGGCCTCGAAATCGCGGTCGAAGCCCTGCGCACTTACGCCCGAAAAAAAGGGCGGCGCTTCGATCTGGTCCTTGATTTCGCACGCGTATGCCGGGTGGAAAAGATCATGCGCCCATATCTGGAGGCGGTGGCATGAGCCAACTCAAGAACATCGGAGCCTCGGTTCATCAAAGGCTCAAGAATGCAGCAAAGGATTCCGGGCGTTCGTTCAATGATCTGGCCCAATACTACGCGCTGGAACGGTGGCTTTACCGCCTTTCCAAATCCCGGCATGTCGACTCGTTCGTCCTCAAGGGCGCGCTGATGCTCGTTGCCTGGCGCGCGCCGATTTTGCGAGCCACCCGGGACATTGATCTGTTGGCCCGGACCAACAACGATCTCGACAACATCAAGACCGTCATTGCCGAGGTCTGCCGCGAGGATGTGCCTGACGACGGCGTCGTCTTCGATCCGGAGAGCGTTACCACCGAACGAATCGCGGAGGATGCCGACTATGAGGGAGTGCGTGCGCAATTCCGCGGACATCTGGCAACAACCCGTCTTGCGATGCAGATCGACATGGGATTCAGTGACGTGGTCACGCCTGCACCAGTGGAGATCAACTACCCGACGATTCTGGACTATCCGGCTCCCGTTCTCCGTGCTTACAACCGCGAAACCGCGATTGCCGAAAAGTTTGAGGCGATGGTCTCACTCGGGCGACTCAATAGCCGGATGAAGGATTTCTTCGACATCTGGCTGCTGGCCACGACATCCGATTTCCGCGGGACGGATTTGCACGCTGCTATTTCGGCAACGTTTACCCGCAGAGGCACACCCATTGTCGCCGAACCCCAGGCGTTCGGGCCGGACTTCGCGCTTGATCCGTCCAAGCAAGCTCAGTGGGCTGGGTTCCTGAAACGGATGCGACCATCGGAAGCTCCGGCTAAATTTGCTGATGCCGTAGATCTCATCCGGTCATTCCTGCTGCCAATTAACATGGCACTCGCCAGCAGCGCTTCCTTTTCGATGGAGTGGAAGCATCCCGGACCGTGGACTGGAAACCGGTAAACTTTACGCCTACTTGCAGGACTCATGACCAACGCTATGTTTAGGCATGAGCCCGTTCCATTCAGGGATGAATCATTGGCAACGCCAGTGGCTCAGTGATCGACTTCATAAAAAGAACGTCACTCCGCCTATGGCGCAAACGTCCATCGAAATAGCCCCAAAGCCAAAACGGAAGCCGACAAAAACTAAGAAAGCTGCAAAGAGTCCCCCGAAGGAGAACCCCAGCGCATAGTCCTCCGGGATTTCATGCAGATTTCATAATTTCTAGGCGTAAACGCTGCATAATCTTGCATCGGCCACTCGACTAGGTATCGTCGTAATACCCTATGGATAAGCAGGCTTACGCAAGTTCTACCAAACGGGTCCAAAATTCGCACCCCGGTGGGGGGTTCGCGGGCCGCACTCAGCGTCGAAGAGTCGGCCCGAAGCCTGGCCGTCACGATCACCCGGCTCGCGGCCGGCGACGCCGGACATTTTCTTGACCGCGACGGACAGCACGGGGTGGCCGCGTGGTAGTTTCGTCTCGCCGCGCAGGAGGCGTGGCCGCATCTTGGCACTCTTGATGAGTGAGATAAACAACCTGACGGCGGTGCGTTTGGAGAAGCGAGCGGTTCTGGAGGCCGAAGGCCGGCGGCCCTACGGCGGGGCCTTCCCGGTCACCGGCGACGTCGGCGATGTGCGGGCGGAGTTTTCCGAGGGGCGAAAGGTGGCGGTGGCCGGACGCGTGACCGCACGGCGGGACATGGGCAAGAGCCATTTTCTCGACGTGAGCGACCACAGCGGGCGGATGCAGGTCTATCTTCAGGACAAGACGATCGGACCAGACGGCGTGGCGGTCTACGACAAGCTAGACATCGGGGACTTCATCGGGGTTGCAGGCGAGTGCTTCACCACCAAAACCGGAGAACCCTCCGTGCGGGCGGACACCTTCGTCCTTCTGGCCAAGTCGTTGCACCCCTTGCCGGAAAAATGGCACGGCCTGCAGGACGTGGAGGCCCGGCATCGCCAGCGTTACCTCGACCTCATCACCAACGAGGAGTCGCGCAAAACTTTTCGTCAGCGCTTCGCCATCACTCGCGAGATCCGTCGCTTCTTTGAGGATCGCGGTTTTCTCGAAGTCGAGACTCCCATGATGCAGGTGGTGCCCGGCGGGGCGGCGGCCAACCCGTTCAAGACCCATCACAACGCACTCGGCCTCGATCTCTATCTGCGCATTGCGCCGGAGCTTTACCTCAAGCGTTTGCTCGTCGGCGGTTTCACCAAGGTTTTCGAGCTCAACCGCAATTTCCGCAACGAGGGCGTCTCGCGCCGGCACAACCCCGAGTTCACCATGCTGGAGGCCTACTGGGCCTACGCGGATTTCGAGATGATGGCCGCGCTGGTCGAGGACCTCGTCTGCACCGTGGCGGAGAAGGTCTGCGGCGGATTGCACATCGTCCACCTCGATGCGGACGGCGGGGTCAAGCGGGAGATCAATTTAACCCGGCCGTGGCGGCGGGCGCGCTACCGCGATTTGGTCGGCGGCGCCGTGCCGGGCTGGTTCGACCTCGATGCCGCGGGGCGTCGACACCGGGCGCTCGAGCTCGGACTCGACATCTCCCATTGCGCCGAGGATTACGAGGTCACGCAGCATGTCTATGAGAAGTTCGTGGAGGAGAAGGCCATCGACCCGGTGTTTGTGACCCACTGTCCCAAGGAGCTGATCCCTTTGGCCAAAACCAACGCGGACGACGGGGCGGTGCTGGACGTTTTTGAGTTGGTCATGAATGGGCAGGAAATCGCTCCGGGTTATTCGGAGCTGAACGATCCGGTGGTGCAGCGACAACGCCTGGTCGAGCAATCCGGGGGCGAACAGCACAAGATTGATGAGGAGTTCCTCCACGCCCTCGAATACGGAATGCCCCCGGCTGGTGGGATTGGCCTGGGCATCGACCGCTTGGTCATGCTCCTGACCGGCGCGGAGTCAATTCGCGAGGTCATCCTTTTCCCGCACTTAAAGCCACGTTGAGCCAGCGCTGCGTCTGCGCTAGGATGCGGCCGTCCTCATGACTGCCGTCCCGCCGTCCGCCTCCGCGCTGCCTCCCGGCGCGTTCTACGTCAACGGATTCAGTTTTTTCAACGCCGTTTCGTTCCAGATCATCCTCGGTGCCCCGGTTATTCTTTTCGCCAAGTCGCTCGGTGCGTCCTCGCTCGTTCTGGGCATCATCGCCTCGCTCACGCCGTTGCTGACCATTCTGCAGTTGGTCGCCGCACGCTTCCTCCACCGCGTGGGTTATCGTCGGTTCATCCTTGCAGGGTGGGGGACGCGCACGCTTTTCACCCTCGCGGTGGCGGTGCTGCCGGTCTGGCCGCCACTGGCTCCCGGCGCGCGGCTTTACATCCTCATCGCCGCGCTCTTCGGATTCAACCTGCTTCGCGGACTCGCCTCCGGTGCGTGGTTGCCGTGGCTGACCGCATTGATCCCCGAAGGCGGTCGCGGGCGCTTCCTTTCCCGCGATCAAGCCTTCATGCACGCCGGTTGCCTCGTGGCCCTGATCGTCTCCGCCTGGGTCATGTCCGGATCAGTCGAGGCATGGGAATACACCGCGGTGTTCAGCCTGGGTGTGGGCGCGGCCATGGCCAGCTTGTGGTTCATCAAGCGTGTGCCGGACGTTAACTCGCCGGAGGAGTTGCGCCGCTCCGCCGTGCGCGTTCCGTGGGGAGCCATGCTGCGGTTTCCGCCCTTTGCCCGGCTGCTCGGCTTTTCCCTGCTCTACATGTTTGTCGCCGGCGGGCTCGGCGTCTTCACCATCGAGTTTCTGGTCGTCCATGAAAAATTTTCCGAGGGCGCGGTGCTGCTCCTCAGCGCGCTGGCCTTCGTCGGGGCCCTGGCCGGGCTGGCCGTGGCAGGTCCGGCCATCGACCGGACCGGGAGCAAGCCGTGGCTGCGGCATACCCTGGCGCTGCTCGGAGTGGTTGTGGCCGGCTGGTGGGCCATTGCCGCCGGCGTCCTGCCCGGCTGGCCTGCATTGGTCGGAACCTTGAACTTTTTCGGCGGGGTCAGCGGCGCGGTGTTCGGCCTGGCCAGCACGCGGACCGTGATGAGCAGTGTTCCCAGGATGGGGCGCAATCACTTCTTCGCGCTCTTCACCGTCGTGACCAGCCTCGGCCTCGGTGGTGCCCCGGTCGCTTGGGGAGCCATGCTCGACTCGGTGGGAACCCTCGAAATTGCCTGGCCCCTTTTCTTGCTCAACCGTTACTCCATCTATTTCGGGGTGCTGATCCCACTAGTCCTGGCCGCCCGCAGCCTCGTGCGGCGGTTGCATGACGGCGGGAGTTCGACCCACCACGAAATCTTCGAACAGCAACTCACTTTGCGGATCGGGGTTCCGGGCATGTGCGAGGATTGATCCCGGCCCCTTTGACGGGCCTGCGACGACCTTCCCGTCACGGGTCCAACGGACCGGAGAGGGAACAGTTTCGGCTTGTCGTGATGGTTCTTTTGATCTTCACTGCCTCTTTAAGTTTGCTAAGTTACCAGCAGTTCGCTCTTAAGACCCTTCTCATGATCCAAATCAGGCAATTAGCACTAGGTTTGCTGGCAGTCCTCACTACCACTTCTCAGGCCCAAGATATCGCCCGTCCATCGCTGGGCGGCGATCGCGCGGCCTTCCCGATCTACTCCAGCCCGATCCCGGCTTCCCGCTACAACGTGAAGGCCGGTCCGGTCAAAATGCTCTTCAACGCTTCGGTCGGAGCCTCCTACAACAGCAACGTCAACGTCTCCGAGGACAATCCCATCGGTTCCTTCGTCCTCAGCCCGCGCGTCGGCATGGGCGTCTACTGGCCCATCACCAAGCTGAACAAACTCCGCCTCAACGTTTCGCTCGGCTACGATTACTACTTCAGTGATCCCGAACTCGGCGGCCAGACCCTCCTCGTTTCGCCGGACACGGAGCTCATGTTCAACATCTTCGCCGGCGACGTGCAGATCACGTTCTTTGATCGTCCTTCGATCACCAACAACCCGGTGGACAACCCCTCGTTGAGCGACGCGGTCAATTACACGATTCTCAACAACACCGCCGGGATCAACATCTCCTGGGACCTGAACGACGTGCTCCTCGGGGCCGGGTTTTCCAATTTCATCAATTACGCGCTCAACGACGACTTCGACTACCTGAACCGCATCTCCAACCAAGTCTTTGCCAACGCCTCTTTCCTCGTCCTGCCCTACCTGCGGGTGGGGCTCGAGGGCTCGGCCACCGGGACAGTTTATTCCGAGGGAGCAAACGCCGGTTCGAACGCACTGAACAACAATCTCGACTACACCCTCGGTGGCTTCGCCCAGGGCACCATCTCCCGCTATCTGGAATGGAGTGGCGGCGTGGGCTGGCAGATCACCGACTTCAACGAAAGCAACAACCCGCTCAATACCGGCAACTACAGCAAACCGTATTTCTACTTCAATATCGACAACACGCTGAACCGCTATTTCAGCCACCGCCTGAGCACCGGCTTCGAGGGCGTTCCCAGCTCGGAGTCGAACTCCCTCGCGCTTTTCTATGTCCGCTACAGTTTCAACTGGATGCTCATCCGCGACTGGTCGCTGGGCGGCTCGGCCTTCTTCGAGAATGGCACCGAGTCGGACGGACCGAATTCCGAGGACTTCAACCGCGTCGGCGCGAACATCAGCTTGAGTTACCAGTTGAGCGAGCACTGGGTTATGACCCTTTTTGTCGGGGGCCTGACCAAGGGTTCAACCGTTTCGTCCTACGATTACACCCAGCAGCAGTTTGGGGGAATCGTTACTTACACTTTCTAGCCGCATGATGCTCCTTTTGCCGCGGCGTGCGGCTTGCACCTGCTTTCTTCCAGCGGTCCTCGCTCTGCTGTTGACCGGTGTCTTGTCCGCCCAGCAGATTCCCGTCCCGACGGTCGGCCGCACCCAAGCCGAGTCTCCCCGTGGCACTCCGCCTCCACCCCTGCCGGAAAACCTGCAGACGCGGGCCGGTTCCGCTGCTGTCTCCGCCACGGTTTCCATGGATGTGCTCGACGTCAGCCGCCCGCTCGCCCGCGGCGACGTGGTTAATTTCCGCATCGTGGAGGACCGCGATCCGCCCATCAGCCTCCGCATCAATGACTCCGGCGACATCGAGGTTCCCTACGTCGGGCGCGTGGGCGCTCAAGGCAAGACCCCGCGCACGCTCGCCCAGGAAATCAAGGGACTCCTCGAGCGCGACTATTACCACAGCGCCACCGTCATTCTCGGTCTCGACATGGAGGGCCAGCGCACGCCCGGGCGCATCTACGTCACCGGTGCCGTCAGCGGGGCCGGCCCGCAGGAAATTCCTTTCAATGAGAAATTCACCGTCAGCAAAGCCATCCTCCGCGCCGGCGGGTTTGCAGACTTTGCCAACCAGCGTAAGGTCAAGTTGACCCGGGCCAAACCCGATGGCACGACCGACACCATGATCATCGACGTTAAGGAAGTCATCGAGAAGGGCCGCCAAGACCTCGATGTCGAGGTCCTGCCCAACGATTTCATCGTCGTCTCCGAGCGCTTGATCAATTTCTAGACCATGGCTGCGTCCCACGATCACACGACCACGGCCGGCGCCCAGCAGCACGAGCGCGCCGAGATCCTGCAGCTGACCTTTCAGCGCTACAAATACATGCTGCAGAGTTGGTGGTGGATTCCCCTCCTGACCACGGCGATCGGCCTCGGTCTCCAGGCCTGGATCGTCCTCAGCGCGCCGCCGCAATACCAGTCGAACGGACGCCTCATGGTCTCGGGCAAAATCAACCTGCCTGATGGCGCGGTTTACAACGAGGAAGCGGCGAACTTTTTCGGCACCCAGCTGGAACTCCTGCAAAGCAGCGAGGTGGCCCGTCGCGCCGATGCCCGCGTCATGGCCCTGAACCCCAACTTGGACAAGGTGCCCGTCCGCCTCTACGCCAACATCATCTCCAAGACCTCGATCTTCGCCGTGACGGCTCAGGGCCTCCAACCGCAACAGACCAAGGCTTACCTCGACGCGGTCATGGATGAATACATCGCCTACCGCCGGTCCATGCGTTCGGACAAGTCGGACGTGACCTTGAGCGCCATCACCGACCAGGTGGTGGATCTCGAGAAGGATCTGCGCAAAGCCGAGGAGGAGCTCTTCGACTGGCAAAAGCAGAACAACGTTGTTTTTCTCCAGGAGGAGGGGAATAGCGCCGGTGCCTACCTCGCCCAGCTCAACCGTCAACTGGCCAACCTGCGCACGGAATACACCCTCCTCGAGACTCTCTCACTGGAGCAAAACCTCGAGCGTCGCGGCCAAACCGACCGCTTGGCCGACAGCCAACCCGAGGGGATGAACTCGATCATGCGCTCTTTCGGGCCGGCTGGTGATTACCTCAAGGCCCGGCAAGAACTGCAACTGCTCCGCGCCCAGCTCGTCGAGATGGGTATCTCGCTCAAACCACGGCATCCCAAAATGGTGGAACTCAACCAGCGGATCGCCCTGCAAGAACGCCTGATGGAAATTTTCCAAGGCCAGACGGTCGACCAGTTCGACTCGCAGGTTTCCTCCCTCAAAGTCCAAATTGGCAATACCGAGGCCGCGATCAAGGAATGGGAGGTCAAAGC
>Ga0247836_1001494_pt1 | contig 37194 bp, 30 predicted proteins | sample LaCruzMarch2015__4_FD_187116 | JGI IMG/M metagenome (GOLD analysis project Ga0247836, IMG submission 187116) | Freshwater microbial communities from meromictic Lake La Cruz, Castile-La Mancha, Spain - LaCruzMarch2015_14m | ecosystem: Environmental > Aquatic > Freshwater > Lake | place: Spain... | reverse complement strand
AAAGCTGTCCGCTCAGATCATTTAAGCGACTTCATGAACGCGGCCCGCCACCGCACGAAGCCCATTAAATGCGAACCCAACCTGTGCAGCACCCTCTTCGCCGCCGCAGCTTGAACCAATCTCGAGGGAACCGGCTGCGCCGGTTCGGCGGTCGGTGTGTCCATGCGACTGTGCACGCGAGCGTGCAAGATCGCCTGGACACACCTGCCCGGAGCGCTTCGCGATCCGCGCCTCCTCGCCTTCTGACAACCAGGCGGCGAGGGCAGCCGCTCGGAAGACTGCTGAAAGCAGCCCGTAAGGGCGCAACGCCGGGGAACGGCGGGCGTCAAACTGGAGAAAAGCCCATTGGGCTTTTCAGATCAGTGTTCTATTAGTGGTTAAAGCCTTGTGGATAGTTCCTGTCGACTCGTCGACAGCAAGACCATTGTTTATCGGTTGACTCGCGCCGCCACGGCGTCTTGCCCTTCGGGTCAACCTCCGGTTGATCAACAACGCCTCGCGTTTCACGCGTGCAAAACCTCGAAACGCTCGCCGGCAAGCAACAACTTTTTTGCCTCTTCTCTGCGATAGGCCAACACGTCGCCGATGGCTCCCCTCAAGTCTTGAATGCACTCCTCAATCGTTTCGCCCTGGCCGTTTGCCTCTGGAAACTCAACACAGGTTGCCGCGAATCCAGTTTCCGATTCAGCAGAGCAATCGTGAATCAAAGCCGTGATATCCATGTCAAAACCATCGGCCAACCTGACAATAAATGCGAGGAAATTTTGGGGAAAGGCATGAGCAAAGCCATGGGTTTATTGACAAAGGAGGCTCCTGCACATCGCGGGTTTTCATGGATGGGAACCCGCATGTCTCACGGTCGCGTTGTGGCGTCGCTCTATGAGCGTCGATGCATGCAAGGTTGCAAAGCGAGCGACGGTCATAGACCGATCACCCTGCGGCTTCCCAAGCCGGAGTGTGAGATGTGCGGGCTAAACAGGCGGGACGCCATTGTCGCTGCAAAGTTCGATGATTTCCAAGAATTACTAAGATGAATCCCTCCTGACCAAAACAAGGGGCGGCCTGATGAAAATCAGCCCGCTTTCTTTTTGGTGCGCAACCGGGCGGCCTACACGAGCCCGCCCTCGCGTGCCCAGCGGTTGGCCAGGAGCCCATTGGCGAAGAGCTGGAGCGGGTGGTAAAACATGATCGGCAGGAGAATGAGCGGAAGGTCGGCACCGTGGCCGAAAAGGAGCACCGCAAGCGGGACGCCCATCGCGAGGGTTTTTTTGACCGAGCAGAAATACGAGGCGATGGCATCCTCCCGGTTCAGGCGCAGGAGGCGGTTGGCGGCAATGACGAGCAGGGACATGATGCCGAAAAGAACCATGACGAGCAGGAGCACCTGCGCGGTGAGGGCAAGCCCGTGGCTCTCCCAGACACGGTCGTTCACCGAGTCGCAGAACGCGCTGTACACGATGAAGAGGATCACGGCGTTGCTCAGACGGGCGACCCAGATTTTTCGGGCGTCCACCCACGCCTTCACAAAATTGCGGAGCACCATGCCGACGGCAAACGGAGCCAGCGTGAGCAGCATGATCTTGAGAAGCAGCGGGGCGAACGGTGCGGACGAGCCGGATTTCTGCATCAGCAGCTGGACGAGCACGGGGGTTAGTGCGACGCCGATGATGTTCGAGAACGCCGCATTGAACAGCGCGCCCGCCGTGTTGCCCCCGGCGGCCGCCGTCAGCACGACGGACGTGGAGACGGTCGACGGCAGCACGCAGAGGTAAAGCAGGCCCTGCCGGATCGCGGGCGGTGCGCCGGGCCAGACAAAAGGGAGAGCCGCATCGAGCAGGAGGCCGACGAGCGGGAAGACCACGAACGTGAACGATTGGATGATCGCGTGCAGCCGCCAGTTGCCCGCACCGCTGCGGACCTTTTCAAAGGCGAGCGAGAGGCCCTGCAAAAACATGATGAGGGCGATGCCGAAGTTGTTGAGCACGTCGGCATGGAGGACCCCGCCTCGGGCCCCGGGACCGGGCAGCAGGAAGCCCATGGCCACCGCCAACAACAGCCCGAGCAAAAACCCGTTGCTGCGGATCACGTGAATTATCGGCGGTGATTTTCTGGCCATCCGCCACCAGTTGTCGGGAAAACCGCCCCGAACATCAAGCCGGCAGGCTTGCTTTCGGACTTGTCTTGCCATTCCTGGGCACACTTTGCAAAGTTCCCGGCGACATGACCGAACATACCGACCCGATCAACGCGCGGATTCTTGCTGTTTCGGAGGACCAGATCCCCGGGTTTTCGCGCGAGCCATTTCAGGAAATTGCGCGCCGCAGCGGGGTGGAGGGAACCGTGGTTTTGGAGCGCATCCGGGCAATGGTGGCGGCCGGCACGATCCGGCGGGTCCGGCAGACGCTGCTGGCGACGAACCTGGCGGAGGGTGCCCTGGTGGCGTGGAAGGTTCCGGCCGATAGGCTGGACGCCGCCTTTGAATTTCTTTTTCGCGAGGACCCCTTTTCCGGGCATGTGGTGATCCGTTCGACCGAGGCGAAGATCCCGGGGCAGGCGTACCGGCTCTGGACGACGCTGAAGGTTCCGGCCGGGCAGTCCCTCGACGAGCACTGCCGCCTGCTGACAAGGCTGATCGGGGCCGAATCGTACCGGATCATGCCGGCCAACGGGATTTTTGCGCTGGGGGTCGGGCATGTCCGCCGCAAGGCGATTGAGCCCGGCGACCGGTCCGAGGGACCCGCGCGGATGATCCGCACGGGCGTGACCCACCTGGACGAGCACGAATGGCGGGTCCTCATGACGCTCAAGCGCGAGTTTGCGCCGGAGGAGATCACCGACGCACCGTGGGTGCGCCGCGCCCACGAAGCCGGCGTCGGGCTCGAAGAGTTTTTCCGGGTCGCCGAGTCGCTGCAGGAGCGCAAGCTGCTCGGGAGGTTTTCTACATTTCTGGAGCACGTGAAGCCGTCGCAGTCCGGGGTGCGGGTGACCCGGTTCAACGCGCTCTTTCACTGGGCGGTTCCGGCGGGCCGCGAGGTCGAGGCCGGCTCCGAGGTCGGCCGCCACGAGATCCTGACCCACTGCTACTGGCGCGAGGCCGGGCCGGAGTTTAACAACGTGAACATCATGGCCGTGGCGCATGGGGGCGACAAGGACAGGGTCCTCCTTCACAAGGAGGCGATCGACCGGCACCTCGCCGAGGCCGGGATCCCCGTCACCTACACGAACGTCTTCTGGGGCGGGCGCAGCGAGATCAAACCTTCGGAAATCTCACCGTTTGTTTATCGCGACTGGCATGCGCGGATCGGGAGCGCCTCAGGAAACTAAAACGCGAGGCCAACCATGAATCCGAGCACGGCGGCATTGCCGACGGCGTCGGTGCCATTCGGCCGGACCAGGTACTGCGCGTAGGGCTGCACGTACGACCACGCGTTGACGTGAATCCGGTAGTCGGCCTCAAGCACCATCGTGAAGTTTGGCTGATCCGTCACTCCGTTTGCCTGCAGGGCATTGATCCGGTCCTTGCTGTAGCTGCCGTAGGCAATCGCGCACATCGCCTGGTCGCTGTCGCGTCCGGGGATGAGGCCCTGATAGACGAGGCCGGATTGGAAGTAAAAGCTGACGAGGTTCACGTCGGACGGAGCAAAGGTGAGGTAGGAAAACATCGAGAGCCCCTGGCTGCTTGCGGGGGCTGGCAGGGCCGGGGCTTTAAAGGATTTTCCGGAGCCCGGCTTCTCCGCCGCAGCGGGCTCGCGAAACAGCATCTGGTCGGCCTGAAAGTAAAACCCATAGACCCCGTCGGAGCTCGATTTTCCGTCAAACGAAGCGGCGTCCACCCCGAAATAGTAGCCGCCGAACGCGTACTTCCCCGCGAGCCGGGAACTCCCGAGCCGGGGGGTCCATCCGGCCTCGGCCATCATCATGAGGTCGTTCCGGGACGGGTTCTGGGCGTAGCCTTCGAATCCGAGCCCGTGGTTGCCGCTGGCCGTGGCCTGCGGCGCGGCCATGTAGAGTCCGCCGCGCAGGTAAAGGTCGTTGGACGGCTTGACCTGCAGCATCCCGCCCCAGGTGGAGAGGCTGGATGACCACGGCATATTGTAGCTGAGGCCCTTGGAGCTTCCGATGGCGTTGTTGACAAAAAGCAGCGAGAGCGGCTGCACGATGAAATCCTTCTGCGGCTGCAGCCATCCGCCCTTCAGGGTTAGAAAGCTTTTGATCCCGAAAACCTCGCCGGAGACGTAGCCGAGCCCGAAGTGGGTGAGCCGCCACTGGGTGCCGGATTGATAGCGTCCGGGGTTGAACATCGGGTTTCCCTCGACAAACGTGTTGGGGTTCGAGGCCGCCCGCGGATCGCGCCAGCGCACGCCTCCAAAGCCGGTCCATCCCTGCAGCGCGGGGCTGCCGGTCAGCTTCGCCGCGTCGACCTCCGCGTCGAACGACAGATCCTGGTCAAAAAATCCGCGCGAGCCCCGCTCGCTGTCCACCACGCCGTAGTAAACCCCGACCCACTTCCCCTTAAACTGGATGCCGCGATCGGCCAGCGCATCGCGCGCCCCGAACCAGTCGCCCGTCAGATATTTTCCGTCCCACCATCCCGCAACAACGGACCCCCGGTCCCCGCTTTCCTGGCAGTATCCCGCGCCAGTCAGGCCCAGCAGCAACCCCGCCAGCAAGGCCGGAAAGAACCGCTCCAAAGCCCTTGTATTAGTTTTCCTCATGTCAGGCAGGAAAATACATCCTGCCCGGAAGTTTTCGTCAACGCCTGCGGCGCAAAATCCTTGGGAAACCTTGACCCAGCGCAAGTTTGAAGCTCCCGGGGCGAGGAGCTTGCGGCCGGTGAGCTGCTTGAACGCCTCGATATATTTTTCTGACGTGCGGGCGACGACGTCGTCCGGCAGCGGCGGGGCCGGAGGGGAATTTCCTGGCTGGCAGAATGCTGCGGGCCAGAACCGGGAGGAGTCGGGAGTCAGACATTCGTCGATGAGGAGGAGCTCATCTCCCGCCATGCCGAACTCAAATCTTGTATCCGCAATCACGATTCCTGCGGCGGCGGCCTTTGCGCGTCCATGTTGGTAAAGGTCGATCGTGAGTGAGCGGACCTGATGGGCGAGCGCGTCGCCGAAGTCAAACGCCTCGCGGATTTTCCCGCCCCGCAGCTTTTGATTCCCGGCCGGCCGCACGCCAAAAGTTCCTTACCCAGCCTTTAGAAGCACGTCGGGCGGGCGGCGAGACGGAAATATTACGGCGGGCTAAAAAAATTTGAATTTGTGCCACCTCCGTCGACCTGCTAATGCTAGCAGTATATCCGGGCAGTTAGCTCAGCGGTAGAGCGGTAGTTTTACACACTATTGGTCGGGGGTTCGATCCCCTCACTGCCCACCACCTCTTCTATGAAATTTCAGTCGCGACAGGTTGGGGCGAGCCCGCTGACATTTAATGTCACCTCGTTTGTCGACATCCTCATGGTCCTCGTGATCTTCATGCTCGTCGCGTGGTCGACGGCCAAGGTCGAGTCGGACGTGGGGATCAACCTCCCGACGTCCAGCTCGTCCGCCCCCAGAAACCCCGCGCCGGTCCCGGTCATCATCAACGTGCGCTCCGATGGTCTCATGTCGGTGAACCAGCGGGAAATCACGGACGACGACCTGATTCAAATGCTCGACAAGCTCGTCAAGCTCCAGCCGGCCCAGGTCGCGGTCGTCCGGGCCGATAAAACCGTTCCCTACGAGCGCGTCCTGAAGGTGCTCGACTACTGCCGGGAGGCCGGAATCACCCAGGTCGGGTTCAGCGCTCTCATCCCGCCGAAGTCCGGGTCTTAAATCCAGGCCGTCACCGGGATTGCAAAAAAATCGCCACTGCCGGCGGCTGTGGTGAAATTTGCCCATTTGATCGTGGTCGGCGCCTGCGGCAAATTTCTCCGGCGGGAGGGTTTTCTTGGATTTTGATGTTGGCACGGTGATTGCTTGGCATCCTGTGCGGGCCGGTTTGGTTCGCAAAAAAAAAACATCCATACTAAATCCATGTTGAGAACAAAACCCATACTGGCGACTCTGGCTGCTGCGCTTCTTGCAGCCGTGTCGTGTGTCCCAACGGCATTCGCGCAAGATGCCGTCACCACCGTTGTTCAGGAAACAACGACCGTCGTGACCGAGGTTGCTGTCGAACCGGCAGCGGCAGAGCCGACAACTGAGCAACGTATCGCCGATCTGGAGGCCTACGTAAACAACTCGGCCCGCACCGAAGGCGTTGCGTCCAAAGTCGCTGGTCCGGGACCCGGGCACAATGCCTGGCAGATGGTGAGCACGGCTCTGGTTTTGTTCATGACGTTGCCTGGGTTGGCCCTGTTTTACGGCGGCCTTGTCCGTTCGAAAAACGTCCTTTCCATCCTCGCCATGTGCCTGGGCATTGCCGGCCTTGTGACGATCATGTGGTTCCTGTTCGGATACAGCCTGACCTTCTCCGGGGGGAACGCCTTTATCGGAGACCTTGCACAGGCCTGCTTTAACGGGATGAAGCCCGGTAATGTCGGAGCCGGCTACTACTGGATCTCGGACTACATCTGGGCGATGTTCCAGCTGACCTTCGCGATCATCACGCCCGCTCTGATTTTCGGAGCGACTGCCGAGCGCATGAAGTTCTCGGCAGTGCTGATTTTTACGGCCATCTGGATGGTTGTCGTCTACTTCCCGCTCGCCCACATGGTCTGGGCCGTCAACGGCTTCATGTGCGGGCCGCTGAATGCGGATGCCGGCATCAAGGCGATCGACTTTGCCGGCGGTACCGTCGTGCACATGAGCTCAGGCTGGTCAGCGCTGATCCTCTGCATCATTCTTGGGCCTCGTCTGGGATTCGGCAAGGAGCCGATGCCTCCGCACTCCATGGTCCTCTGTATGATCGGCACCGGGATGCTGTTCGTCGGGTGGTTCGGATTCAACGCGGGCTCCGCGCTCGGCGCAGATGCCATCGCCTCAAACGCATTCACCACAACCTTCCTCTGCGCCGCAACCGCCGGCTTCGTGTGGGCCGTGGCGGAATGGCTCTTCAAGGGCAAGCCGAGCGTGCTGGGCTTCTGCTCCGGCATCGTCGCGGGGCTGGTTGTCATCACTCCCGCCGCGGGTTTTGTCACCCCGGCTAGTGCGATGATCATGGCCGTGGCCGCCGGCATCATCCCCTTCTTCGCCGTCGTGTACATGAAGAAGATGTTCGGATATGACGACGCGCTGGACACGTTCGGCGTGCACGGCGTCGGGGGAACGCTCGGAGCAATCCTGACAGGCGTTTTTGCGAGCGCCGAAGCCAACCCGGTCATCGAGGGCCTCAAGGATGGCCTCGTCATGAACCAGGTGAAGGCCGCCCTTCTCACGGTCGCCCTTTCGGTGATCGCCACCACGGTGATCGCGCTGCTCATCAAATTCACGATCGGCCTGCGTCCTAGCCCGGAGGCGGAAAGCCAGGGCCTGGATACCACCGACCACGGCGAAGAGGGCTACCTGCTGGATTAACCGAACCGCATCGAAACCAAATCTCTACTTAAGATTATGAAAAAAGTCGAAGCAATCATCAAGCCGTTCAAGCTGGAAGAAGTCAAAGACGCGCTCGCCGACCTCGGGATCGAGGGCATGACGGTGAGCGAGGTCAAAGGGTTCGGAAGGCAGAAGGGCCACACGGAAATCTACCGCGGCAGCGAGTACACGGTGGACTTCCTTCCCAAAATCAAAATCGAAGTCGTGCTGGCCGACTCCGCGCTGGAGGCAGCGCTGGCGGCGATCGTGAAGGCGGCCAAGACCGGAAAGATCGGAGACGGCAAGGTCTTCGTCTCCCCGGTCGAGGAAGCGATCCGCATCCGCACCGATGAGACCGGCGAGAAAGCGGTCTAACAACTCTTAGGGAAAAAGGGGAACTGCAGGGCGGTGGGGGAGGGAGAGCCCCCGCCGCCCTTGCAATTTCAAGTCCCGAACGCGCGCGGCCAGAGGGCGGCATGGCGGATCGGACAACACATCAAGGGAAAAAGGGATGCTGAAGGCGGCCGGGGGGAAACCCCCGCCGCCTTCAGGCTTTCCTTGTGCCGGGCCGCTGCGTCACCTATACCTGCCAAGTGGCGATACATGAGTCCCCAGGATTACTCAGTTCGGCCCGCCCGCGCGAGGCGGCCGGGCTTCCGCATTTTGTTTTTCAGCTGGGCTGGATGATTGTGGGGGTGCTGCTGCTTTCGCAGGCGGGCGAATGGTTCATGAAATCCTCCGGCGGGCTCCTGAGCCCGATCTGGCCGGCGGCGGGGTTTTCGCTGGCGATCGCGCTGCTCTACGGGCTTGAGCGGGCAATCCCGGCGGTTTATCTCGGCTCCCTCGCCAGCAACTTTTTAAGCGGGGAGCCCCTCCTCTTCCTTTACCTCGGCCCCCTCGGCTACCTGTTCGCGCTGGTTGCAAGCTGGATGGCGGTCACCAAGGCCACGGATATTGATCTTGGATTTTCTTCGCTCAGAGATTTTGGCCAGTTTGTGATGCTCGGGTGCTTCACCGGGCCGATTGTCGGCGGCCTCTACGGGGTTTTGTTGCTCCAGTTAAGCGGGCACCTCTCTGTTTCCCAGATGGTCTCTGGGTTTACCGGGTTCGCCCAGTCCAATGCCTTCGGAACCCTCCTCTTCTGCCCCCTCTTCCTGTTTATCCTGAGGCGGCAGGATTTCCGTCCGCCGACGACGTTGCAGCGTTTGGAGTTCCTCGGGTACATCCTCCTTCTTGGGGGGCTGCTTTTTCTTCTCGTTCATTCTACCAGCATCGGCATGAACGTCCGGCTCTCAGCGATCGGGGCGACATTTGCGCTTTCGCTGGCTGTTGCCCTGCGCTTTGGCCTGCGCCCAACCACGCTCTTTCAGGCGCTCTCGGTCTTCCTCGTTCCAGCATTTGCTGCAATGGTCCCCAGCCGCCTCGGTGACGTGCGGATTCTCATGTCTGGCCAGGACCTCCAGCCGGTTGTCCATCTGTTCGCTTTCCTCGCCAGCCTGGGATGCCTGCTGGCGGCCGCCTTCCGGGATGAGTTCACGATGCTTCGCATGAAGTTTGCTCTGGCGATGTCGTCGGCCGACCTCTGCGTCTGGGACTGGAGCCCGGCCGGCTGGGCCTGCCACACTCCCGCCTGGCGCCAGAAATTCGGGCTGGCCCAGGCCCGGCATATGAGCGACGAGTGCGTCGCCGCCCTCATCCATCCCGAGGACCTCCCGGAGTTCCGCGAAAATTTCCAGCTCCTCGCGGATTCGCTGATCCCGCGGTGGAGCCAGAACTGCCGGATGCGCGATGCCGCCGGCCGCTGGATTTCCGTGCAGATCGACGCCCAGCCGCTCCGGCGCACCTCGGATGACCGGGTGGCCCTGGTGGCCGGGGTGATGCGGGATACGACCCACGAGGCCGAAGCCGTCAAGACGCGCATCTCCGCGATCGAAACCGAGGCGCAGCTGCGCGCCCTTCGCAGCCAGATCAACCCGCACTTTCTCTTCAATGCGCTCAATAGCGTCCGCGCCCTGATCGGCCGCCAGGACTCCAAGGCGAAGTCGATGATCACCTCCTTGGGAAGCCTGCTCCGGGAAGTGCTGGCCGGGCGCGATTCCAAGCTCCAGTCCGTCGACAAGGAGCTCGAGATCGTGCGGGACTACCTCGAGGTCGAAGCCATCCGCTTCGGAGAAAGAATCCGGTACAGGATCGACTGCCCTCCCGAGCTTCTGAGCCAAAGGATTCCGGGCATGCTCGTGCTCACGCTGGTCGAAAATGCGGTGAAGCACGGGATCTCCAAGCTCGAAAAGGGCGGCCAGGTCGAGATCCTGATTGCGAGGTCTCCCGACCAGAAGTCGCTCCTCGTCTTTGTTTTGAACGATGGGACTTTGGGCGATGTGACCGCTGCGGACTCCACGTACGGTGGCCAGGGCCTGCGCAATGTTCGGGAGAGGATCCAGCTCTCGACCGACGGCCGGGGAAGTTTTGAGCTTCACGAAATTGATGGCCCGCGGGTTGAGGCAATCGCGCTTCTCCCCATCGACTGGCGTTATCTTCCCGGCTTCTCCGGCGATCGCCGGGCCGCATCAGCCCCGCGCGCCACCTTCCCGGGGTCGTGAGACCGAGCCGGCAACCCGGACGGACCCGGGGCCTGCCAAGCGTTCCGAACCCTGCCTTCTCTGATCGGCGGGTCACGCGTCTGCCGCCTCGCGTCAGACGTTGGATTATTTCCGTGCAATGCAGCGGATTTGTTGCATAATTTTGATTCCCTCACTTATGAAAACTGTCCTTGTTGTGGAAGATGAAGCGGTCGCATTGGAAGATCTAAGGGACTCGCTTCTGGAAATTGATCCCACGCTGGAGATTGTTGGTGTTCAGTCCGCCACGGAGGCCCTCGAGCTGATCGGCAGCCGAAAAAGCGATAACAGCCGCCGTTTTGACGGGGTCTTTTTGGACATCGAGCTGCCCGGAATGAGCGGCATCCAAATGTTGGAGCGGATGACGAAGCCCCTGCCTCCGGTCGTGCTCGTGACGGCGCATGCGATGATGGCGCTGGACGCCTTCGGCTTCGGCGTGATGGGGTGCCTGCTCAAGCCGGTCGACCAGCAGAGGCTCCGCCGGGCCTACCTCGAGATGAAGGCGGTCGCCGATGCGCCTCCTGCCACTGAAAGCCAGGCCGCCGACTACGTGCAGGGCTCCGAAAGCCGGGTCCTCCTGCGCGACAGGAACGGCATCCACATGGTTCAAGTCCTTGATTTTTCCTACCTCAACGACGAGAACGGATCGACACGGATCTTTTTTGGCAACCATAGCGTCGTCGTCCCGCACAGCCTCACCGACATGGAGGCCGGCCTCGACCGCGAACATTTTTTCCGCGTCAATGCCGAGACCATCGTCAACCTGGACAAGGTCACCCACTACACGACGTCCCCCACCGGGCTGTTTGTGGCTGGTTTGCCGGACGGATCGGCTGCGGAGTTCAGCCCCGAGCGCTCCCGGATTTTTCAGAGCCGCTTCGAACTCTAACTTGATTTTTTGCTGTTGCGGGAGTGGAGTGGGGTCGGCATGAAACGACTCCTTCTCCCCATCCTGCTTATCCTGTCGGTTTCCCCGGTCTTTTCTCAGAACGAGGTGGCGTTCGGATCGGGCGAGGGAGTGAACGGGGAGGTTTTTGCCCTGGCTGTGCAGCCGGATGGCAAAGTCGTCATCGGCGGTGCATTTTCGGCGGTGAACGGGATTCCCCGGCAGAATCTCGCAAGGCTCAATGCGGACGGGTCGGTCGACACCAGCTTCATTCCCCAGGCGGTGGAGGGCCCGAATGGTCCGGTGCTGGCGCTGCTGCTTCTCTCAGATGGTTCGGTCATCGCCGGGGGCAACTTTTCTTATGCCGGAAATCTCGTCCGGTCCGACCTCGTCAAATTTCGCGCGGATGGTTCGGCAGATGCCGGGTTTGGAGCCCAGGAGGGCGGGGTGGCGACGAACGGATCCGTGGCAGCACTTGCCTCAATGCCTGACGGCAGCATCCTCGTGGGCGGTAACTTCAACACGTTTTATGGAAGGCCCCGGCGCGGGATTGCCAAGCTGGGGGCCGATGGGTCGGTTGTTGAGGGACCTCAAGCCTCCTCACTGCTCAACGGGTCGGTTGCCGCGATGGGAGCGTCCCCGGCAGGCGGCGCCTTCGTGGCGGGTCGGTTCACCAACCCGTCGCAGAATGCGCGGAACATCCTCCGGCTCCCGCGCTGATCTGGACCCGGCATGCCATCCGATCACCAGAGCGTCATCCGGATCAAGGGAGCCCGGCAGCACAACCTCAAAAATCTCGACGTCCGGATCCCCCGGCACAAGCTCGTCGTGGTGACCGGGCTCAGCGGCTCGGGAAAATCCTCCCTGGCGTTCGACACTCTCTTTGCCGAGGGCCAGAGGAAATATGTCGAGAGCCTCTCGGCGTATGCCCGCCAGTTCCTCGACCAGCTGCAAAAGCCTGATGTCGACTACATCGAGGGGCTTTCCCCTGCGATCGCCATCGAGCAGCGCTCGAGCGGCGCCAACCCCCGCTCCACCATCGCCACCACCACGGAAATCTACGACTACCTCCGGCTTCTCTACTCGGCTGTCGGAGTGCCGCACGATCCCGCAAACGGAATGATCGTCTCCCGCCAGACCCCGCAGGAAATTGCGGACGCCATCCTCCGCTGGCCGGAGGGGACGAAATTTCTGCTGCTGGCCCCGCTGGTGACCGGCCAGGCGGGGGAGTTCCGCGACGTGATCGAAAAGGCCCGCCGGGAGGGATTTGTGCGGGTCCGGGTGGATGGCGAGGTGCTCGAGCTCTCGAAGCCGGATGCCGTCAAGCTGGACAAAAACAGGCGCCACACGATCGAAGCCGTGGTCGACCGTCTCGCCATCCGCGACGGTCTCGTGCAGCGGCTCGCCGACTCGATCGAAACCGCCCTGCGTTGGGGAGACGGGCACCTCTCAACCAGCCGCCAGGAGCCGGGAAAATTGTCCTGGATCGAGGAGCGTTTCTCCACCGACTTCTGCAACCCCGAAACCGGCTTCACGATGCCGAAGCTCACGCCGAAGCATTTTTCCTTCAACAGCCCCCTTGGGGCCTGCCCGGCCTGCCATGGCATCGGAACGGAAGTGTATTTTGACCCCGCTTTGATGGTTGATCCGGCCAAGTCCCTGTCCCAGGGGGCGGTGCGGCCGTGGAAGTCCGCCAACAAGCGGATGAAGGCGTATTATGCCGCCCTTCTGGAAGCCCTCGTCGCTGATAGCCCGGTCCCTCTAAACAAACCATGGGCTGACCTGCCGGCATCGTTTCAGGACCTCGTGCTCTTCGGATCGCGGGACCGCGGGATTAGCGTGCGCACCGGAGCGGGCAAAACGATCACCAAACCTTTTGAGGGGGTCGTGGCCAGCGTCGAGCGCCTCTACGAGACCAGCCAGAGCGAGTTTTCCAAAAAGCGTTTGCGCGCCTTCCAAAGCCGGAGGGGGTGCCGGACGTGCCACGGGGCCCGGCTCCGCCCGGAAATTTTATCTGTCACCGTCGCGGACCGCTCCGGCCGCGAGTACGGGATCGAGTCCCTCTGCGGGCTTCCCATCGAGGAGGCCTCGCAGGTCGTGGCCTCTCTCGACCTCACGCCATCCGCCGAGGAGATCGTCAAAGACGTCCTCCGCGAAGTGCGGCAGCGGCTCCAGTTTTTGTGCGAGGTCGGCCTTGGGTACCTCCAGCTGACCCGCGAAAGCGGGACCCTCTCCGGCGGCGAAGCGCAGCGGATCCGCCTGGCGACGCAGATCGGGTCCGGCCTTTCGGGCGTCATGTACGTGCTTGATGAGCCGAGCATCGGGCTCCACCAGCGGGATAACGACCGCCTCATCCAGACGCTTCGCAACCTGCGGGACCTCGGCAACTCCGTGATCGTCGTCGAGCACGACGAGGATACCATTCGCGCCGCCGACCACATCCTCGACCTTGGCCCCGGCGCCGGCCCCCGCGGAGGGCATCTCGTCGCGGAGGGCACGCTCGAGGATATCCTGCAGAGCGAGGCCTCGCTGACCGCCCAATACCTCAAAGGCACGATACGGATCCCGGTTCCCAAGGTCCGCGTCGCCCCCCGCCAGACCGGAGCAAAGGACGGCGACATCGGCGACGGATGGCTCCGCGTCCACGGGGCCGCGGAAAATAATTTACGCGACCTGACGGCGTCTTTCCCGGCGGGGTGCCTGACCTGCGTGACCGGGGTTTCGGGCAGCGGAAAATCCACGCTCGTGAACGATATCCTGCGCCTCGCGCTCGAGCGCGACCTGAACCGCGCGAAGACGCGCCCGGGAAAACACCGCACGATCAGCGGGATCGAGCAGTTCGACAAGGTCGTCGTCATCGACCAGAGCCCGGTGGGCCGGACCCCGCGCTCGAACCCCGCAACCTACACCGGAGCGCTCGGGCCGATCCGCGACCTCTTCTGCGAGCTCCCCGCCTCGCGGATCCGCGGCTACGACGCCAGCCGGTTTTCCTTTAACGCCAAGGGCGGGCGCTGCGAGCACTGCCAGGGGGATGGCTTCATCCGCATCGAGATGCACTTCCTGGCCGACGTCTATGTCGAATGCGAAATCTGCCGGGGACGCCGCTACAACCGCGAGACCCTCGAGGTCACCTACAAGGGGAAAAATATTGCCGACGTCCTGGGCATGACCGTCGACGAGGCGGCGAGGTTTTTCCGAAATGTCCCGGCGCTCTGCAAAAAGCTGGAAACGATGCAGGATGTCGGCCTTGGGTACCTGCGCCTCGGGCAGTCGGCGACGACGCTCTCGGGCGGTGAGGCCCAGCGGATCAAGCTCTCCGCCGAGCTCTCGAAGCGGGCAACCGGACGGACGGTCTACATCCTGGACGAGCCGACCACGGGTCTCCATTTTGCAGACATCCACAAGCTCCTCGAAGTTCTCATGAAATTGCGCGATGCCCGGAACACGCTCATCGTCATCGAGCACAACCTGGAGGTGATCAAATGTGCCGATTGGATCCTCGATCTCGGCCCGGAGGGCGGGGCCGGCGGAGGAAAAATCGTCGCGGAGGGGACGCCGGAAAGCGTCGCGCGCTCGACGGCCAGCTACACAGGGCGCTATCTTGCCCGATTCTTTGCCTCATGATCTTTTTTCTCGCTGCCTCCCTGCTGGCCACGGCCGACGTGATCACATCGGTTCGCTCGGCCCTCGACGACGGTCTGCCCGGCGTCGCCATCTCAAAGCTGGAGGGCATTCCTGCGGCGGCCCGGGATCGCGCCACTCACCTGCTCCTCGCCCGGGCACTGCTTGCAAACGGTGAGGTCGAGCGCTCGGTGGAGGTCCTGCTCTCCCTGCCTGCGGATGGAGAAAGGGACTTCTGGCTGGCGCAGGCGTACGCCGCACAGGGCCGCCCCGGCGATGCGCTCGCCGCGTACCAGGCGGCGAAATCCCTCCCCGCTTACCTGGCCGAGGCAACGCTGGGTGAAGCCCGGATGTTGCGCCGCCTCCGGCGCCCCGCCGAAGCGCTCCAGGTGCTGGAGGCCCCGCTGGATTCTCCAGACGCCCACCTTGCGGAGTTGGCGGCATTTGAAAAGGTCGAAGCTTATTTGGATCGGGAGCAACCGGTGCCTGCGGGAAAAGCTCTCGACGGGATCAATCCCCTGGATCGGGCCTCCCGCGCGCGTCACGATTTTCTCCGCGCCCGCACCCACACGCTCTCCGGCGACGATCCTGCGGCGATCCGGATCCTTGGCGGGCTGGTCCCCACCGACCCGGAGATGGCCGTCGCGGCGGTACTCGGGCAGGCCGGGGCCTTGGACCGAACCGGCCAGACCGCTGCCGCAGAGTCGCTTCTGGAGGGGTTCCTCTCCAAAAATCCCGAGGCCCCCGCCATCGAGGAAGTGTTCATCCTTCTCGACCGCCTCTACTCCAAACAAAGTTCTCCCTCCCCCAGCGAGCTCAAGCGATGGATGAACGACGAGTCGGCCCCGCGCCGGCGGCAGCTCGCCACATTTTTCCTGGCTGCGTTCGAGGCGAGGCTCGGGCGTGCGGACCGCGCCGAACAACTCTACCAGCGCGCGCTGGCCGGACAGGAGGGGAGTAAAAATCCTGCCGCCCTCGAGCTCGCAAAAATCCGGCTCAAGCAAGGCCGCCCGGGCGATGTCCTCCTCCTGCTGCCGACGCCCGGTCTCTCTCCGCAGGCGGACTACCTCCGCGGCCTCGCCTTCTCGCTCCAAAAAGATTATGTCCCGGCTGCTGAAGCCTTCGGGCGTGCGGCCGCCGCCCCCGATCTCGCCGAGGCGGCGCTCTTCAATGCCGCCTCGTGCGAGATCCTTGCAGGCACCAAGCAACGTCCGGCCTTCGACGCCTTTCAAAAGAAGTTCCCGGACTCTCCCCGCCTGGCCGCCCTCGAGCTCGAGCAGGCCATGCTTTACGCCAAGTCCGGCGATCAGCGTGCCGAGCCGTTGCTCCGCGAGCTCGCTGCCGGCAAGGAGGCTTCTGTCGCCGCCTCGGCCGCCCTCGCCCTCGTCGAATGGCACTTCGAGCAGGCTAACCGCACCGCAGCCCTGGCCGACCTCCAGCGCGTCTCCACCCTGCCCGACCACGACCGCGCTCGAGCCGATGCCCTCGCCGTTTTCCTCGCCGACACCGGAACCGGTGACGGAACAGACGACAGCCTCGCCGAGGCCGCTGCCCTGCGCTTTTTGAATGCCCACCCCGGCGCGCCCGCCGAACCCGAAGTCCTCATGAAACTCGGGGAAATCCTCTTCCGAAAGGGCGATTTTGCCGGGGCGAGGATGCGGCTCGAATCCCTCGCAAGAAAATTCCCCGATTCGCCCCGGGCCCAGCCAGCCCTCTTTCTTGCCGCGCAGGCGGCCTCCCGGCTGCAATCGCCCGCCTCGGCCAACGAGGCCATGATCCTCTACGAGGAAGTTGTCGCAGCTGCCGGCCCGCTCGCCCTCCGGGCGCGCCTCGAGCAGGCCGTGCTCCAGACAATCCTCGGAAAACCCGCCGAGGCTACCGCCATTCTCGACCGCCTCCTCGCCTCCAACCCCGACCCGGAAACGCGCGCGGCCGCGCTCATGGAAAAAGGAAAAACCCTCCTCAGCGCGCCCGACCCGGGCGCCCGATCGGTGGCACTAAAAATCTGGTCCTCCCTCGCCTCGGACTCCTCGCTTTCGAGCTCCTGGCGCAACCAGGCCCAATTCCGCATCGGGGCCGCCCATGAGCAGGCCGGAGAGTCCGCCCCTGCGGTCGCCGCCTACTACGATGTTCTCAAGCGCCGTTCCCAGTCCCCCCCGGAGCTCTTCTGGTTCTACAAAGCCGGATTCAGCGCCGCCCGCCTTCTCGAAGCCGAAAAACGCTGGGACCAGGCAATCAAAATCTACGAGCTCCTCGCCGCCACCGATGGCCCGCGCCGCCAGGAAGCCACCTCGCGCATCAATAAAATCCGGCTCGATAACCTCCTCTGGGATGAGCCCCCGCCCACCGACCCGCCGCGCTAGCCCGCATATCTCACGGTCGCGTTGTAGCGTCGCTCTATGAGCGTCGATGCCTGCAAGGTTGCAAAGCGAGCGACGGTGCGACGGTCATAGACCGCCGCTACACCCTGCGGCTTCTCAAGCCGGAGTGTGAGATGTGCGGACTAGCCCGCATTGAACCTCCCCGATGGGAGGCTTCCAGGTCATCGAAAAGATCCAGCACTACTGCGCGAACACGTTTGGCTTCTGGACCAGGGAGAACTTGATCGTGTCAGGAGACAGCACCCGGTGCCCGCGCCCCGGATATCGATAGAATGAGTTCCCTCTCGACTGCTCGGTTTCTTAGGGGCCGGGTCATCAGATCCGCATCTCGCCCGACGAGCTCCGCAGATGGATCGTCTTTTGGGAGAGGTTGTGAACCGCCCGGATGTAGCGCACGGTCTTGCTGCGCGAGCGCATCAGAATCGAGTGCGTGACCGCCGTGTTGCCAACGAGCTTCACGCCGGGAAGAAGCGCGCTGTCGCTGATCCCGGTCGCACAGAAAATCGAGCTTTCCCCGGCGATCAGATCGTCCCGGTAATAGATCCGATCGAGGTCGGACGCAGAAAATTGAGTGAGGAGCTCGGCGCGTTCCGCATCGTCCCGCGGCCACATGCGAAGCTGGATCTCCCCGCCCAGCGCCTTGAGCGCCGCCGCCGTGAGAATCCCCTCGGGTGCCCCGCCGATGCCGGCGTAAAGGTCGACTCCGGAGTCCGGGAGCGAGGGCGCAACAGCGGCCGCAATGTCTCCATCCGCAATCAGGCGCAGCGAGGCGCCCTCCTTGCGCACGGTGTCGATGTAGGACTGGTTGCGCGGGCGGTCGAGCACAACCACCACCAGGTCGCTGATGCGCTTTTTGAGCGCGGTCGCCGCGATCACCAGCGTCCGGTAAAACGGGGAGTCCAGGCGGATCGGGGCCAGGTCGTTCTTGCTGATCGCGCGGACCACCTCCGGACCGTATGCGATCTTTTCCACATAGAAGCTCGGGATGTTGACCATGCAGCGCGACTTGTGCCCGGGCACCCAGGCCGAGGCCATCACCGAAATCGAGTTGGGCAGGCCTTTCGAGATGTTGCTCGTGCCGTCGATCGGGTCGAGCGCGATGTCAAATTTCGGGGCGCCTTGCTTCCAGGTCCCGAGCTTGTCGCCGAGGAAGATGCCGGGCGCGTTGTCCTTGATGCCCTCGCCGATGACAACTTCCCCGCTGATGTCCACCAGGTCGAATACCCCGTAGATCGCGTCGCAGGCGGCCGCGTCGGCGGCCTCCTTGTCGCCCCGCCCCATCCAGTGGATCGAGTTGAGCGCGGCGTTTTCCGTCGCGCGGACAAATTCAAATTCAATCGTACGCTCGACGTCGTTGTCTGTCTGTTCGGTTTCCATATTTGTTAATCCTCGTGGGCGAGGCAGGCTGCGGTGAATCCCTTGAAGAGCGGGTGGGGGGAGTTCGGCTTGGACTGGAACTCCGGATGGTACTGGCAGGCGATGAACCAGGGATGTTTGGAGAGCTCGATGAGCTCGACAAGATCCCCCTCGGGCGAGGTCCCGGCGATCACGAACCCGCGCTTCTCCATCGTCTCGCGGTAGGCCATGTTAAATTCGTACCGGTGGCGGTGGCGCTCCAGGATTTCCGAGCGGCCGTAGACCTGATGGGAGAGGCTGCTCTTGGCGAGGATGGTCGGGCACGTGCCCAGGCGCATCGAGGCCCCCTTGTCGGTCACCTCTTTCTGCTCCTCCAGGATGTGGATGACCGGATGCGGGGTTGCCGGGTCAAACTCCGTGCTGTTTGCCCCCTCGAGGCCGCAGACGTTTCGGGCAAACTCGATCGTCGCCACCTGCATGCCCAGGCAGAGCCCAAGGAACGGCGTGCGCGATTCGCGCGAGTACCGGACCGCCTCGATTTTCCCCTCGACCCCGCGGTCTCCAAACCCCCCGGGCACCAGCACCCCCGCCACCCCGCGCAGGTACTTGTCCGCCCCCTCGGTTTCGATATCCTCCGCGTCCACAAGAACGAGGTCGATCCCGCAATCGTGCGAAGCCCCAGCATGGGTGAGCGATTCGTAGATGCTCTTGTAGGCATCCTGGAGCTCGATGTACTTGCCCACGATCGCGATGCGGACCCGCTTCTTCGGCGCAATCACCCGCTGGACAAACTTTTTCCAGTCCGTCATGTCGGGCTGCGGGGTGTCGAGGCGGAGGATTTTGCAGACGATCGCATCGAGCCCCTCCGACTGGAGATTGAGCGGCGATTCGTAGATCGTGTGCTCGACATCGCCCGCCTCGATGACCGCTTCGAGCGGCACGTTGCAGTAGAGCGAGAGCTTCTGCCGGACCTCCTGGTCGAGCGGCATCTCGGTGCGGCAGATCAGGACCTGCGGCTGCAGCCCGATCTCGCGCAGCTTCGCAATGCTCTGCTGGGTCGGCTTTGTCTTGAGCTCGCCGGCCGCCTTGATAAACGGCACCAGCGTCACGTGCATGATGATCGCATTCTCCGACCCGACCTCCAAAATAAATTGACGGATCGCCTCCAGGAACGGGAGCCCCTCGATGTCGCCGGTCGTGCCGCCGATCTCCGTAATCACGATGTCTCCGCCCGAGCTTGCGCCCAGCTGGCGGATCCGGCCCTTGATCTCGTCGGTGATGTGAGGGATCACCTGCACCGTCTTGCCGAGGTAGTCGCCCCGCCGCTCCTTTGCCAGCACTGTCTCGTAGACCTGGCCGCTCGTGAGGTTGTTGGCCCGCGTGAGCACGCAGTTCGTAAACCGCTCGTAGTGGCCAAGGTCGAGGTCGGTCTCCGCACCGTCGGCCAGCACATAGACTTCCCCGTGCTGGAACGGGTTCATCGTGCCGGGGTCGACGTTCAGGTAGGGGTCCAGCTTCTGGAGCACGACGCTCAGGCCGCGCCGCTCGAGCAGGGTTCCCAACGATGCCGCCGCCAGCCCCTTTCCGAGGGAGCTCACCACCCCGCCTGTCACAAATATGTACTTCATCTTGCGGGATACTACGGGGATGCCGCGGAAAATCCAGAAGCTTGTCAAACAAAGGGCAGCCTCCCCGCATCGCCGGTCACCAGCGCCAGCCCGGCGGCCGCAAACGCCCGCTTTTAACGGATTTTCAGGCGCTGAGGGGAGGCTGGGCCCCCAGGGATTTTAGTTGAGCAAATGATCGGGCTCGGACAGGTTGTGGGGTCATGGAACTCGTGAACCTGACGCGGAGGACGGAGATTGGCTCGAATTCTTACTGGCTCAAGATGGGCGGTAAGAACCTGATCCTCGACGCCGGGCTGCACCCGAAGATCGAGGGGCTCGCCGCCGCCCCGGACTTCTCGCTCGTTCCGGAGGGAAAGGTGGATGCCATCGTTTTGACCCACGCGCACCAGGACCATGTCGGCGCGATCCCGCTGCTCACGCGCCGGGAGCCGCAGGCCCGGGTTTTTATGACCGAACCGACCGCACGCGTGGCGGACGTCATGCTCCACAACTCGGTGAACGTGATGCTCCGCCAGCGCGAGGATGACGGGATCACCGAATACCCGCTCTTCACCCACCGCGGGGTCGAGTTTTCGGCGCGCGCCTGGCACCCGCGCCCGCTCAGGCAGCGGTTCAACCTCGAGGGCGAACGCTCGGACAGCGACAGCGAGGTCACCCTCGAATTTTTCGATGCCGGACACATCCTGGGCTCGGCGGGCGTCCTGATCCGGCATGGCGGAAAATCGGTGTTTTACACCGGGGATGTCAACTTTGAGAGCCAGACCCTCATGCGGGGAGCCACGTTCCCCGAGGACGGCGTGGATGTCTTGATCATGGAGACGACGCGAGGGGATTCCCCGGTTCCCACCGGATTCTCGCGGGCGAACGAGGAGGAGCGGCTGGCCCGGGGGATCCGGCGCGCCTTCGAGAGCGGCGGCAGCGTGACGATGCCGGTTTTTGCGCTGGGCAAAACCCAGGAGCTCCTTGCGATGCTCTGGAAGATGCGCCTGAAGGGGCTCCTTGCGCATGTGCCGATCTACATCGGCGGGCTCAGCACAAAGATCACCGGAATCTATGATGCGCTCGCCGCCACGGCCGTCCGCAGCCACCCGGAGCTCCTCCTCCTCCAGGAGATGGCCCCGTACGTGCTCTCGGGAAATGAGATCCAGACAATCTCGCCGAAAAAGAAGTGCATCTTCGCCCTCTCGAGCGGGATGATGACCGAACACACGCTCTCAAATATTTTTTGCCGCCGGATTTTGGGCGACCCGAACCAGAGCCTCTTTTTTGTCGGCTACTCCGACCCGGCCTCGCCGGCTGGTAAGCTGCGCCGCGCCGCGACCGGGGACGCGGTCCAGTTGGAGGACGGCCTGCCGGGGATCCCGCTGCGCTGCCATATCGAGGAGTTCCAGTTCAGCGCGCATGCGAGCCGCGACACCCTTCGAAACTACGCGCTCCTTCTGAAGCCGAAAAAAGTGATCCTCGTGCACGGAGACAAGCCGGCGATCGACTGGTTCCAGCTCGCGCTCTTCAAAGAGCTCCCCGGGACCGAGGTGATCATCCCGGAGCCCGGCCGCCCGGTCGCACTCGGATAAGCGGTTCCTCCCGAACGGTGAATCGACTGAAATCGCCCCGCCTCTGGATCGTCGTCTTTCAGGTCGCCGTGAGCGCGGGGCTGCTCGGGTGGATCGTCTCACGCCCGGATTTCCGCGCCACCATCCAGACGGTTCTGGCTCAGGCCGACCTGCGCTGGCTGGCCGCAGGGTTCGCTCTGGCCGGTGTCGTCCACCTCCTCTGCCTCGCCCGGTGGAGGGTATTTCTTTCCATGGCCGGGGTCCGGGTCGGGTGGAACGAATCTGCCGGGATTTTTTTTGCCGGCCTCTTCAGCGGCCTCTTCCTTCCGGGCGGGGCCGGCGGCGACCTGGTGAAGATCGGGCTGCTCGCATCGCGCGGCCACGACCCCGCCCTTTCCGCGCTTTCGGTCATTATGGACCGTCTGGCCGGCTCGGTGACGATGATCCTCCTGGGCGCGTCCCTGCTCGCCGCCCAGTACCCGTGGCTTTCCTCAAACCCCGTCACCGCAGGCATCGTCCAGAGCATCGGCATCTACCTCCTCATCGTGGCCCTGCTGATCGCCGCCTCCGTCGTGCTGAGCTCGGGTCCGGTCGTCTCGCACCTCCCTCCTGGCTGGCCCGGGCGCGCCAAGCTGGTCGAGGTCTCCGCCGCCTACTTCCGGTCGGCCCGCGAGTGGCCCCGCACGCTCGGGGCGATCGCGATCTCGGCGGTCATGCTCGCCCTGTTTTTTCTGACGTACTACATTGCTGCGCGCGCCTGCGGGGTGGATCCCGGCCTCGTCCGCTTCCTCTCCCTCATGCCCTTGGTTGATATCATCGCCGGGCTTCCGGTCAGCCTCGGCGGGCTGGGTGTCCGGGAAGGAGTCTTCGTGCTGCTGCTTGGCTCCCTCGCCGGCGTGCCGGCCGCCGCAGCGGTCGCTGCATCGCTCACCGGCTACATGATGTCCGCCGTCTGGGGCGTGCCCGGGGCGTTCCTCTGGCTGATCCGAAAGAACCGTCCATGAGCCCCGCCGCCCTGCGCGCCTCCGGGTGCTTCCAATCCTCAAAATTCCTCCACAGCTACTCGCGGGGGAAAACCAGCTGGGACCCGGCTTATCCCGCGGTGGCATCCATGCTCGGCGCCTCCCGCCTGCCGATCCTGGATATCGGTTGCGGCATCGGGCTCCTCGCCGCCTTTCTTCGTGAATCCGGCCTCACCTCGCCGATCACCGGCATCGAACCCGACGTGGAAAAGGTTTCCCTGGCCAGCCACCTCGTCGCCTCCCGCTACCCGGGGCTCAGCTTCGTCGCCGGCGATGCCCGCGCGCTTCCCGCCTTCTCCGGAAACCTCGTGCTCCTGGACATCCTCCACTATATGGCCCCCCCGGAGCAGCAGCAGGTCCTTCAGGCCGTCGCCGCCCGCATCGCCCCTGGCGGATGTGCCCTCATCCGTACCACCTTCCGCGACCGCTCCTGGCGCTACTTTGCCACCCTTGCCGAGGAAGCCGTCGTCCGATCCACCGGATGGATCCGCGGTGGACGCTGCCACTTCCCCTCCCGCACCGAAGTCGAGGCTGCCTTCCCAAAAAAGATCTTCCGCGTCCAGACCCGCCCGCTCTGGGGAAAAACCCCTTTCAATAGCCACCTCGTCGAAATTTGCAGGACCCTCACAAATTAATTGTGCGGCCGCACAATTAATCTGTGGCGTTGGGCGTGTTGCGGTCGTTGGGGGGGATCGCGTTTTTGCCCTCAGGCGTCGAAGAACGTATCGTCGTGCGAGTACGGGGGGGCGCAGCAGCAGAGGAATCGGAGAGGGATCTCTGCGGTGATTTGGTGGCGGGCTCCCGGGGGGATGAGGATCGCATCGTCCGGGCCGACCTCCCGGGACTGGCCGTCGATTTCCATGGTTCCGCAGCCTTCGAGTATGAAATAAATTTCTTCGCTAGCGCGGTGGTAGTGGCGCTGGGTGGCGGATCCGGCGGGCAAGGACGCCTCGGCGAGGCTCTGCAACTTGACCGGAGCGTTCGTCCGGTCGAGGATACTGCGAATCTGCGAGCCATCGGCAGTCGTAAATGGTTTTTGGCTGGATAGGTTCTGAACAATCATTGAGATTCTCCACGATATGAAATTTTTTGAGGGTTGCACAGCGTTGATCACGGGGGCCTCATCGGGGCTCGGGGCGGAATTTGCCCGGCAGTTGGCCCCGTATGCGCGAGGTGTGGTGCTGGTGGCGCGGCGCCGGGAGCGGCTGGAGGAACTGGCGGCTGAGCTGCGCGGGATTCATCCGGGCCTGGAGGTGCGGACCTACGGGGCCGACCTGGCGGACGAGTCGCAGCGGGTCGGCCTGGCGCAGTGGCTGGATGGCGAGGGCTTGGGAGTAGATTTTTTGATCAACAATGCCGGCGTTGGGGATCACGGCGACTTTAAAGCCGGGGAATGGAGTCGGGTGAAGGCGATGCTGGACGTGAACATCTCGGCCCTGACGCACCTGACCCATCTCCTTCTCCCTTCGATGGTCCGCTCCGGGCGGGCCGCCGTGCTTAACGTGAGCAGCGTGGCAAGCTTTTTTCCGCTTCCCCACATGGCGGTTTACTCGGCCACGAAGGCGTATGTAACCAGCTTTTCAGAGGCCCTTGCGATCGAGTTGCGTCCGCACGGGATCACGGTCACCGCGCTCTGTCCCGGCCCGGTGCCCACGGAATTCTTCGACGTTGCCACGCGCGAGGGCGAGGGGTCGGCGGCCGACCACTTCAAGACGTTTCCCGCATTTACCGTCAGTCCGCAGGAGGCGGTCGGGGCCGGGCTCCGGGCGGTGGCGCACAGCCGGGCGAGGGTGATCCCCGGACCGCTGTTGGCGATCTCTGTCGGGGTTGCCCTGATAATCCCGTTTTTCTTCGTCCGCCGGATCCTCACCTGGAAAGCCGATTCGATCTGAACCCATGACCACTGTCCAAACGATGACTTTCGCGCAGGCTTTCGAGCTGATCAACCCGCATCTCTACACGGTCGAGGAGAGGATCCGCGCCCAGGCAAAATCTTTTGACCCGGCTGTCGAGGGGTATGTCTCCTACGTCTGCGGCGCCGGGGGGAAGCGGCTTCGACCGGCCCTCGCGCTGCTCTCGGCGGGGGCGACCGGAAAAATTTCTGCGAGCCACGTCGACCTGGCGGTGATCCTCGAGCTCATCCACATCGCGACGCTCGTGCACGATGACATCATGGACGGCGCCGAGCTGCGCCGGGACCAGCCTTCGGCAAATGCGAAGTGGGGGAATGCGATCACCGTCCTTCTGGGTGACTGTCTTTTTGCGCATGCTCTGCGGCTGTCGACCGGATTCAGCAACAGCGACATCTGCCGCCGGATCGCCGATGCCGCCGCGGAGGTTTGTTCGGGCGAGATCATCCAGACCCAGCGCCGGTTCGACCTCAAGCTTTCGACCGCCGATTATTACCGGATCATCGAGATGAAGACGGCGGCGCTCTTCTCGGCGGCCTGCGAGCTCGGGGCATTTATCAGCGAGGCAAGCCCGCTTGTGATCAGCGGGCTCAAGACGTTCGGGACAAAACTCGGCGTGGCCTACCAGATTTACGACGACATCCTGGATCTCGCAGGGAACGAGGAGGAGACCGGAAAAACCCTTGGCACCGACCTGCGCAAAGGCAAATTCACCCTCCCGGTGCTCCTGCTCCTCCAGTCGGGCAAGGATCTTGGCACGATCCGCGAGCTCCTCCTCAAGGAGGAAGAGGTGGACGCCGAGCTGCTGGCCGGGATGCTCGGCAGCGCGGGAGCCATCGCAGCCGCGAAGGGCGTTGCGTTCCGCCTGATCGAGGAGTCCCTCGCCGAGCTGGCCCCGATCCAAGACAACAAATACGCCCGCGGCCTCCGGGCGATCGCCGAACATCTGCGCACCCTCCTCGACCGGATCTAGCCCCTAGCCGTGGAGACGACGCGCATCCTGGAAATGCCGCCCTCGGACCGCCCGAGGGAGAAAGCGGACAAACATGGGATCGAAGCCCTGACCGATGCCGAGCTGCTCGCGATTTTTATCCGGACCGGACGGCCCGGGCGGAACGCATTGGACATCGCCGGCGAGCTTCTCGACCGCAGCGGCGGGCTCGTGGCGCTCGCCCGCGACAACGCCCAGGTGATCCGCAAGCGCGTCTCCGGGATCGGCAAGGCGAAGTCGATCGAGCTCGCCGCCGCCTTCGAAATCGGCAAGCGCCTCGCCCGCAGCCGGGAGGAACGCCCGGTCCTGGATTCGCCGGAAAAAATTTATGACGTCTTCGGGCAGGAATTTCTGACGTTCCGCCGCGAGTCGCTGCGGGTCGTCCTTCTGGACACGAAGCTTCGCCTGATGCTGATCGAGGAGGTTTCTTCGGGCTCGATCAACGAATGCGTCGCCCACCCGAGGGAGATTTTCCGGCCGGCGATCGTGCACAGCGCGTACGCGGTCGTCGTCATCCACAACCACCCGAGCGGCGATCCGCAGCCGAGCGCGGCCGACCGGCGGCTCACCGCCTCGCTGCGCGAAGCGGCCGCCCTGCTCCAGATCAACCTGATCGACCACATGATTATGGGCTCGCCCGACGGGGGACGCCTGGCATATTTCAGTTTTCGCGACGCCGGTCTCCTATGAAAATCCACCCGACAGCCGTTATTTCCCCCGGGGCCGAACTGGCCGACAGCGTCGAGATCGGCGCGCATGCGGTGATCAGCGGCCGCGCGGTGATCGGCGAGGGGTGCGTCATCCAGGCGCACGCGATCCTCGAAGACCGGGTTTCGCTGGGGTCCGGGAACATGATCGGTTTCGGCGCGGTCATCGGTGCCGCCCCGCAGGATTTTTCGCATCAGGCGGAGATCTCGAGTGAGGTCCGGATCGGCGACAACAACCGGATCCGCGAGTACGTGACGATCCATCGCGGCACGAAGGATGGCACGGCGACGACGGTCGGCAACGGATGTTTTCTGATGGTCGGCACCCACCTCGCCCACAACGTCACGATTGCCGACAACGTGATCATCACGAACAACTGCCTGCTGGCCGGATACGTGCAAGTCGGCGAGGCGGCCGTGCTCGGCGGGGGGAGCGTGTTTCACCAGTTTATCCGCGTCGGCCGCCGGGCGATGATCGCGGGCGGGTCGAGCTTCAATAAGGATATCCCGCCGTTTGTGACGGCGAACTTTCGGAACTTGCTTGTCGGGCCGAACGTGATTGGCCTCCGCCGTGGGGGGTTCAGCCCCCAGACGCGCATGGAGATCAAGCGCGCTTTCAAGCTCGTCTACCGCAGCGGCCTGCGCGTCCGCGAGGCGCTCGCGGACGCGGAAAAATCCGAATGGGGCCCCGAGGCCAGGGAGTTTTTCGACTTTATCAAAACCTCCCGCCGCGGGACGTGCACGTCGAACCGCCTGGCCGATGCCGACGACCAGGGGCTCGGCGAATAAATTTCAGACCAACTCCCATGAAAATCCTCCTCGTTCCTCTTCTTGCCCTCCTGACCGCCACGCCCCTGATGGCCGACCTCGTGAAGGAGGTCCCGAAATCCCAGCGCGATGAGCTTGCCGAGGGGCAGACGGTCGTCAAAAGTACGGATGTCCCGGGGGCTCCCTGGCCCCAGCTGAGCCTCTACCGGGTCGTCAACGCGCCGCCCTCCGTCGTCGCCGACCTGCTCACCGACTACGATGCCGCCCCCAGCTACACCCCCGGCCTCCTCTCGGCCCAGGTGATCGCGACGAACCCCGACGGAACGAAGGACGTGCGCTACACGGTGAAGGTCCCGGTGCTCCAAAAGATCAGCTACACCGTCCGCAACACGTACTCGCAATCCGGCCCGAACGTCACGGTGAGCTGGAAGCTTCTGCAGTCGCCTCTGGCGAAGCAGAGCGACGGATCACTCCGGATCGAGCCCTACGATGGCGACCGCACCCTCCTCTGCTACACGAACCTCTGCGTCCCGGTCACCAACCTCGTCTCTGGCCTCAAAAACCAGGCGCTCATCGAGGCCAAAAATACCGTCCTCGCGCTCGCAACCGAGGCCGAGCGGCGGGCAAACCGGGCAAATTAAAATTCCGCGCTCGCTTTGCCCCCGGGCGGGCTGATATGCATGCCGGGTGAGCGAATTGTTGCCGGTGCGCGTGCGCGCCAAGTTTTTTTTCGAAGGGGACCAGAAGTTTTTCATCAAGGGCGTGACGTACGGTCCGTTCGCCCCGGATGCGAACGGCGAGTATTTCGGGACGCCGGAGAGCGTCGCGAAGGACATGGACCTGATGGTCGCGGCGGGGGTCAACCTCGTCCGGATCTACTACGTCCCGCCGCGGTGGTTCCTCGACATCTGCGCCGCCCGCCGGATCCGCGCGCTCATCTCGATCCCGTGGGCCGAGCACCTGGAATTTTTAAAGAACCCGAAGATCCGGGCCGATGCCGAGCGCGCGGTTGCCGGGGGGGTCGCAAAAAATGCCGGTCACCCGGCGGTTTTCGGCTACCTCGTCGGCAACGAGATCCCGACGACGATGGTCCGCTGGCTGGGCGCGCGCGAGGTGACCGAGTTTGTCGAGCGCCTGATCAACATCGGCCGCGAGGCCGACCCCCGCGCGCTCTTCTCGTACGCCAGCTATCCCCCAACCGAATACCTGCTCCCCCAGAACAGCGATTTTGTTACGTTCAACGTGTACCTCCACCGCCAGGAGGACTTTGAGCGCTACCTCGCCCGCCTGCAAAACCTTGCCGACGACAAGCCGCTCATCCTCGGCGAGTTCGGGATGGATACGATCCGGCATCCGGAATCCGAGCAGGCGGAGATGCTGCGCTGGCACATCGAGAGCGTCGTCCGCGGCGGCCTCGCGGGCACGATCATCTACGCGTGGACCGACGAATGGTTCCGGGGCGGCCAGGAGATCCTGGACTGGGCGTTCGGTCTCGTCCGGCGCGACCGGACAAAAAAGGTCGCCTTCGAGACGGTTCGCGAACTCTTTTACGGTGCCGGTTCGATGACGTCGCGCGTCCGCCTCCCTTCGTACCCGAAGGTCTCGGTCGTCGTCTGTTCGTACAATGGCGGCAAGACGCTCGAACGGTGCCTGGAATCCCTCCGGCATGTCGATTACCCGGACTACGAAGTTGTCCTGGTCGATGACGGATCGAAGGATGACACGCCGGGGATCGTGGCAAGGCACCCGTGGATCGTCGCGATCCGGCAGGAAAACAAGGGGCTCAGCTTTGCGCGCAACATCGGCGCCCACGCGGCGAAGGGTGAGGTCATCGTCTATACCGACAGCGACTGCATGGCGGACCCCGACTGGCTGTATTACCTGATGGGCACGCTGCTGAGCGGCGACTACGCGGGGGTCGGCGGACCAAATATTTCCCCGCCCGCAGAAAACTGGGTCCAGGCCTGCGTGTCGGCGGCCCCCGGCGGGCCGAACCACGTCCTCCTCACCGACGTCGTCGCCGAGCACATCCCCGGCTGCAACATGGCATTCCACCGGTGGGCGTTCGACCAGGTCGGCGGGTTTGATCCCGAGTACCGTAAGGCGGGCGACGACGTCGATTTCTGCTGGAGGCTCCAGCAATCCGGCGGGGTCATCGCGTTCAGTCCGGCCGCGATCGTCTGGCACTACCGCCGGTTCACGCTCCAGGCGTTCCGCAAGCAGCAGGAGGGATACGGCGAGGCGGAGTCGATGCTCCGGTTCCAGCACCTCGTCTTCTTCGGCCCGACGGGCACCGCAAAATGGAAGGGCCAAATCTACGGAGCCCCCCGGTTCACCTGGCTGATCAACAAGCCGGTGATCTATCACGGGGTCTTCGGCGAGGGCCTCTTCCAGTCGATCTACCCGACCCCGCAGTCCGACCTCGCCGCCTACCTGAGCAGCATCGAGTGGGTCACGCTCACGCTCTTCATCCTCCTGGTTTCGATCCCGCTCCCGTTCTTGCGGATCGTCCCGTACCTGATGTTCGGCGGCACCCTGCTCGTCGCGCTCTCGTACATGATCCACGCCCGCCTCGAACCGAAGCACGACACCGTGCCGGCGCGGCTCCTCGTCGCCTTCCTTGCTCTCGCCCAGCCGCTCGTGCGCGGGTGGGCCCGGTATTTTACCTGGCTCAAATTTAAGCGGACCCCGCCGGCGGTCATCGCCAGCGTCGAGAAGGATTTCCAGCCGACCGGCGGAAGCATCTCGAACCTGAAGTTCTGGAACGAGGAAGGCTGCGGCCGCGAGCGACTCCTCCAGGAGACCGTGCAGGCGCTCGAAAACGAGGGGTGGAACTACTCGATGGATACCGGCTGGAAAAGCTGGGACCTCCAGATTTATGGAAGCTTCTGGTGGGGGGTCAAACTCCGCTCGGTCACCGAATACCATGGCGGCCCGAAGTGCCTCACCCGCGTCCACCTCGGCACCCGGATGGTTGCCACCACATTCCTCATCAACCTCATCCTCCTCGGGATCCTCACCTACCGCGAATTTCTCGTGGCCGGAAACGATGTCTGGCTCTGGGCCCTCTACCTCGTGTTCCTCTTCTTCCTGCTCCGCCGGGTCTGGAGGCTCAAGCGCCGGGTTGCCGACCTCGTCGAAGCCGCCGCCTCCAGATGCGGGCTCACCCGGATCAAAAAGGGATAGGCCGCAGATTTCACGGTCGCGTTGTCGCGCCGCTCGATGGCTCGCCTGCTTGGAAAATGAGAATCCGCCTTGTTCAACCGCCGGATGCGGAAAACCGCACGTCCGGTGGTGTGGAAGGGTCTCGGGGCGCTAACCCCGTGGCCCCATCCGATCAGCCCAGCCCGGATTCGGATTTTGCCCGCGAATAAAGCGAATGAACGCGAATAAAATGATGAGGATAGGAAAACGTCAGCCGGAAAATTGCAGCTTGCTCTGACTATCTGCAAGTGCTTCCCCTTCGCGGGGATCCGCGTGATTCGCGGGCCTCTTCAGCCGTTATCGGGTTCAGTGGTTGTGTGGCCAAGATCAAAGTCGTGGCGAAGAGCCTTCCGTCCTCAGCATGACCTCGTTGCGGCGCAGGAATGTCGGCGTCCAGGGCGGGTCAAAATATCCGTAAATCGGCGGCGAGGAAACCGGCAGGCCCTGGGCTGCCATCCAGGCCTTCAGATCCTCGAGCGTCCGCTTTTCCTGAGCCTCGCTGCGCCCGCCGCTGAAGCGAAGCACGGCGAAGCGCCCGGCCGGGACTGTTTTGACCGTCACCGATCCATCTGCTGGCTCTGGCACCTCTTTCATGTCCGCCGGCATCACAAAGGCCATGGTGGAATCGGCCATAAAGACCGGCGTGGTCATCGCGATCTTTTGACTCCCTGCGTTCCGTCCGGTGATGAACCCGAAAAGGCGGTTGAAGCTCGGCCCGGAACCGCCGTCCATCGGCGTTTCGGCAATGGTCAGCACCGGGTAGTCGCGCACTTCAAAACGTCCGTCCGAACGCACGACGGCGAAGGGGGCGGACTTGTAGCCGGACCGGGAAGTCCGGCATCCGGCAAATAGGACGAGGCCGCCGAGAATCAGGACCAGTGAGAGGGAGATTCGCTTCATGGGGATAAGGTAGGCCGGATCGCGGGGAATGGGTAATTTTTTCTGTCCACCCTTGGCGGCCGCCGAAAAAAAGTCTGGTTGTTTTGCCCGGCGTTGCCTTGATTCACGGACGCATATGAAAGTTTCGCTTGATTGGCTGAAAGAATTTATTGATTGCGACCTGTCGCCGTCCGAGCTCGAGGCATTGTTCCGCCGCGCCGGCCTGGAGGTCGCCTCGGTCGAGCGTCGCGGTGCGGACTTTGACAACGTTGTTGTTGCGCAGGTCCTGGAGTCTGCGCAGCACCCGAATGCCGACCGACTGAGCGTCTGCAAGGTTGATGACGGGTCGACGACGCCAAGGCAGATCGTCTGCGGCGCCAAGAACTACAAGGTTGGGGACAAGGTGCCGCTGGCGCTTCCGGGGGCGGTCCTGCCCGGGGATTTTAAAATTAAGACCGGCAAGCTGCGCGGGGTCGAGAGCGAGGGGATGATGTGCAGCGCGAAGGAACTCCGCCTGGCGGAGGACTCCGACGGGCTGCTGATCCTGCCCTCCGAAGCCCCGGTGGGCTCGCGGATCGGAGACCATTTTCCTGCCGATGTTTTGTTCGAGCTCGAGATCACTCCGAATCGACCGGACTGGCTGAGCCATCTCGGCATCGCCCGCGAGATCGGAGTTTTCACGAAGGGCCCTGTCCGTTCGCCCGAAGTTCCCGCCGTGCCAGTGGTCCCCGCTGGCGAAGCCGTGGCCCTTGAGGCCGCTGGCTGCCCGTATTACCTTCTGCGCCGGATCCGAGGGGTGCGGGTCGGCCCGAGCCCGAAGTGGCTGGCCGACCGCCTGACGTCGGTCGGCCTCCGCTCGATCAACAACGTGGTGGACATCACGAACTTCGTGCAGTTCGAGCTCGGGCAGCCGCTTCATGCGTTTGACGCCGCCAAGATCGCGGGAGGTCTCCGCGTCCGCCACGCCACATCCGGCGAAATATTTCCTGCGCTCGATGGCCGGACGTATCCGCTCCGCGAGGAGTTCCTTGTCATTGCCGACGCGTCCGGTCCGGTCGCCCTGGCCGGGGTGATGGGGGGTGCGGACTCCGGCGTTTCCTCCGGCACGACCGACATCCTGCTGGAGAGCGCGATCTTTGATCCGGCATCCGTTCGCCGGGCCTCTCGAGCCCTCGGGCTGCTCAGCGATTCGAGCTACCGGTTCGAGCGCGGGGTCGATCCGGAGGCGGTGGCGCTGGCATCCGCCCGCGCGACCCAGCTGATCCTGGAGTGCGCTGGCGGGACCGCTGAGGCGGAGGTATTGGAAGCCGGAGAGCGCTGGGGCCGTCCGACCGTCGCTCTGCGCCCGGAGCGCGTCCGCAGCCTCCTCGGAACCGACATCCCGGATGCCGAAATTGCCGCAGCACTTGCCGCAGTCGGCTTGGTGAGCTCTGCCGGGGGCTGGGTGGTTCCGGGATTCCGCCGCGAGCTCAGCCGCGAAGTCGACCTGATCGAGGAGGTTGCCCGCGTGATCGGGATCGATCGGATCCCGTCCCGCACCGCAGCCTCGTTTGCCCCGTCATCCGCCCCGGATGCCGCCTACGATTTTCTCATGGGCCGCCGCCTGGTGCTGGCGGGGCTTGGGTTTCATGAGGCGCGCACCAGCACGCTCGTCTCGGCGGAAAACGCTGCATGGTTCGGGCCGGCTGTCGAGCTGAAGAACCCGTTTGGCGACGACCAGTCCCGCCTCCGCACCAGCCTCCTGCCCGGCCTCCTTGCCGCCCTTCGGCGCAACCTCGATCTGGGATCGCCTTCGGTGCGCCTGTTCGAATGCGGACGGGTCTTCTCGACCGCCGGGGAATCCTCCCGCATCGCGCTCGTCGCGACCGGCGCTGCGACCGCGCCGGATTGGCGCGGACAGAAGAACCGCGAGTCCGACATCTATGACCTGAAGGGTGCGGTCTGCGAGCTGGCCGGGATCGGCGAATCGGATTTTGTCGCGCTCCCCGCACCCCCGCACCCGTTCGGGGCGGCGCTTGAAGTCTTTAAAGGAGGCCGGCGCATCGGCCTGCTCGGCGTGTTGCTGCCCGGCGAGGCCCGCCGCCTGGGCGCATCCTCCGCACCGCTCCTGGCGGCCGAGTTCGATGCGGCGGCGTGGCAGGAAGCGCTTCCGCCAACCTCCGCGTCCCGGCCGCTGCCGAAGTTTCCGGCCTCCTCGCGCGACGTCGCGATGGTCGCCCCGCTCGAGCTCGCCTACGGCGACGTGCGCGCGGCCGTGCTCGGAAAAAACGAACCTCTCCTCGAGTCGGTGAGCCTCTTTGATCTGTTCACCGATCCGACCGGCGCGAAGCTTCCGGCGGACAGAAAATCCTTGGCAATCTCCTTGACATTCCGCAGCCCGGAGAGGACACTGACAACAGAGGAAGTTAACGCGGCAACGGACCGCTTAAAAGCTGGCTTGCGAGAGTTTCTTGCGGTTGACTTCCGAGAGTAGATCTTTCCCATTTTCCAGGATTTCCCGGCGGAAAACCGCCGGAACAAATTTGCCCTACTGTGTTCGCGATTACACGGAGCAAACTCCCGAACCGATAATGAAAATCAACCCGGAGGCTGGGCTGTCCGGCGCAATGACATGCCTTCACTGGAAGTCAGAGCGCAGGGTGGCGGTCATCCACCCTATTACTAGGGAACGGGGACTGTTTCGAAACGGCACGAGCGGGGCAAAACTTTTTCCAAGTGGTGCGGCCCAATCTTTTGGGGCGCACCACTTTTTCGCTTTTCGGAATATCCTGGTCATGGCATGAACTCGGTCGCGACATGAGATCCTTCCCCCTGCCAGCCCTCTTTGTTCCAGCCTCGCGGTTTTGCCTCTCCCTTGCGGGGGTGGCGATTCTCACCTCGTGTGCGGCGATTGAAAAGCGGGCGGAGGAAAAGCGACTCGCCGCCGAGCAGGCCGAGGCGCTCGCCACCCATGCCGCCTGGCGGGCGGAGCCGCGCTGGCGCGCAAAAACCTTCCGCAACGACGCGCTCCTGCAGAAGCTGACCCCCGAAAACCCCTCGGTCCAGATCGCCCTGGCTGACCAGCGGGGAATCCTCCTCGTCGGCGGCTGCGTGGCGATGGACTTCCCCGTGGCGACCGGAAAAAAATCCCACCCGACGCCGGCCGGCGACTACAAAATCCTCGGCAAGCAGAGGGATTATTCTTCGAACCTCTACGGAAAGATCGTCGATCCGGCCGGCGTCGTGCTCGTCGCCGATGCCGACACGCGCGCCGACATCCCCGCCGAGGGAGCCTCGTTTGTCGGCGCAAAAATGCCGTTCTGGATGCGGCTCAACAATTCCGGCGTCGGCATGCACGTCGGCTACGTCCCCGGACGTCCGGCTTCGCACGGCTGCATCCGGCTCCGGCGCGAAACCGCCCAATTCCTTTTTGAGTCGCTGCCGGTCGGAACCCCGGTCGTCATCGCCAGCCAGGCCCCGGCGCTGGATCAGCCGTCTGACGCGCCCCGCAAGCCATAATCAGCATGCTGCCCCCCTGCAGGGCACAGAAACGGACTTTATCCAAAACCCAGGGCACCCCCGGCGGTTTGCCCCTGCCTTTCACCCATGGAGGCAACTTCCCGCCAGGCTACCCAATCTTACAATCTCTCAGGCGGTTTACGCCTTCTCGACCTGCCAGTATTCGAGATCGACCGGGGTATCGCGGCCGAAGATGCTGACCGAGACGCGGAGCTTGCCGCGCTCGGGGTCGATTTCTTCGACGATGCCATTCTGATTTTGGAACGGTCCGTCCGCGACTTTGACCTTGTCTCCGACCTCGAAGCTGATCTTCGGTTTGACGGTATCCTCGCGCTCGCGGAGCTGGGCGAGGAGGCTCTCGACCTCCTTGGTGCGCATCGGGATCGGGCGGTCCTTGGTTCCGGCAAACCCGAGGACGCCGTTGGTGTCCTTGATGAAGTACCAGGTCTTTTCGACGAGCTGGTTGTTTTCATCGAGGAGGTGCATGTTGACGATGAGGTAGCCGGGAAAGAACTTGCGCGTGGTTTCGGTCTTCTTTCCGCGCTTGATCTCCTGGACGCGCTCGGTCGGGATGAGCACCTCGTAAACGAGGTCGGACATCTCTTCGGTCTGGATGCGGCGGATCAGTTCCTTCTGCACTTTCTGCTCGTGTCCGGAGAGGACGTGCACAACGAACCACTGTTCTTTCGGGGCTAATGCCATGAGAATAAAATTACGGGTGGGTCAGGTAGCTGACCACATTGATGAGGACGAAATCAAAAAATGCGATGTAGCCGCCGAGGATGATCATCGCCACGAGGACGACGACGGTCGAGTCGGAGAGTTCCTTATAGCGGCGAAACCCTTTTTCATTGGGGTCCCACGGCCACTGGGCCTTGGCGAGTTCCACCCGGACCTCGGAGGAAAATTTGCGGAGCTTAGAAAACATCGATGATTTCGGAGGATGCGAATTCCACAGGCCAGGAGGGACTTGAACCCCCAACCCTCGGTTTTGGAGACCGATGCTCTACCAATTGAGCTACTGACCTTTGGAACTCAGATGCGCTGACTGGGGATCAATCCAGAATGTCGGCGACACGCCCGGCACCTACGGTGCGCCCACCCTCACGGATGGCGAAGCGGATCGTTTTTTCCATGGCGATCGGGGTGATGAGCTCGACTTCGACCGAGACATTGTCACCGGGCATGACCATTTCGACGCCCTCCGGGAGCTTCACGTTTCCGGTCACGTCGGTGGTGCGGAAGTAAAACTGCGGACGGTAGTTCGAGAAGAACGGGGTGTGCCGGCCGCCCTCGTCCTTGCTGAGGACATAGACCTCGGCCTTGAACTTCTTGTGCGGCTTGATCGAGCCTGGCTTGGCGATGACCTGCCCGCGCTCGATCTCCTCCTTCTTGGTGCCGCGCAGGAGCACGCCGACGTTGTCGCCAGCTTCGGCGCTGTCGAGGAGCTTGCGGAACATTTCGATGTCGGTGACGGTCGTCTTCTTGGTGTCGCGAAGGCCGACGATCTCGACTTCCTCCATCTTCTTGAGGATCCCGCGCTCGACGCGGCCGGTGGCAACGGTGCCGCGACCTTCAATGTTGAACACGTCTTCGACCGGCATCAGGAACGGGAGATCCTTCGGACGCTCCGGCTGCGGGATGTACTCGTCCACGGCGGCCATGAGGTCGGCGATGCCTTTTTCGTACTCCGCGTCACCCTCGAGAGCCTTGAGGGCGCTGCCCTTCACGATCGGGATGGTGTCGCCGGGGAATTCGTACTTGCAGAGGAGCTCGCGAACCTCCATCTCGACGAGCTCGAGAAGGTCCTTGTCGTCCACCATGTCCGCCTTGTTCATGAAAACCACAATCGAAGGCACTCCGACCTGGCGGGCCAGGAGGATGTGCTCGCGGGTCTGCGGCATCGGGCCGTCGGCCGAGCTCACGACCAGGATCGCGCCGTCCATCTGCGCGGCGCCGGTGATCATGTTCTTCACATAATCCGCGTGGCCCGGGCAATCGACGTGCGCGTAGTGGCGGTTAGCGGTCTCGTATTCGACGTGCGCCGTGTTGATCGTGATGCCGCGCTCCTTTTCTTCGGGAGCCGCGTCGATCTCGTCATATTTTTTTGCGGTTGCGCCGCCGGATTTTGCGAGCACGGTCGTGATCGCGGCGGTGAGGGTCGTCTTACCGTGGTCGACGTGGCCGATTGTGCCGATGTTGACGTGCGGTTTGTTGCGCTTGAACTGTTCTTTAGCCATCTGAGTAGTTTTTGTTGATTGTTTGCTAACGATGATCGGGGAGCCCATGACCGGGTTTGAACCGGTGACCTCGTCCTTACCAAGGACGTGCTCTACCAACTGAGCTACATGGGCATCTGTCGGCCGAAGCCGCGGGTTTTGAACATCGATTAGCGGGTTGTTTTTTGCCGGAAAAAGGGTGAAAGACGCTTGCCGTCGTCGCGTCTGCGAAAACGGGCAGCGTGGTTCCCCCCCGGTCCGGGCAGGACGTGAAGACTACCTGCTGCCGCGCAGGTGTCAAAATTAAAAATGAGCCGCCAGCTCGATTGGGCGCACGACGCCAAAGTTACCGGGGGTCATGCGGCTTTCTGGTCTCTGGCGAGCCAGAGGTCGTCAAATCGGTTGCTCAGCAGGAAAGTTCGGAGGTCCAGGACGTTCTGCGCCCCCTTGACGG
>Ga0247836_1001492_pt1 | contig 37214 bp, 27 predicted proteins | sample LaCruzMarch2015__4_FD_187116 | JGI IMG/M metagenome (GOLD analysis project Ga0247836, IMG submission 187116) | Freshwater microbial communities from meromictic Lake La Cruz, Castile-La Mancha, Spain - LaCruzMarch2015_14m | ecosystem: Environmental > Aquatic > Freshwater > Lake | place: Spain... | reverse complement strand
GCCTGGATCCACGACAAGCCGGTGCTGAAGGCGGGCGTCAGAATGCTGATGGAGACGGTGATCGCCCAGTATGACGACGCCGAGTGAACCGGGGCGTATACTTCGAGCGTAGTGAGTGAGGCTGAGCGGAGGATCAACGAGATGACGAGCCAAATGAGGATGTGGGTGGTGGTGGCCGCGATGGCGGCGGGCGGCAGCCTAGGCATGGCCGGCACGGCCGCGGCCCAGGGCAACGGGAAATTGCCGTTCTCAAACATCTACTCGCGGCCGGCGGTGAGCCCCTACACGCTGATTGGCACACAAGGAGCCGGTGGCGGAATAAACGAGCAGACGGGAGCGACAAGTCCGCTGGTCTACCAGCAGATCATCCAGCCGCAGCTGCAGCAGCAGCAGCAGGTGATCGATCAGCAGAGCCAGACCCGGCAACTCGGCCGGCTGCAAAACCAGGTGCAGCAGATTCAGCGTGACACCCGAGGCCGGCAGATTGACGAAACGATCCGCCCGACCGGCCACGCCTCGACCTATCAAAACCTGTCGCACTTCTATCCACGCCGGTGAGCCTCGCTCGCGCTCTGCTTTTCGCGCTCTTTGCCACGGCCGCCCACGCCGAAGAACGCCCCACGATGCGGCAATTGCCCGCCTCGGCCGCCCTGCCCCGCCCGCCCTCGAAGCGCGATCTCGTGGATGCCCGCGCGGCCCTCGAAACCCGTTTCAAGGCCGCCCTCTCCCACACCGCCACCGCCGCCGGGGCCCGCACCGCCGCCGACACGCTCCTCGCCGCCGCCCACGAGGAGCCCGAGGCCGCGCTCAAATGGCTCATGCTCGACGAGGCCCGCCGGCTCGGGGCCGCCTCCGGCAGCGCCGAGATCGTGAGCCGGGCCGTAACGCTCACGTCGGCCGTGTTTGACGTGGACGAACTCACGCTCGAACTCGAATCCCTCTCCGAGATTCCGCTGCGGCCGCTCGACTCGGGCCGGGCCTCGCGGCTGGCCGAGGCCGCCGAGCGGATTGCGACGCGGGCCGATACCGACGGCCGCGCCGAGCTCGCGGTGGATGCACGCCAACTGGCCTTCAAGGCCTGGCAACGCGCCGGCAACACGGCCGCGGCGCGGAGAGTGCAAATGGAGGACAGGCTTTAGCCTGTCCCACAACGAGGCTATTCGTCGAACGGCCGCCGGGGCTTCTTCTCCGCCACCGGCTTCTGCACCGGGGCGGCGTCTTCCTCGTCCTGCACCGGCTCGAGCACGAGGTCGCCTGCTTCGTCGTCGAACTTCGCCTCGGCCAGCTCCTGCCGCTCGCGCCACGGCTTCTCGGCCTCGTAGTTCACAAGCTCGTTTTGCAATTGCTCCTTCACCTCAGGCGACTCGCCCCCCGTCTCCACCGCCTTCTTGCTGTATTCGCAGGCCTTCGCAAAGTCGCCCGTCTCGGCATAGGCGGCCGCCAGCGTGCTGATGATGTGGGCCTGCTTCCATTCCGTCTCTTCGCAGGCCTTCGTGGCCAGGTCGATCGCCCGCTTGCCGTCGCGAAGGGCGTCGTCGGGCGACGTGGCCAAGAGCCAGGCGAGATTGTTGAGCACGCCGTCGTTGTCGTCGTCGAGGGCGAGCGCGGCTTCCAGATCGGCGAGCGCCGCTTTGTGGTCGCCGATCGAGATCAAGGCGTCGCTGCGGCCGCGGCGGCTCAAAAACTGCTTGTCCTCAAGCTCGAGGGCCCGCGTGAAGCGCTTGATCGCCTCGCGGGGCTGCTTGGCCGCGAGATAGAGCATGCCGAGCTGGCCCACGAGCAGGGAGTCGTCGCCATGCTGCGCCACGAGCTTGCGGAAATCGCGGATCGCGGCGGGGTAGTCGTTGCGTTCGGCGGCGATCAGACCGCGCAGCTCCAGGGCGGCGGGATGGTCGGCCCGGCGGCGGAGCACGCTTTCGAGGTCGGCCTGGGCCTGCTCCGTGTTGCCAGCCTGCTGGTGGATGCGGGCTCGGAGCACGAGCGGGATCGCGTCGTCGGGATCGAGCTCAATCGCCTTGTCGAGATCGGCGATCGCCTTGGGCTGCTCCCCCTTAAGGGCGAGCACGCGGGCCCGCTGGAGCAGGGCGCCGGGGGCGTCGGGATCGATCTCGATCGCCTTGTCGAACGCCTGCTGCGCCTCGTCGAGCTTGTTTTCCATCATGAAGGCCATGCCGAGGGCCTCCCGCAGCGAGACATCGTCGGGATCTTCCTCGATGGCTACGGCGAGATCCGACCGGGCGTCGTCGAACTTGTCGTTGAGCAGGCGAAACAGGCCGCGGGTGCGGCGCACGTCTTTATCGCGCGGGGCCAGTTCCACCGCCTTGTCGTAGTCGGCCTCCCGGGCGGCCTTGTCGTCGTCGCGGAGGTTGCCGCGGATCACGTGGGCCTGGGCGACCAAGAGCTTGTCTTCACCGCCGAGATCGATCGCCTTGTCGGCCGCCTCGTCGGCCCGCTTGCGGTCGCCGCCGGGCAGGCTCTGGAGCCGCGCGATCATCAGCCAGGCCGCCCCGAGGGTCGGGTCGCGATCGATGGCTTCGTCGAGATCGCGCATCGCGAAGTCGCGCATCCGCTGCCACTGGGGATCGGGATTCGGGCCGTCGAAGATCGCCTCCACGACCATGCTCGCCCGGTCCATAAGCGTGCCTGTGTAGAGATCGGTGGCAAACTTCTTGCCCTCTTCATCGAGCCCCTTCTTGATGGCCGCCTGGCAGAGCTCGAGCACGGCGCCAAAGTCATCGAAGTTGGCCGAGGCCAGCTTCGCGTCGATGGCGGCATCGAGATCAGCCTGGCCGGGCTGGTCGGCCGCAAGCGCGGCACCGCACGGCAGAGAGAGGGCAAGCAAGAGCAGCAGCAGGCAACGGCGCATCATAAATCTCCTCGAGACGCCCAATAGTATGCGGCAACCGGCCAATCAGCCGCTACGCCAGCCTTCGGGTGTAGGACAGCCTTCAGCCTGCTGTTGGAGGAAAGGCTTCAGCCTGTCGTTACAGGGGTGCCGGCAGATCCCGCTTCGCAAACACCCACGCGCCCACCACATAGGCCCCGATTCCCAGCCCCAGCAAGACGCCGTCGTAGGCCGCGAGCAGCGGCCACGCCGTGGCCGGATCGCCCACCAGCCGCTGCGGCTCGTAGGCATTGAGGATCGAAAAATAGCCGCACCACCCGAGCGTGGTGGAGAGCCGGCCCACGAGCTTCGCCAGGATCGAGAACACGTAAAATCCGCACATGATCCCGATCGTGCGCCAGCGGTAGCTATCCGCCGCCGACACGCAGGCCGAGATTCCGGCCATGCACACCATCAGGCCAAACACGTTGAGCGCCGCGGGCACGAGCCGCAGCGGCTCGACCTTGCCGGCCCAAGGGCCCAGCGCCACCGCCGAGGCCGCCGCCGCGAACAGCACCGCCGAGAGCAGGGCCGCCGCCGCGATCGTGGCGAGCGCCTGCGACACGAACACCGCCACGCGATTCACCGGCTGGGCGAGCACCATCTCCATCGTGCCCCGCTCGAGCGGGCCAGAGACGGCGTCGCTGCCGCGCGTGATGCCAAACACGGTGGCGGCGAGCACCACCACCGGATCGACGAACGCGAGCGCCACGCGGCCGGCATGCGTGGCGACTTCGGAAAACGGCACGCCCGAGAGCCGCTGCCAATCCTGCGGGATCGCCCGCAGCAGCACGTCTTGAAACGCCGGCATCGGGATCTGCGACGAGAGCCAAATATAGATCCACGGAAACGCCGACCAGAGCGCCACGAACGACAGCACCAGCACCCGCTGGTCGCCCCACGTTTTTTTCCAGATCGCGGTGTTGAACATGCGGACTCTTATGTGGCGATAGGCTCGGGAGGATTGAAAGGGCGTTCAGGAAAGCCCGAAGCGTAAGCTGAAGGGAATGCGGCGGTAATTTTCGGGAACCGACGCGGTTTCCACTCGGCTCACGCCTCGGGCTTCCAAAGAGTCGATGCGGCTCGCGTCATGCCCTGTGGAATCGATCATAGACGCCGCCGAGCCCCACGGGCTCGATCTGCACTTCGTCGAGCGGCAGCGTGGCCAGCCAGCCGAGCAGCGGCGCGAGCGAATCACCCGATTCGAGCACCACGCGGCCGTCGCGCTCGGAGACGAGCGTGGCATGCGCCTCGAGCTCGGCCGGGATCGCCTGCCACGCCCCCGCCAGCCGGGCCGTGATCCTGTGGCTGCGGCGGAGGTCGGCGATGCACTGCTCGTGCACGAGCCGCCCGGCCCGCACGATCGCCACGCGGTCGCAGGTGGTCTCGACTTCCGAGAGCACGTGCGACGAAAAGATCACGGTGCGGCCCGCCGCGCGGGCCTCGCGAACGAGCGCGAGCACCTCGGCCCGGGCCGTGGGGTCGAGATTCGCCGTGGGCTCGTCGAGAATCGTGAGGGCGGAGTCGGTGGCGAGCACCGCGGCGAGCGCGAGCTTCTGCCGCATGCCCGTGCTCATGCGGGCCACCTGCCGCGAGCAGTCGAGATCGAGCCGACGGGCCACCTCGGCGGCACGGTCGCGCCGGCACTCGGGCCGCAGCCCGGCGAAGAAGTCGAGCGTTTGGAAGCCGTTCATGCGCCGAAACAGCCGGGCCTCGCCGGGCAGGTAGGCCGTGCGGGCCCGCACGGCGAGCGACTCGGCCACGCAGTCGAACCCCGCCACGCGGGCCGACCCGCCCGTGGGATGGATAAACCCGAGCAACAGCCGCAACAGCGTGGTCTTGCCCGCGCCATTGGGCCCGAGCAAGCCAAAAATCTCCCCCTCGCGCACGCCGAACGAACAGCGATCGAGCGCCGTAAACGCGCCATACCGCTTCGTGAGATCGACCGTTTCAACGAGCATCAAAGTGGCGCCAGGATTCCTACGTGGCAAAATAATAGCCGGCGAGGGTGAAGGCGATGAGGGCGACGGCGCGGCGGACGATTCGGGCGGGCAGCCGACGGGCGACCGTCGCGCCGGCAAAACCGCCGGCCACCGCGCTTGCGGCCATGATGGCGGCATGCGGCCACGAGACGGCATGGGATCCGGCGAACGAGCCGACCGCGAAGAGCAGGGCGGCGGCGCCGTTGATGAGCGTGCCGAGGACGTTTTTGACGGCATTGAGCTTGTGGATGTCGCCGAGGCCGAGCAGGCCGAGCATCGCCAGCATGAGGATGCCGATGCCGGCGCCGAAGTAGCCACCGTAGACCGCCACGAGAAACTGGAGCAGGCAGGCGAGCGGCAGGCTGGCCGCGGGGCCGGCGGCGGGCCGATCGGCTGCCGGGCCGGAGAGCCGCGCTGCCAAGCCCACGATCTGCGGCTGGAGCGCGAAGAGCACGGCAGCCACGAGGATCAGCCACGGCACGAGCGCGGCAAACCACTCCGGCGGTAGCACCACCACGAGCCACGCCCCGACGAGTGCGCCCACGATGCTCGGCACCACGAGCCAGCGGGTGAACCCCGGCTGCCCGGCCCGCTCGCCGCGATAGGCCCACGCCGCCGAGACGGCGCCCGGCCAGAGGCCGATCGTGCTCGTGGCGTTGGCGATCACGAGCCGATCCGCACCAGGCGGCAGGATCGCCGTGAGCGCGGGAAACGTGAGGATCGTGCCGCCCCCCGCGACGGAGTTGACCGCCGCCGCGATGAACGTGACGAGCGCGAGCAGCGCGAAGCCGCTGGCATCGGTGCCCTGCAAAGCCCCTGTCACGGCCTCCGTCATGGCGCCGCCTGACGAGCGGCGGGCGGCGCTCCTGGGGCGGCCGGCGGCGGCTGCGCTGGGGGCGCGGCGGCGGCGGCGGCCGGCTCTTCATAGCGGCCGCTGCCGCAGTCGACGAGCGTGTAGCCGGCCCAGAAGAACGGATGCTTGGCATCGGTGAGCACGGCCCCCGGCGACTGCTTCACACGCGGCTCGCGGGCCACGTCGGGCTCCTCGGCCATCACCACGTCGATCGCCCGCTGCCAGCTTGCGGCGGCCCGCGACCGCGCGGGCGCGGCATCATCGGCTTCCGGCTCGATGGCCAGATCGCGGAGAAACTCCTCGACGAGATCGATGCCGAGCTTGCCCCCCATGCGCCAGCGGCTCACGACGGCCGTGGTGGCTCCGGCAGCGAGCAGGTCGGTAGCGGCGATGAAGAGATCGTCGCCCGGCCGCTCAGGCAGTTTTGCGAGGCCATCGGCCATCTCCGTCTGCAGCCCCGGCACGATCACAACCTGCGGCCGTTTCGGCGGCGGGGAGAGCCAATCGGCAAACGTAAACACTGGCCTGCCCGACACGCCCAGGGCGAGCGGCCGCTCGGCGATGGGGCCATCGCCCACGAGTTCGTCGGCGAGCACGAGCCGATCGCAGAGCGCTGCGGCCAGCCCCGGCGACCCTGCCGACGAGATCGACGCCACGCGATCAAACGCCTCTGCGAACCGGGCCGTCACCTCAGCACCGACCTCCGGCCGGTCGCCACGAAACGGCCGCACGGCCTGGATGCCGAGCGTGCCCTCGACGGCCGCCGGCTCGAAGCGGCGCACCGCCAGGCTGCGAGTCGGGGCATAGCGGATGCGGCAGGCGTCGCGCAGCAGCGTGCGCGGGCCGGCGCCGCCCGCCGCTGGATCATCGGCGGCGACTTCGCGGGCCGAGCCCACGGGCAGGAGTTCGAACGGCAGATACCAGAGCAGGCCATCGGGCACGATCACGAGCTCTTCGACACCGGCCCCGAGCGCGATCTTCGAGTTTTCGAAGAGCAGCCGCTCCACCCGCTCGGCCGCGGCCGGCCAGTCGAATTCGAGCAACCGCTCGGTGGAGACCGGCGCCACCGCATCGACCACGCCGATCGCCTTCGCGAGCCCCGCGATCTCCTTGGCGAGCGCCGCGGGCCGCTTCACCTGCCAGGTGGCCACGCGGGCATTCGACTCGAGAAACCCGGCGAGGCCGGATGAAGTCCATTGAAACGACAGGATGAGATGCCGGCTCGGCAGCCGGCGCCGGATCTCAGCGGGCGTTTCGAGCGGTGGAAAATCGAGCGTGGTGGGCTCGCGGCCGGCGGCGAGCGCCGCGACAAACTGCCGCTGCTGCTTGGCGAGCGCGGCGTATGACTCCCAGCCCGCGTCGGCCCCCGCATTGCCGGCCGGCGCCACGAGGGCGGCGACGAGCGCCGGCCGCAGCTTCACGGCCTCGTCGAGCACGCGGGCGAAGTCGGGATGCCGGGCGAGGAGTGCGGCGCGGCGGGCCGCCGCTGCCCGCGGCAGGGCTTCGGGAAGGGCGCCTGCCAGCGTTTCGATCGCGGTGCGCCGGCCGCCGAGCGGCTGCGACGCGAGCCAGTGGCTGCGGAGCCGGGCCTCTCCGGCCGCGAGAAACGCATCGTTGCCGCGGCGCGACGCCGGCGCGAGCCAGGCCTCGAACGCTTCGCGGCGGGGCGCCGAGATGGTGGCGAGCGTGCCGACCGGATCGAGCGTGAAATCGCGCGGCAGAGGATCGCCGAGGAGCTTCGTGAACAGGGCGTCGGCCTGGCGGTCGGAGATCGTGGTGGAGCCGCCCATCACGAATTCGACGAGCCGCGCCGTCTGGAAGAGACGCGGCGAGCGCTGCTGTGCGAGGGCGAGCGCGCGGTCGAGCTGCGTGTCGCCGGCCGTGATCTCACCCGAACGATAAGCAATGACCGCCGCGGCGTAGGTGGCCTGGATGCCGCCCGTGCCCCGGCCGAAGTCGCTGCGCAACAGCCGGCCGTCGATGTCGTCGAGCGTGGCCGACGCGGCCTTGAGATTGCCGGAGGCTGCGAGCCCCTCGGCCTGCATCGCGAGCAGCCGGGCCCGCAGCGCCGGCAGATTCGACCGGGCCCACTCGCTCGCCGCGCCGAAGGCGGGCGGCAGCGGGCCGGTGCCCGTGGCCATGTGGGCGGTGAACGCCAGCCGAAATGCCTCTTCGAGGGCGCGGGCGTCGCCATGATCGGCCGCGGTGTAGGTGGCCTCCTCAAAATACTTGAGCGCCGCGGCGGGCTGGTCGCCGTCGAGGGCGATCCGCCCCAGCACGATCAGGCCCCATGACGTGAGCGGGTGATCGAACTGGTTGGCCGCGATCAGGCCGCGGTTCAAGAGCGGCAGGGCTTGGTCGGCCTTGCCTTGCGCCCACTGCGCCACGCCGAGCGCGATGTCGATCCACGATTGCGACCAGTGGTTGGGCGGCGCTGGCCGGCGCATGAGCGCCTTGGCGGCATCGTCGAGTGCGGCGCCTTCACGGGAGAGCTCGCCGAGGATCTCTGCGCGACGGTAGAGCGAGATCACGAGGCTGCGCACGATCTCCTGCGGCCGGATCGGATAATCCGCCGGCGCCGTGAGCACGCCCCCCTGCTTGAGCACCTGCTGCGGATCGGCGCCCCCCTGGCGGATCGTGAACTGCTCAGGGATCGCCGCGGGCGACGTGTTGCGCTGGCTGCGGCCCCACGTGGCGATGCGCTGCTGCGTGAGCCCGCGCAACGGCTGCTGCGGAAACTGCACGGCCAGCAGCCAGTCGCCATGGGTGGCCCAGAGCAGGAGCGCCTCGTCGTAGGCCGCGATCGCCTCGCGAAACCGCCCGAGCTCGTAGTTGGCCTCGCCGACCACCATCGCGGCGGCGATCGAATCGATCCAGCGCTGCGCGCCGGCGCGGATACCGCCGCGATACTCCTGCGAGGCGATCTCGAGGCCGCTCGCGAAATCGCCTGCGGCGAGGGCGGCAAGTGCGGCGTCGTAGCCCGCCGTGGGCACCGTGCGGCCGCCCTGCACGCCGCCCAGGCCGGGCTGGAGCACCACCTGGGGCTGAGCGACCCCAGGCATCGCGATCAGGATCGCAGCCGAGAGCAGGCACGGCACTGCAGAGACGGGGCACCGCATGGCGTGGTTGTACCGCAAGCGAGCGAAGGCGGTGGGACCGGGAATACGGCAGATTGCTCGCTTTGGAGGTGCAGACTGGCAGTCTGCACACGGTGGCCGACACGGCAGATTGCCAATCTGCCGCTCCAGAGCGGGGAGTCTGGGCAAGTTGGGCTGCGGCGTCGGGCCGGTTGTAGCGGTTTCTCAAAGTTTTCCGGTCGTGACGGTCGATACCTCTCTCGACCCTCACGCAGGAACCGCTGTCATGCGTCTGTCACCGATCACCATGTGCATTTCAACGATCATCACGACGCAGGCCCGCGTCCTCGGCATCGCTGCCGTGGCCGTGGCGGGCATCTCCCTCACCGGCTGCCAGGTGGATGTGGGCGGCCAGACCCTGCCGAGTGCGTATTACCTGCAGGACGACATCCAATACTTCCCGGCCGGCCCCGAGTTCAAGCTCTCGAAGGAAGCCGCCGCCCTCAAGGCCTACAAAAAAGAGCTGGCCGAGGTGAAGTGAGGGCCGTGGGGCGGCCGTCTCGGTCGCCACGGGGTTGGCAAGCGGGACGCTTGCCCCACGCAGGTTGCACTTTTCGCGACCCCCGGTAGACTCTCCGCTCGTGGGTTGACGGCCCTTTTTTATGAGCCACAATCAGTGGCTCGTGGGTTTTCGTCCCGAATTGATTGGGTGCCCACGGATGGCTTGGCTTCAGACCATTCATGCCCGCCGCCGCGGACCTTCTGATTGGCGAATTCGCCCGGACGCTCGACGAGCGGTTTCGGCTGGCGATTCCGCCCGAAGTCGCCACGCCGCTCCTGGCTGCCGGACCGCGGCTCGTGCTTGCGAAAGAGCGGGCCGGCTGCCTCTCGCTCTGGCCGGCAGCCGTGTGGAAGCCGCGGATCGATGCGGCAGTGGACGTGGTGCGCACAAAACTTCAGGCCGGCCTGCTCACGCAGCGGGTCGGCCAGCTTCAAGACCTGGGTCGGCTGCTTTCGACGCGACACAAGGTGGTGTCGCTCGCGGCCCGCGATCGGCTCGTGATTCCGGAAGGATTCCGGGAGTTTCTCGGCGTGGAGCCGGGGGGCGAGCTGTTCGTCGTGGGGGCGGCTGTCTGCGTGGAGCTGTGGCAGCCCGCCGCCTGGTCGGCCTATGTGACGAGCGAGATGCCCGAGTTTCGGCGACGGATCGACGAGCTCACGGCCTGACGGTTTTTGGCCATGCCCGGATGAGAGGAACGGTTTGACCTGTCGGTGACATCCGGTCAGGAAACTTGAACGCCACGGATCGGGCCCCACGAGCACGGATGCTGCCGAGGGACCTCCTCCGGGCATGGCCTTTATCACTGTTCCGCGCCCCGCGGCCCTGCCGCGCGGGGAAATTGACACCCCGCGCGGCCCGTTCGTAAAGTGTTGGTAGATCGGCAGTTATCGGATCGATCGATCTGCCCGTTCGTTCCCTTCTGGAACAGGCCATGGCGCGGAGTCCGTTCTGCTGGGGCATCGACATTGGCAAGTGCGCCCTCAAGGCGGTGCGCTGCCGGCTGTCGTCCGAGCCGCGGAAGGTGACGGCCGAGGCCTTCGACTACGTCGAATACCCGATGCTGCTCACGCAGCCGGAGGCCGATCCTGTGGAGCTCGTGCGGGCCGCCCTGCAGGAGTTTCTCAGCCGCAACGATCTCAAGGGCGACCGCGTGGCCGTGTCGGTGCCCGGGCAGTCGGGCCTCGCGAAGTTCATCAAGCTGCCGCCCATCGAGGCGAAGAAGATCCCCGACATCGTCAAGTATGAGGCCCGCCAGCAGATTCCCTTTCCGCTCGAGCAGGTGGTGTGGGACTGGCAGCGGCTCGCCGGCGGCATCGAAGAGGGCGGCTTCGTAATCGACGCCGAAGTGGCCGTGTTCGCGATGAAGCGCGAGCAGGTCTACAAGGCGCTCGCTCCGCTCACGCAGGCCGGCATCGAAGTGGATGTGCTCCAGCTCGCGCCGATCGCGCTGGCGAACATGGTGATGTTCGACCAACTGCCCGATCCGGCGACGTTTGATCCCGACCAGCCGCCCGCCTCGATCGTGCTCGTGTCGATGGGCGTCGATGCCACCGACCTCGTGATCACCAACGGCATGCGGATCTGGCAGCGCAGCATCCCCATCGGCGGCAGCACGTTCACCAAGGCCCTCGTGCAGGGCATGAAGATGACGTTCGCCACGGCCGAGCATCTCAAGCGCAACGCGGCCCGGGCCGAAGACCCGAAGACCGTGTTCAAGGTGATGCGGCCGGTGTTCAACGAGTTTGCCGCCGAGCTGCAGCGGTCGCTCAACTATTTCACCGGCACCGATCGCACGGCGACGATCGGCAAGGTGCTGTTGCTCGGCAACGCCACCAAGCTTCGCGGCCTCACCGACTTCGTCGGCAAGCAGCTCGGCCTCGACGTGCAGCGGCTGGAGGCGTTTCGTGGCCTCGAGGGGCCCGGCGTGCTCGGCGCTCCTGCGTTTCGGGAAAACCGGCTCGCCTTCGGCACGGCCTACGGCCTCGCGCTCGAGGGCTCGGGCGCGCCCGGCATCCGCACGAACCTGTTGCCGCGGGAGATCATCCAGGAACGGATCGTCGAAGCGAAGAAGCCCTGGGCGCTCGGGGCGGCCGTGGGCCTGATGGCCGCCGCGGCGATCAGTTTCCTCGGCATGTTTTTCGCGTGGACGTCGTTCGCTCCCAGCACCTACGCCAGCGCCTTCGCCCGCGCCGACGGCGTGAAGACGCAGTCGCAGGCGGCCGTGTCGGCGCTCGACGAAGTGCGGCAGAAGCGCGACGCGGCGATCACCGAACAGCGGGCCCTGCTCGCGATCGAGGATCGGCGTTTTCAGTCGCTCGACATGCTGCGGGCCGTGCAGTCGCTCCTGCCGCGCGACCCAGCGGGCCAGGTGCCCAAGAACCCCGCCGATCGCAACGAGCTGCACATCACGTCGTTCGACTGCCAGTATTTTCCCGACCTCGCCGCGTGGTTCGCGGGAGTGAAGCAGCAATGGGCCGAGACGCACGCCACCGATGAGGCTGCCGAGGGCGACGAGGAGGCAGCGCCGGCCGCCGACGGCGCCGCATCCGCCGCGCCGGGGCCCACCGGGCCGGGCTGGGTGGTGCAGCTGACTGGCTACCACTATCACAACGAAGACCATCACAAGCCCGACGAAGCGGCGCAGTTCGTGCGATCGACGATCGTCAAGGGCCTGCTCGGCGAGGGCGACGACGTGGCAGTGTCGGCCGGGCCGATGGCCGGAGAGACCGTGCCCGTGAAGGAACTCGGCATCGGCTATCCCGTGATCGTGGCGGCGTCGCCGGTGCGGACGATCCGCGTGCCCAAGGAAGGCGCGGCCGCCCCGGGAGACCCTCAGGCGCCGCGGCCCGATTTGTTTCCAGGAGCCGCGCAGCCCGAAGACCTTGAACTCGCGCTCAAGCGGTTTGATTTCACGCTGCAGTTCTGCTGGCAGCCCGTGTCGCCCGGATCGCCCAAGCCGGCCACGCAGGCTCCCGCGCCCCCACCCGAAGGCAACTGACGAAGGCCCGCGCGGCCCCTCACCGATGGTTCAGATCCCCGACAACGTGCGACCGTATCTCGACGCGGTGCTCAAGCATCACTTCTGGATTTTGCTCGCGCTCGTGCCGCCCGTGGTGCTGCCGATGGTGTTTCTGGCCCGGGGCAAGCTGGCGGCAGAGATCGACTCGGCCCGCAGCCAGATCGAGAGCCGACTCTCGGCCGTGCGGAGCGTGACCGGCATCCAGCCGCACCCCAACAACGAATGGTCGAGCGAGATCGACAAGGCGACGAAGCGGGTGAAGGGGCAGACGCTCGCCGAGTGGCGGAAGGTGTGGGACAGCCAGCAGCCGCTGCGGGTGTGGCCGGCGTCGCTCGGCCCCGACTTCGTGCAGAAGGCGACCACGCTCAAGCCGGCTGCGAAGCTGCCGCGGCCGATGCTCGAACGCTACCAAAACAGCGTGCGTGCGATCGTGCGCACGCTGCCGGCCCGCATGGGGGCCGACGAACTGATGGTGGATGGAGCAGCAGGTGGGCCCGGGCAGCCAGCCGGGCCGCCCCCCGGCATGATCGATCCGGGCATGATTCGCGGACGGCCGGGCGTGCCCGAGAAGCCTTCGGCACTCGTGCAGTGGAACCCAGCCGATCAGCAGCGGCTCTACGCGAGCTTCAACTGGGACAGGCCGCCTTCGACCATGCAGGTGGTGCTCGCGCAGGAAGAGCTGTGGGTGTATGGAGTGCTCGCCGATGTGGTCGCGCGGGTGAACAAGTCGGCAGCCGGCGCCTTCAACGCGCCCGTGTCACTCATCGAGCAGCTCGCGGTGGGCTACCCCGCCGCGGAAGACAGGCCCGGCGCGGCGGGCGGCGGGCGGATCATGGTGCCGGTGGCGGCTGGCCAGGCGAACCCGATGGGAGAATTCACGCCGCCGCCAGGTCCATCGACGATGGAGGGCGGGGCCGTGGGCCGGCCGCCGCATCCGCGGTTTGGCGGCGGCGGCGTGGGCGGCCCGATGGGGGGGCCGGGAGGCGAGGCGCCGCCGGACGCCTCCCCCGACGATCTGCTCCGAAGCTGGATCTATGTCGATTTTGCCGGCAAGCCGCTGACGGCGGCGGAGCTTGCCTCGTCGCCCGACGCGCAGCTCGTGCATCTCGTGCCGTTCGTGATTCGCGCCGTCGTCGATGAGCGGAAGCTCGACACACTGCTCGTCGATCTCGCCACGGCGCCGGTGCCGATCGACGTGCGGCAGGTGCGGATCAACGTAGGTGCCTCAGGGCCAGTCGGCTTCGGGCCCGGGGGCGGCGAGTTTGGCGGGCAGCCTGCGGCGGCGCCCGGCAGCCGGCCGCACGACGTGACGGTGGAACTGCGCGGTACCGTGGCGCTCGCGAAACAGCCCGATCCTCTGGCACTGGGGTTAGAAGCATCGCCGGACGACGAGGCCGAGGCAGCGGCACCCGAGGCTGACGCCGCAGTGCCCGAGGCCGCTCCGGTCAACGCAGAGGCAGGGGGCAACGCAGCATGAAACGGCCTTCCATCAGCTTCGACAAAGATGCGATCGTCGAATTTCTGCTCGCCCACGGCGAGAAGATCGGCGTGGCAGCCGTGGCGGCGCTCGCTTGCGGACTCGTGTGGGGCGGCGTGAGCGCGGCCCGCTCGAAGACGGCGTCGCGCGAGCAGCAGCCGGCCGCGATCGAGGAACAGGCGACCCGCGCGGCCGCGCACATTCAGGCCGTGAAGCAGCCGCCGGCAGAGGAACTGCGGCGGTCGAATCTCACGAAGTTGATCGACCCGTGGCGAGCCCCGGAAGTGCATCAGCCGCCGCCCGTAGCCCTCTTCAACAAGCCGCTGTTCGAGGAAAAGTCGAAGCGATCCAAGCCGGACGTGTTTCCGATCGAGGAACTGCAGGCCGTGGCCGGGATCGCCTTTATGCCGGAACGCCCAGCGGATGCGGCCCTCGGCCGCAATGCCGCCGACGTCGATGCGCCGGAGGGTGCGGAAGGCGAGGCCGCCGGCACGAAGCGGCGGCGGAAGAAAGATCCGCGGGGGCAGGCCGGCATGCCCGCACTGCCGCCGGGGTTCAGTGAGTTTGGTCCCGGCATGCTGCCGCCGGAGATGATGATGCCGGGCAATCCCGGCGCACCGGGCGTGCGCGGCCGGCTCGTGCCCTACTGCGTGGTGACGGGGCTCGTGCCGTTTGCCAAGCAGATGGGCGATTATCAAGAGCGGTTCGCCCAGGCGGGCCTGCGCGATCCCCAGCGCGACGTGCCGCTCTGGAGCGACTATCTGGTGGAGCGGATGGTGGTCTCGCCCAACGGCCGCGAAGACTGGAAGCGCATCGACCTCAAACAGTTTTTTGCAGACGCGGCGAAGCAGTGGGCCGGCGTGCAGCCCGACCCGCTGCCGCCGGGATTCATGCTGGGGGCCGAGAGCAACCCGGGCGCCGCCTTCGGCTACTGCAGCCCGCTGCCGGCGCTCGCGGGCGAACCGTGGGGCCTCGAAGCGGTGCACCCGTGGTTTGTGGCGAAGTTCAAGGAACAGCTCGAGGAGCAGGCGCAGCTGGCTGCCGAACAGGCCGAGCAGGCGGCGACGATTCTGCCTGGCCAGCAGCCGGGCGCCGGGCCGGGCGCGGAGTTTGGCGGAGGCGCCCCCGGATTTGGCGGGCCAGGCGGGCCGGGGATGATGCTCGATGCCCAAGGGCAGCCGATCGTCGGCGTGGACTACCGACTGTTTCGGTTCGTCGACACGAACGTGGAGGCCGGGAAAACCTATCGATATCGCGTGCGGCTCTCGCTCTGGAATCCGAATCGTGACCTCGAGGGACGGTATCTCACCGACGCCGCACTCGCCAAAGACGTGAAGCTCGCCTCGGCCCCGAGCAATGTGACGGCAGCTGTGGCTGTGCCCGACACCGAGCAACTGCTCGTGCGGACGGTGCGCAAGGCCGAATCGAAGCGATTCAAGCCCGGAGCCATCGAGGTGCTCGTGCTCGACAAGGGCGGCGACACGGGCAACTACGCGCTGCGAAGCCTCGTGACGGATCCGGGCGGTATCGTGAACGTCGACAAGAAACTCAACAAGCCGGGCGATCTGCGGACCCGCGGCGAAGACGCCTTCACCGACGCCGTGCTCGTGGATCTGCGCGGCCGCCAGGACGACCGGTCGGAAACCCGCGGCGGCAAAGGATCGCCGCCGCCCGAGCCGCTCGACATGCTTTTTCTTCGGCCCGACGGATCCTTCGCCGTCGCATCGGCCGCCGACTCGCAGCCCAAGGTCGATCGCTACATTGGCACGCTTCCTATCGTGGAGGATGCCAAGGGGGGCAAGGACAAGCAGCCGCCGGGCGCGACCCCCGACAATCCCTTCGGCAGTCCGTTTGGACGCTGACAACCATGACCCACACACGCCACACGCCCTCCCGCCCGATCCTGCTGCTCTGCGCGGCCGCGGCATCCGTCGGCGCGGCCGCCGTGGCCCATGCAGAGCCGAAGTATGTCGGCTGGACGAAGGTGGAGGGCTCGCGCGAGATTCGCGAGCTCAAGGAGAAACTCCGCGAAGGAGGGCAATTCGACGACAACGCCAAGCAATTTCTTCAGGAGACGGCGCTCCCGCAACTCGCCCTCGAGGAAAACCGCTCGCTCATCGAGCGCACCCGCAAGCGGCTTCGCGAGCTCTTGCTCGGTGATGTGGGCGAAGACAAGGCGTATGCCGACATCGCGCAGCTCATCGCCGACTTCATGACGGCCGCCGCCCGCGACGATGCGGCCGATCCGGTGGTGCGGGTCAACGCAATGCTGCTCGTGGGCGAATTGAAGGCGAAGAGCGGCAAGCCGTGGGCCGCTGCCGGCCCGTCGCTCGCCGCCGCCGCCGGCGACAAGAACCTGCCGGATGCCGTGCGCATCGCTGCGTTCGCCGGCGTGGCGAAGCACGTGGCCGCCGGTGCGGGCGACGACTCGCTTACGAAGACCTTCGGGCCGCCAGTGGCGGCGATCCTCGGGGAGCCGGTGGCCGGCCCGCGCTCGGCCGAGCAGGAATGGCTCGTGTCGCGGGCGCTGCAGCTCATACCAGCGCTCGTGCGGCCCGCGCCGCCGAAGATCGCGGCCTTCCTCGCGGCGATCGTGGGCGATGAAGCGCAGGCGATCGACCTGCGGGTGCGGGCGGCCGCGGCCCTGGGCGCGACGGCCGACGCGGCGTCGGGCATCGATGCGGCCGCGGTCGTGGAGGCGATTCGCAAGCTCGCGATCACGGCCCTCGAGTCGGAGGAAAAGGCGGCCGCGGCTCGGCGGTTCGAGGACCAGTATCGACGGGGCGGTGCGGCTCCAGGCGGGCCGCAGGGTGCACCCTTCGGGGCTCCCCAGGGCGTCGGCTTCGACGGCCAGCCGCTCCCGGCGGTCGACCCGCTCGCGATCTCGGAGCAGGCCTGCCGGCGCGCGGCATGGCGGCTCCACACGCTCGGCACGGCGATCTTTGCGGCGGACGACAAGCCGGGGCTGGCGACGCTCATGGGCGATGCAGCCGGCCCGGCCAAGGAACTGGCCAAGCAACTCACAGCCGAGGGCCTGACGCTCGACAGCGACCCTGTCGAAGACGCGCTCCTCGACGCGCTCGATGTGCTGCGGCCGCCGGCGCCGGGCGGGAAAGCAGCGAAGCGGCCCGTGCGCCAGCCGAAACCCGAAGAGCCTGCCGGCGACGAGCAGAAGCCCGCGCCGGACCCGAACGCCTCGCCCTTCGACAACCCGTTTCAGTGAGCAGGCGGTAGGTGTTAGCGCCGGCTCGGGGTTACCCCGTACCGTCTCGCCGGACGTTCGCTGCGCCCATCCTGGGCTTCACTCACTCGGATGTGCCTGCGCTGCGCCATCCATGGCTTCGCTGGTCACATACGCCGGCTCAACGGCAGGGGTAACCCCTCGCCTCCCTGCGAAGCAAGCCCGAGGCGTAAGCCGAAGGGAAGACACGCGGTGTGGCGATGCCGGGGCATCCTCTCGGCTCACGCCTCGGGCTTCCCGGGCGGAGACGGTCGGTGTGCACAGAAGGGCGAGTCGGCGAACGCCTCCCCTGCGAGCGGCCGGCTGGATGCGCTACTTCTTGATCAGGTCGCGGACGGTCATGCCGCTCGGGATCATCGGCAGCACCTGCTCCTGGTACGGCACCTGCACGTCGAGGATCGCCGGGCCCTTCGCGTCGATCAGCCGCTTGAGCGCGGGCTCGAGATCCTTCTTCGCCGAGATCGTCTCGGCCTGCCAGCCGAAGCCCTTGGCGATCGCCACAAAATCGGGATAGCGATCGCCCGGCGAAATGCCATCGCCCTGGCCGCAGGCCTCGGGGTGATCGACCGGGCCGAGATAGGTGTGGGCACGGTTGCCCTTGAAGAACCGGTCTTCCCACTGCACCACCATGCCGAGATGCTGGTTGTTGAGGAGCAGGACCTTCACGGGGATGTCTTCGGTGCGACAGGTGGCGAGCTCCTGGATGTTCATGAGGATGCTGCCGTCGCCGTCGATGTCGACCACGAGCGCGTCGGGACGGCCGATCTTCGCCCCCATCGCCGCCGGCAGGCCGAAGCCCATCGTGCCCAGGCCGCTGGACGAGAGCCACGTCCGCGGCTCGCGAAACTTGTAAAACTGGGCAGACCACATCTGATGCTGGCCCACGCCCACGGTGATCACCGTCTCGCGATCGGCCGTGAGCCGCGAAAGTTCCTGGATCGCCTCCTGGGCAAGGATGCCGGGATAGCTCGTGTCGAAGGAAAACGGATCTTCCTTCTTCCATTCGGCGATCTGGGCGTGCCAGGGCTCGAGGCTCGCCGCGGGCTTTTCGACGATCTTGTTGAGGGCGTGGAGGGCGTCTTCGACGTCGGCCACGATCGGAATGTGCACGAGCTTGTTCTTGTTGATCTCGGACGGATCGACGTCGATGTGCACGATGAAACCGTGCTGGGCGAACTCGCTCACCTTGCCCGTGACACGGTCGTCGAACCGCACGCCGATCGCGAGCAGCAGATCGGCCTGATCGACGGCGTAGTTGGCGTAGACGCTGCCGTGCATGCCGAGCATGTCGAGCGAGAGCGGGTCGGTGCCGGGATAGGCCCCGAGGCCCATGAGCGTCATCGTGACGGGAATGCCCGTCTTGCGGACGAGCTCGCGCAGTTCGTCGGAGGCATCGCCCGTGATCACGCCGCCGCCGGCGTAGATCACCGGCCGCTTGGCCCGCTTGATCGCGGCGGCCACCTGGGCGATCTGCTCCGGCTGCACGGGCCGCGGCTCGGGGCGATAGCCCGGGAGATTCATCGGCACGTCGTAGTCGGGGACGATCTGGGTGACCTGGATGTTCTTGGGCAGGTCGACGAGCACCGGGCCGGGCCGGCCGGTGGTGGCGATGTGAAACGCCTCCTTCATCACGCGGGCGATGTCGGCGGCGTCGGTGACGAGATAATGATGCTTCGTGATCCCGCGGCAGACCTCCACGATCGGCGTCTCTTGGAAGGCGTCGGTGCCGATCACGCTCGTGCCCACCTGGCCAGTGAGGGCGATCATCGGGACACTGTCCATCTTGGCGTCGGCGATGGCGGTGACGAGGTTGAGCGCGCCCGGGCCGCTCGTGGCCATGCACACGCCCGGGCGGCCTGTCGTACGCGCGTACCCCTGGGCTGCAAAGGCACCGCCCTGCTCGTGCCGCGGCAGGATCGTGCGGATGCGATCCTTGGCGTGTGTGAGCGCCTGGTGGAGCGGCATGCTCGCCCCGCCCGGGTAAGCGAAGATCACGTCGACCCCGTGGCGGATCAGCGACTCGACGACCACGTCGGCCCCGGAGACGAAGCCGGTGGAAGACGCGGGGCGGGAGGCGGTGGCCATAGGGAGGACTCCTGGAGGGGCGAAAAACGATCCCTCAACCATACCCGATAAAAACGGCTTCGAAAAACGCCCGGCCGGGCCCGCCAGCCTCTGGACTGGGCCTCGGGGCCGATCCACAATCACGGCCTCAATCAGGGCTCTGTTTTCGGGGCAGCAAAAGGGCGGACACGTGAATGGCAGGCGGCTGACACGGCTGATGGGAGGGCTCGTAGGGCTCACGGCGAGTTTCGGGGCTGGTTTCGCGACGAGCGCCCGGGCGGAAGACTGGACGCAGTGGGGCGGCGGCCAGCGGCGGAATCTCGTCTCGCGCGAGACGGGCATCCCGGCAACCTTCCACCCCGGCAAAAAGAAACGCGACCGCCTCGGCTTCGATCCGGCCACGGCGAAGAACGTGCGCTGGATGGTGCGGCTGGGGAGCGAGAACTATTCGGGCCCGATCGTCGCCAAGGGCCGCGTGTACGTCGGCACGAACGACGAGGATCTCGACGACCCGCGGTTTGGCACCACGCGCGGCGGCGTGCTCATGTGCCTCGATGAGAAGACGGGCGACCTCGTGTGGCGGCTCGTGGTGCCCCGGCTCGAGATCGATCGCTCCCTCGTGAGCGAAGACTTCGACGACATGAACCTCGGCATCTGTTCGTCGGCGACGGTGGATGGCGGCAAGCTCTACGTGGTGACGAATCGCTGCGAGGTGGTGTGCCTCGACGTCGACGGCCTGGCCGACGGCAACGACGGGCCGTTTCGCGACGAGGCGCGGTTCAGCGTGGCCACCGGCGCCGAGCCGGTGGCCCTCGGCCCGCGCGATGCCGACATCGTGTGGCGGTTCGACATGATCCGCGAACTGCCCGTGTTTCCGCACGATGCCGCCAACTGCTCGGTGCTCGTCGTGGGGCGGCATCTCTACGTGGGCACCGCGAACGGCGTCTATGACGGCAAGGTGGTCTTGCCCACGGCGGCGTCGCTCGTCGTGCTCGACAAGGAGACGGGCAAACTGCTCGGCCGCGACGATGGCACGATCAGCGCCGACGTGTTTCACGGACAGTGGTCGTCGCCCACGACTCTCGACTCACCGCGCGGCATGCGGATCGTGTTCGGCGGTGGCGACGGCCGCTGCCACGGCTTCGTGCCGCTTGCGGCCGACGCGAAGTCGGGCAAGACGCCGACGATCCTCGAACGCGACTGGCTCTTCGACTGTAACCCCCCGGGCTACCGCGCCCGCGGCGACATTCAAATCGACTACTGGGCGCTCGTGCGGGGGAAGGCGACGTCGGTGGACGACACCGGGCTCGTCGTGAGCCCCAACGAGATCATCGGCTCGCCCGTCGTCGACGGGAATCACGTCTACGTGGCGATCGGCCAGGATCCCGTGCACGGCCCGGGCCGCGGCGCGCTCTCCTGCTTCGCCGTGGACGGCACCGACGAGGGGGCGGAGGTGCGGAAGGTGTGGCAGTATCTCGGCATCGGCCGTGCGCTCTCGACCGTGGCCGTGGCCGACGGGCTCGTCTACGCCGCCGAGTATGCCGGCAAGGTGCACTGCCTCGACGCCGACACCGGCGCCCTCGTGTGGTTTCACGACACGCAGGACGAGATCTGGTCGTCGACGCTCGTGGTGGACGGCAAGGTGTACATCGGCAGCCGCAAGGGCTTCACCGTGCTGGCCGCAGGCCGCGAGAAGAAGACGCTGGCCGTGCTCAAGCTCGGCTCGCCGGTGTGGTCGATTCCCTGCGCGGCCAACAAGACGCTGTTCGTGGCCTCGCAGCGCAACCTGTGGACCGTCGAAGAGCAGGGCGAGGTGCCGTAGGGCTCACCGAGGCGTCAGGGCCGGATGGCTGTTCCGAGGACCCGCCAGACTTCTGCCGGACTTGTACGCCCCTCGCGCACCAGCGAGCCAGCCTGCATGAACATCGGTGTCATGCCGTTGTCGATCGCGATCCGATAAAGCTCTAAAGCTCGCGGCTATCGGCTTTCCGCAGGATCGCTTTGCCGACCTGGTCGTTGCGGACGTCCAAAAATTCACTGATCATCGCCCGGCCCCGGTAGCCCGTCCCGTTGCATTGCGGGCATCCTGTCGGCACTCGGGCGCGATCAACCTCCATGCCGAAGAAGTCGGCTGGATCCGTCGACTCGCGGGCGCACTGCTTGCACAGCGTCCGCAGCAGCCTCTGCGTCAAGACCGTGATCAGCCCGCTCCGCACGAGGAACGGCTCGATGCCCATCTCGATCAGCCGCGTGACGGCGCCGGCAGACGTGTCGGAGTGGAACGTCGCCAGGAGCAACTGGCCCGTGAGCGAGGCTTGGATCGCAAACTCCGCCGTGTCGCGGTCGCGAATCTCGCCCACCATGATCACTTCCGGATCCTGACGCATCAGTGAACGAAGGCCCATCTTGAGGTCGAAACCCGAAGCCTGGTCCACCTGGCTCTGCGCGACCCCCGCGACAGGAACCTCGATCGGGTCTTCGATCGAGACGACGCTGCGCGAACCATTGGTGGAGGTGACGATGTGCCGCAGGCAGGCGTAGAGCGTCGTCGATTTTCCGCTCCCGGCCGGGCCGGAGATCAGCATCGCCCCGCTGGTCTCGACGAGGGCGTCGCGGATGCGGCCCGTCAACTGCGGCGGGTTGCCCAGTTCCTCGAGCGTGGCGAAGTCGCGCTGATGGCCGAAGAACCGGAGTACGGCCCGCTCGCCATGCATGGTAGGAAATGTGCTGACGCGGATTTCCCGTCCGTGTTGCGGGCTGGCGATGCGGCCTTCCTGCGGGATGTCGCTCTTGTAGGTGAGGAGGTCGGCAAGAACCTTCAACCTGGCCGTGATGGAAGATGCAATTCCTGTCGGGACGACCGCGATGGGTTGCAGCACGCCGTCGTGACGGAAGCGGACGTCCAGCCCTGTCTGGCAGGGCTGGAGGTGGATGTCGCTTGTGCCGACGGCGTTGGCGAAGTCGAGCAGCGCATCGACGGCCTCGGTCGCGTACGCCGCGAGTGCGGGATTCATCGACTTGAGCCGTCGCCGCGCCATCTCGAGAGAAGTAGTGAGATCGCCGCCGCCAGGGCGAGTTGTTGCCGGGGGAACCGAGGGCGGTGCCAGCGTCGCGGAGCCCGCTGGGCCATTTTCAGCGCGGGTGATGTCCATCATGCACTCGGTCCCTGCATCATTTTCTCCACTGCATCTGGCTGGAGTTTCGAGGCGTATGCGTTGAAGAGCCGGAAGATCATAACCACGAGCAGGGCTGCAACGGCCATCCAGACGATCGACGAGGCGATCTGCGTGATGGTGGACATCGCAAACTTCACCTTCATACGCATCACACGGAAGTGCTTGTCGAGCGTCTCGGCCAAGCGTCCCGACTCCTCCCCGAGGTGCACGGCCTCGATGGTGTCGAGTGAGAAAAGGCCGGTGTCGCGTAGCACCTCGTGCATCTCACGCCCTTGCAGGATCGCCTCGCGGGCACGATCGGCTTTCGCCTTGAAAGCCCGTGACGCGGAACTTTTAAAACTCAGCGCGATGGCGTTTGCGGCCGGCACGCCTGACTCCACTGCGAGGGCAAGAGACTGCACGAAAGTGGCTTCGTCAAACGTGAGGAGGGCCCGGCCAAGTACCGGCACTCGAACGAGTAAGTCGCCTATGAAAGCCAACTGCCCGTTGCGGACAAGAAGCCAGAGCGACACACCCGCGGCCACCACGCCGAGAACACAGCCCCAAAAAATTGCCAGGCCAGAGGCGCCGACAAGCCCGATTCCAAGCATGTCGGCGGCTTCCGGCATGTCCGGGGCGACCACCGAAGGCACGTAGATCAGTACCGACACAACGACGAGAGCCAATCCCAACTGGATCATCGGCCAGATGATCGAGCCGCGGAAGGTGTCTTGGAGTTCCGCGATATCCCTGTAATACTCGGCCATCCTGTCGAGCACCGTCTCCAGACGGCCCGACTCCTCGCCCACCTCGATCAATCGATGGAAATTTGGGGGAAAGTAGTTCCCCTGCTCACGGATGGCTTCGGTCAGGGTTGATCCTTGCCGAATGCGGTCCGCGACCGACCGCATGTGTCGTCCGTGCCGGGATCGAGCAGTGCCCGCTTCTCGTTCGAAAATCCGAAACGGGTCGTGGCCGACGTCGAATGCCACGCCCACGCGCTCGCAAAGCAAGCCGAAATCGCGGTTACTGATGCGTGTGATCACTACAGGTCGTCCGTGAACCGCCAGCAGAAGCCTCGAACTATACCGGAGGATGTTCGGCCTTTGTGATCGTACGATGAGAAACGCGTGAGCGTGTTTTGCGAAGGCAGGTGAGCAGAGGCGGACGAGCCCGGAAATCGGAGCGGCATGTAAAGTAAAGTCACGCGTGGCACGAACAGACACACGGCCTTCCGGGCGACTGCCCTGCCTGGCCGACACGCTCGAGCAGCATGGCGGGTTTGCCGACGTCGTTGCCAGTCTCCGTGACGGGCATGGCGGCACGATCGGCGGAACCTGGGGATCGGCGTCTGCGCTGACGGCGGCGGCGCTCGCGAATCAACTCGCCCGATCGGCCCGCGGTGACGACGCCGTGCTTGTCGTCGTGCTTCCCCACGCCGACGAGGCGGATGCCTTTTGCGACGATCTCGCGCTCTTCACGACGCGGCCCGTCGCGCTCTTGCCCGCCCTCGAGAGCCTCGACGACGAGTCGCTGGCCGACGACCCGGCCGCTGCGGCCCGCCTCGCGCTCGTGAAGCGGCTCACGGTCGCCGGTGCCCGGCCTGCGATCGTGGTCACGAGCATCCAGGCCCTCCTCGCGCCGCTCGCCGACCCGCGCGAGATCGAGGCGAGCACGCGCCGGCTCCAGGTGGGAGGCCGTCTCGACCCGCTCGAACTCGCCGACTGGCTCGCCGCCCGCGGCTGGCAGGCGGCCGACGCGATCGACCGCCCCGGCACGTTCGCCCGGCGCGGCGGGATCGTGGACCTCTTCGCCGTCGACTGGGATCGGCCCGTGCGCATCGAGCTCTTCGGCGACGAAATCGAATCGCTGCGGACGTTCGACACCGTCTCGCAGCGGAGCGTGGACACTCTCCAGTCGATCGACCTCACCGCGCTCGGCGTGGGCGCGGCGGCGCGGCGCACGCACCTCGCCGACATTCTCCCGGCCGGCTCGTGGTGGGCCCTCGTCGAGCCGGGCGAACTCGCCGAGGAGGCGAAGCGCACCTACGAGCGGCTGAAGGGGGCGGCGGAGGTGTCGAACCCCGAAGAGGTGTTCGCCCGCATCTATCGCTTCCCGTCGGTGACGCTCGCCGCGGTGGCCCCGTCGAGCCTGGAGGCCACGGCCACGCTCGCGATCGAGAGCGTCGAGCGATTCACCGGCGTGCTCGACAGGGTGTGCGAGGAGCTCGGCACGGTCGGCAAGGATCAGGAAGTGTGGATCGTGGCCCCCACCGAGGCAGAGGAGAAGCGGCTCGGCGAACTGCTCGCGGCGAGCGCCCCGGCAAAGTCGGGCCGGCTGCACTTCGCCCGCGGCCGGCTCTCGGCAGGCTTTCGCCTCGTGCCGGAGAAGCTCGTGCTCGTGTCGAGTGCGGAGCTCTTCCGCCGCGAAGACGTGACGGTGCGGGCACCGCGGCACCGGCTGACCCGCGCGATCGACACGTTTCTCGATCTCCACGAAGGCGACTACGTCGTGCACGTGGCCCACGGCGTGGGCCGCTATCGGGGCCTGAAGCTGCTCGAGAAGCAGGATCGCACCGAGGAGTTTTTGGAGATCGAGTTTGCCGAGAGCACGCGGATCTACGTGCCGGCCACCTGCATCGAGCTCGTGCAGAAATACGTGGGCGGCACGAAGCTCGCGCCCAAGCTCGCCAAGATCGGCGGCACACTGTGGGCGAAACAAAAAGCCGCCGTGCAGCAGGCGGTGGCCGACATGGCCGCTGACATGATCCAGCTGCAGGCCAAGCGGGCCGAACGGCCCGGGCTCGCGTTTCCCGCCGACACGGCCTGGCAGCGGGCGTTCGAGGAATCGTTTCCGTTCGACGAGACACCCGACCAGCTCACGGCGAACGTCGCCATCAAGGGCGACATGGAGACGCCCAAGCCGATGGACCGGCTGCTCTGTGGCGACGTCGGCTTCGGGAAGACGGAGATGGCGATGCGGGCGGCCTTCAAGGCCGTCGAGGCGGGCTACCAGGTGGCCGTGCTCGTGCCCACGACGGTGCTCGCCGAACAGCATCGCCGCAGCTTCGCCGCCCGGTTCTCCGAGTTTCCGTTCACGATCAAGGCGCTGTCGCGGTTTTCATCGACGCGTGAGGAGCGGGAGGTGCTCGAGGGCCTGGCCCGCAAGAGCGTCGACATCGTGATCGGCACCCACCGGCTCGCGCAGGCCGACATCCACTTCGCGAACCTCGGCCTACTCGTGGTCGACGAGGAGCAGCGGTTCGGCGTGGACGTGAAGGAGAAGCTCAAGGCGCTGCGGTCGGCCGTGGACGTGCTCACGATGACCGCCACGCCGATCCCGCGCACGCTGCACATGTCGATGCTCGGGATCCGCGACATCTCGAACCTCACGACGCCGCCGGCCAACCGGATCGCCGTGGAGACCCGCGTGGCCCGCTGGAATCCCACGCTCATCAAGACGGCGATCGACCGGGAGCTCGCCCGCGGGGGACAGGTGTTCTTCGTGCACAACCGGATCCACGACATCCATCAGGTGGCGCACCGGCTCGGGCAGATCGTGCCCGAGGCCACGATCGGCATCGGCCACGGCCGGCTTTCGGAGAGCGAGCTCGAGGAGGTGATGCTCGACTTCGTGGCCGGCAAGACCGACATCCTCTTGGCCACCACGATCATCGAGAGCGGCCTCGACATTCCAAATGCCAACACGATCTTCATCGACGAGGCCGACACCTATGGCCTCGCCGACCTCCATCAGCTGCGCGGCCGCGTGGGCCGCTCGCACCACCGCGCCTATTGCTACATGCTCGTCGACGAGACGGCCCATCTCACGAGCACCGCGGCCCGCCGGCTGCGGGCGATCCAGGAGTTTTCGAGCATGGGGGCGGGCTTCTCGCTCGCCATGCGCGATCTCGAGATCCGCGGTGCCGGCAACCTGCTCGGCACGCAGCAGAGCGGCCACATCGCCACGGTGGGCTACGAGCTCTATTGCCGGCTCCTCGAGCAGGCGGTGCGCGGGCTCAAGGCGCTGCCCCCGGCCGAGCCGCCGCAGGTAAACATCGACCTCCCGGGCGAGGCCTGGCTGCCGCGCGACTACATCGCCGACTTCCGTACAAAGATCGACGTCTACCGCCGGCTCTCGCGGGCCACCGCAGACAACCAGATCGACGACCTCGCCGCGGAGCTTGGCGACCGCTTCGGGCCGCTGCCGGCCGAGGCCCGGCGGCTGCTCGACTATGCTCGGCTGCGGGTGGCGGCGGCGGAGTTCGGCATCGACACGGTCGGCCGCGAGGCGGGCATGGTGCTCCTACGGCACCACGACCGCCGGGCCATCGAGCGGCTCAAGGCGGCCGGTCCGCCAGCTGCCCGAACGCTGCGAATCGTCGATCAGCGGACGGCCTACCTCCCCCTCGACAAGCGGCTTTTTGACGATCCGGAGCGGCTTCTTCAGGCCCTACGGGCGGTCTTGCGACCCCCGAAGGGCCAGGCCTATAGTCCCCGCCCCCCGAGAGCCGCCGCGCATGCACCAGCCGGGCGAGAGCCCCCGTGAATCGACACCGCGCACCGCGGCCGCGGTGATCTTCTGCGCCGCTCTCGCCCTTCTGTCCGCAATGCATGCAAGGCCAGCGCACGCCCAGCGGATCGCCAATCAATTCGACGACGCAGCCGCGGGCGCCACGCCGGCCCCGATCGCCGTGGGCCAGGCCGGGCCGGGCAGCATCACGCCGCATCGGCTCGTGCCGACCGCTCCCAAGCCCGTGTCGCGGCCGGACGGCTGGCCGGGCCGCAAGGCCGACGGGAAGGCGGCCGACGGCAAGAAGATCGACAACCACGTGCTCTCGAGCATCCGCCCCGACCCCGACGCACCGATCGTGCCCATCGACTTCGGCCCCGGAGTGAAGCCCGCGCAGGACGGCGTGGTGCAGGCACAGTATCAAGAGTCGGCCGCGCCCGCCTCGGCTGCCGAGGCGCTCCTCGCGGAGGCCCAGTCGCTCGAGACGGCGATGGTGGTCGCCCGGATCGGACCGGAGGTGGTGCTCGAAGGCGACCTGCTCACACCGAGCGCGCTCAACTGGCTGGCGAAGGTGTCGCCGGGCCTCAAGCCGGAGCAGATTCGTGAGCTCAAGCTCCAGATCTGCCGACAGGTGCTCCCGCAGCATGTCGAATCGCTGATCGTGTATGTGGACGCCTGCCGTACGATCCCGGAGGAACGCCTGCCCGACATCGAAAAGAAGGTGAACCAGGCCTTCGACGAAACGCAGCTCCCGCGCATGATCAAGGATGCCGGTGTGGCCAACTCGATGGAGTATGAGCAGCTGCTGCGGTCGCGCGGGCAGTCGCTCGACAGGGTGCGCAAAATGTTTTTCGAGCGGGCTCTCGCCCAGCAATGGATCCAGCAGAAGGTGGCAAGCGACGACGAGATTCCCCACGCCGAGATGATCGCGTGGTACGAGAACCACCTTGCCGAGTATGACTTTCCGGCCAAGGCGAAGTTCGAGCAACTGACCGTGCGATTGACGCCGACCCAGCCCCGCGACGCGGCCTGGAACAAGCTCGCCGCGATGGGCAACGACGTGCTCGAAGGGAAGCCGTTCGCCGATATCGCGAAGACGCGGTCCGAGGGGCCCAACGCCGCGAGCGGCGGCGCGTATGACTGGACGACGAAGGGCAGCCTTGCCTCGAAGGTGCTCGACGAGGCGATCTTCACGCTGCCGGTGGGGCAGTTGAGCACGATCCTCGACGACGGCCAGACCCTGCACATCGTGCGGGTGACCGAGCGGGCCGACGCGGGCCGCACACCGTTTATCGAGGCCCAGGTGGGCATCAGGCAGACGCTCCAGGACGAGCGCCGAAAAAGTGAGATCGACGACTACCTCGCGAAGCTCAAAGATCGCACGCCAGTGTGGACGATCTTTGACGACCAGCCCGCCGGGGCCATGGCGCGGGCGCAAGGCGGCGCGCTCTCGCGCTAGGGCCGAGCAGGAACGCAGGCCGATTGCCGGGCCGCGATGCGAGGGCTAGACTGCCCCGAGCAGGCGGATGAGCCCGTCGCCCCGCTGCCGCAGGCCGGTCGTGGCAGCCCTTCAGGAGTGTTGCCACCATGAGCGTCACGACGTCGAAGCCCGCCGCCAGCCAGTCTGCCGCTCCGCCCTTGCCCGGCACGCGGGCCGACGGCACCGCCAGGCTCGAGATCGGCGGCAAGACCGTCGAGCTCCCGGTGATCGTCGGCTCCGAAGGCGAGCGAGGGCTCGACATTTCGAAGCTCCGAGCCCAGTCGGGCGCCATCACGCTCGACGAGGGGTTCGTCAATACGGGCTCCACCACGAGCGCCATCACCTATCTCGACGGTGAGAATGGCATCTTGCGCTACCGCGGCTATCCGATCGAGGTGCTCGCCGAGAAGTGCGACTTCGTGGAAGTGGCCTACCTGCTGATCTACGGCAAACTGCCGAATCCCGCCGAGCTCGACACCTTCCGCACGTCGCTCTCGCACCACACGATGATCCACGAGGACATGCGGAACTTCTACACGGGCTTTCCGCGCGACGCCCATCCGATGGCCACGCTCGGCAGCGTGGTGGGCGCCCTCTCCACCTTCTATCAAGACTCGCTCGACGTGCGCGATCCGCGACAGGTGGAGGTGAGCGTGCACCGGCTCATCAGCAAGCTCCCCACGATCGCCGCCTACAGCCACAAGAAGTCGTGCGGCCAGCCGCTCATGTATCCACGGAACGACCTCGGCTACTGCGAGAACTTCCTCCACATGATGTTCGCGGTGCCGTGCGAGGAATACCACGTCGACCCCGACTTCGCCGACGCCCTCGACATGCTCCTGATCGTGCACGCCGACCACGAGCAAAACTGCTCGACTTCGACGGTGCGCATGGTGGGCTCGAGCGACGCCAACCTGTTCGCCAGCATCTCGGCCGGCATCTGCGCCCTGTGGGGCCCGCTGCACGGCGGGGCCAATCAGGCCTGCGTGGAGATGCTCGAAAAAATCGGAGCCGATGGCGGCAACGTGCGGAAGTACGTCGATCTCGCCAAGAAGAAAGACTCCGGCTTCCGCCTCATGGGCTTCGGCCACCGCGTCTACAAGAACTACGACCCGCGTGCCAAGCTCATCAAGGCCACCTGCGACAAACTGCTCGCGAAGATTGCCCGCCACGACCCGATCTTCGACATCGCGCAGCAGCTCGAGGAGGTGGCCCTCGCCGACGAATACTTCATCGAACGCAAGCTCTATCCGAACGTCGACTTCTACTCCGGCGTGATCTACCGGGCCATGGGAATTCCGGTGCAGATGTTCACGGTGCTTTTCGCCATGGGCCGCCTCCCCGGCTGGATCGCCCACTGGATCGAGATGCACCACTCGCCCACGAAGAAGATCTGCCGCCCGCGTCAGATCTACTCCGGCGACACGCTCCGCGAGTTCGTGCCGATCGACAAGCGGCCGTAACGTGGTGCAAGCGTCTCGCTTGCTGCTGTAGGACAGGCTTCAGCCTGTCATGCCGGAATGCGCCAAATCCGGCTCGGGGTTACCCCGTACCGTCTCGCCGGACGTTCGTTGCGCCCATCCTGGGCTTCACTCACTCGGATGTGCCTGCGCTGCGCCATCCATGGCTCCGCTGGTCACATACGCCGGCTCAACGGCAGGGGTAACCCCTCGCCTCCCCCTTTCGAGTTAAGGAGGCTTTGGGCTCCCCGTGTCCCGGTCGCCGGCGTTACTCACCAGCGGAGCCAGGATGGCGCAGCGCCAGTGAGTCCGAGTGAACGGAGCCCATGGATGGGCGCAGTGAACGTCCGGCGACGGGATATGGGGAGCCCGAAGCCGGATTGGGCGCACAAGGCATGACAGGCTGAAGCCTGCCCTACGTGCGCTTCCCGCGGAAGAAGTCGCTCAGGATCGCGCCGCATTCGGGGGCGAGCACGCGGCCGGTGTGTTCGACGCGGTGGTTGAGCCGTGGGTCTTCGAAGAGCTTGTAGAGCGATTCGACGGCGCCGGCCTTTGGGTCGGCGGCGCCCCACACCACGAAGGGCACCCGGGCCTGGAGGATGGCGCCTGCGCACATCGGGCAGGGCTCGAGCGTGACGTAGAGCGTGCAGCCCTCGAGCCGCCACGAGCCGAGGGCGGCAGCGGCCTGCGTGAGGGCGATCATCTCGGCGTGGGCCGTGGGATCGGCGAGCTGCTCGCGCTGGTTGTGGGCGCTGGCGATCACCCGGCCTGCGGCGACGACGATCGCCCCCACTGGCACTTCGTCTTCCGCGGCGGCGGCCCGGGCCTCGTCGAGGGCGAGCCGCATCCAACGGTCGTGGGGTGTGCCGCCGGAGAGCGCATGCGACAGGTCGTCCTCGAAATCATCCATTTCCGCACTCTACCAGCGCTCTGGAAAAGGGGGTACGATCTCTCGGCTCGATGCCACCGTCGTTTCGCCGCGTTGTCCACCCGGAACACACCATGGATACCACTGCCGTCGTCACACTTCTGCTCCGCTGGGCCCACGTGCTCGCCGCCATCGCGGCGTTCGGAGGCTTGCTGTTCGCACGGTTCGGTGTCGTGCCGGCGCTCGCGGAGATCGACGCTTCGACCCGCGACCGCATACACGAGGCGATCCGCCGCCGCTGGCTGCCGTGGGTGATCGGTGCGATCACCGTGCTGCTCGTGAGCGGCCTGGCGAATTTCCTGATCTTCAATGCCCGGGTGAAGGCTGACCCTGCCTTCTGGGGTGCCACGTGGATGCGCGACACGAGCTACCACGCACTTTTCGGCGCAAAATTCCTGGTCGCGATGGTGATGTTTTATTTCGCGAGCGCCCTCGTGGGCCGCGGGGCCGGCACGCAGTGGGTGCGGAACGATCGGGCGAAGTGGCTGACAGTAACGCTCGCGCTCGGGCTCGTGGTGGTGCTGATCTCGGGCTGGATGCGGCAACTGCACACCGGGCCGAACGCTGCTCCATCGGCCGCAGCCGCGATGACGTCCAACTGACGGAGGCTTCATGGACAAGAAAGACAAAAAACGGATGGACGTGTTGCAGCAGAAGATCGCGAAGCTGCAGCAACAGTTGGCCGGGGCCAAGAAGCAGCCCGATGACCCCGCCGAGATTCCGCGGCTCGAAAAGGAACTCGCCGCCGCCCACGCCGAACTCTCCGCCCTCAAGAACGCCTGAGCGATCCCGCCCGCCTCTCCCGCCTGCCGCCCGGCACCCACCGATGCCCCTTTCCGGATTTTTCGAGCGGCTGTTCGGCTCGTCGCGTGTGCAACTCGACCGCCAGTATGAGCGGCTGCAGGAGAGCATCACCGGCACGATGTCGCAGTTTTACAAGGCGCGCGACCACGAGACCGGGGCGATCGTCGGCCTCAAGATCATCGATCCCAAAAAACTCGAGCCCGTGGAAGGCCGCTACAAGGGGCTCGGCAAGCCGTCGGAAGGCGAGATCGGTCAGCAGATCACCGGCCCGAACATCGTCAAGACGCTCGCGTGGGGCATGTCGAGCGACGGCCGGCCGTACGTCGTGCAAGAGTTCGTCGAGGGCACGTTGCTCCACTCGCTGCTCTCGTCGCGCAAGGCCCTCACGCCCGCGAAACGGCTCGACCTCGTGCGGCAGGCCGCCACGGCGATCGCGGCCGTTCACAAGGCTGGGTTCGTGCACCGCGACATTTGCCCGAGGAACTTCATCCTCCGGCCCGATGGCACGCTCGTGCTCATCGACTTTGGCCTCACGGTGCCCGACAAGCCGGTGTTTCTCCAGTCCGGCAACCGGATCGGCACGCCTAACTACATGGCCCCCGAAGTGGTGCGCCGGCGGCAGGCCGACCGGCGGCTCGACGTGTTTTCCTTCGGCGTCACGGCGTACGAGATCTGCACGCTCGACCTCCCCTGGCCCCGGGGCACGAGCGGGAAGGCGGCGCTCGCCCACGACACACCGCCGGCCGACATCCGCCAGCCGTGGCCGGAGATTCCGCGTCCGTTTGGCGACGCGATCATGGCCTGCATCGCCGCCGAGCCGGCCCAGCGGCCGGAGACGCTCGATGCGTTTCTCGCCCGCATCAAGGGCGTGGCCCTTGATGCGTGAGCCGGGGCGTTTTAGAGTCTGGGGCTTCAGTTCGCATCTTTCGAGGATTTCGCCATGACCATGGACAAGAGCCTGCGTGTGCGCAAGGGCGGCACGAGTGCCCGCGGTGTGCTCTCGCGTGCCGAGCGGATCGTGAAGCTCAAGGAACAGGAGCGCTGGGCCGACGGCCGCAGCCCGCTCGGCCTCCCGAAGGTTCGCGTCTTCAAGATGGCGATGAAGAAAAAGAAGAAGAAGGCCGAGGAAGGCGCCGAGGGCGCGGCCGCCGCCAAGGCCCCGGCCGCCGGCAAGAAGAAGTAGCACGGCGGTCGCAACGTTGTAGGACAGGCTTCAGCCTGTCATGCCTCGCTCTTCCAGAACGCGGGTTACGATTACCCGCATTCGGAGACGGCGGTAGGCATGCTCGAATCCGGTCGTGTTGAGAGTACAGGACTCGCGGGTTTTGATCATGCGCCGATAGTCCTCAACGACTCCCTTCTTCTGCGCGTGCCCACCGACCGTCTCCGCCGAAAGTTCCAAGCGCCTACGAGTTGGGGAGGCGAGGGGCTGCCCCTACCGTTGAGCCGGCGTATGTGACCAGCGCAGCCATGGATGGCGCAGCGCAGGCACATTCGAGTGAGTGAAGCCCAGGATGAGCGCAGCGAACGTCCGGTGAAACGGTACGGGGCAGCTTCTCGCCGGCGCCCGTGTGAAACCGCTGGCTCCGATTGAGCGTCGTTATTACCGAGAGTGAGCCATGACAGTCTGAAGCCTGTCCTACGCTTTACGTTACGGCGACTGCTCCAGCGGCAGCCTGGCCTGAGGCGATCACCTGCGGGATGCCGACGCCTTCATACGCGGCGCCCGCGAGGGCGAGGCCCGGCAGTGCGGTGAGCCGCTCGCGAATGACCGCCACTCGCTCGACGTGGCCCACGTGATACTGCGGCATCGCGCCGGCCCAGCGATCGATCTGCACGAGCCGCGGCGTGCCGCGGGCGCCGATCACGGCGCCCAACTCGCGACGCACGAGGTCGACGAGCGGCCCATCGGGAAGCTGGGCCGTGTCTGGGTCGAGCGCGCCGCCCACGAACACGCGCACGAGCGCATGGCCGGCCGGGGCCCGGCCCGGATACTTCGCGCTCGAGAAACTCACCGCCAGAATTCGGCGGCCCGCATTTCGCGGGATCACCACGCCCGCAGCATCGAGCGGATGGGCGATCGCCGACCGCTCGTAGCCCAAAGACACGACGGCCGAGCCCGCGTATTCGATCGCACCGAGTGCAGCGGCAAGCGCTGGGTCGACGTCGGTGACGAGTGCGGCGGCGAGCGGGGCCCGCGTGGCCACCACCACCCCTGCCGCCCGTAGCGGCGGCCCGCGGTCGCAGTCCACGATCCAGCCACTGCCGTCACGAACGAGATGGGTGGCTGCGGCCGTGCGAAACTCGACGCCGAGCCTCGCGAGCCGCTCGGCGAGCGCCGCCGGAAGCACGGCCATGCCATCGACGAATGTTACGAACTGGCCGTAGCGGGCGCCGGCCCCTTCGCCAGCCCGGCCGGCAGTGCGGAGCCGGGCCTGTTCGCCCGCCGTGAGGCTGCCGGCAGCGCGCTCCATCGCCAGGAAGTCGGGGCAGGCGGCGGCCATGCTCAAGCGGGCCGGGTCGGCGGTCCAAATTCCCGCCACGAGCGGCTGCACGAGCCGCTCGAAGGCCTCGCGGCCGAGGCGGCGCGTGGCGAAATGCTCGAGCGATTCGTCGCTGCCCGTGGAGCCGCTGCCCGGCACGAATCGTTCGGCGAGTACGCGGAGCTTGCCGAGCGGCGAGAGCAGAGGCGACGTGAGCAGGGCAGACGGGCGCCCCGGCGCGAGCAGGCGAAACCCTGGCGGCACCGGCACGGTGCGGCCGCGATGAAACACGAGTGCCCGACGCACTGCGGGATCGACGCCCACGAGGCTGGAGGTGAGGCCAAGCCGGTCGACGAGCGCGAGGCCTTCGGGGCGGGCGGCGAGGAAGTTGTCGGCCGAGCGCTCGATCAGCCAGCCATCATGTCGCACCGTGTCGAGCACACCGCCTGGCCGGCCCGTGGGCTCCACGAGCACCACGCGGAAGTGCCCTCGCTCGGCGAGTGTTTCGGCTGCTGCCAGCCCGGCCATGCCCCCGCCGATGACGACGCACGTGGGAGCCGCGGCGGATGGATCGAGCGATTGAGAAGCGGCCATACACGGCGATTTTACCCGGCTGGCGACGCGGTGTGGCGGTCTGGGAAGCCCCGGGGATTTCGCGAGGCCTGTCGGCCGGAGAAGCGGCCTGAACCTGGTCTGGATTCGGTGGGCAGGGAGGCCTACGTTCCCAGGCATCCCGGCCAGCGGCGCCGGATCGAGTCGTCACGCCGCATCGAGTCGTCAAGGAGGATATCCCGTGGCCATGCAGCGGTGCTTGCGAGCTCTCTTCGTGCATTTTCTCGTCGCGGGTGCGGCAGCCGTCGTGTTGACCGGCTCCGCCCCGAGCGCCGAGCCTCCTGCACGCGACACGAAGGCCACGAAGAACACGATCCCGCGGCCGCTCTTGCGGCTTCCTGAATGGATCGAGTCGATCGGTGGCCGTGACAAGTCGCCGGCGAAACCCGCCGTGCCCCCCGAGGCGCCCTCCACGACGGTGCTCACCGGCGGCTGGACCGAACTGGCCGACGAAGCGGCCGCCAAGGCCGAAGGCTCGGCCAAGGAACCGGCCGGCGACTCCACGCCCGCCAAGACGACGCTCGGGCCGGAGACGAGCGTGCTCACGGCGGATGCGGACGCGCCGCCCGAGGCCACCGACGCGCCGGCGGAGGTCGCCCCCCAGAAAACCCGCATCGCCGTCGAAAGCCGGCCTGTCCCGGCGAAGGACTCCGCTCCCGCCGACACGGCTGCCAGTCCCGCCGCCGCTCCTCCCGTGCCACGTTCTCCCGCCGAAGCGCCGACGCTCGCGATCGATCCGGCGAGCTTCCGGGGCGTGCTGCCCGGCAAGACGACCCGCGAAGAGATCGAGACATCGTGGGGCCCGGGCGAGGCATTCATCCGTGAAGACGACGTGAAGGGGCTGTTTTGGACGGTCGAGCCCTTCGAGCGGATCGAGGTCACGCTCGACGACGGCGTGGTCGACTCGATTCGCATCAAGCTCGCCGAGCCGGTGGCCCTCAAGCAGCTTGCCACACAGATGGAGATCGCCGACCTGCGCACCGTGTCGATTCTCGACGAAAACGGCGTGTCGATCGGCGAAGTGTTTCCGGAACGAGGCGTCGTGATCAGTGTGAAGCCGGGCACGCAGACGGCGCTGGCCGTGCTTCTCGAGCCCCTCGACCCGGAGCCCTTCGTGCTGCGGGCGGAAGGCGAGATCGACCACGCCTCGGCCTCCGCCGTCGCCGACTTGCAATACGCGATCGAGATCGATCCCCGCCACGTGCGGGCCCATCGGCTGCTGCTCGCCCTGCTCTCCGAGCAAGGCCGCTGGGAGCAGGCCCTGGCGATCGCAGAAGCCGCCGAGAAACTCGATTCCGTCGACATCTGGACGCAGCTCGAGCATGCCGACGTGCTGCTCGCCCTCGGCCGCGCCGACGATGCGCGAAAGAAGGTGGAGGCAGTACGCGGGCTCGACAGCGTGCCTCCGCTCGTGACTGCCCAGACGGCCCGCATGCTCGGCCGCGTCGAACTGGCCGCGGAGCCGGCCGACTATCAGAAGAGCGTCACCCACTTCGAAGAGGCGATTCGCAAGGCCACGCCGCTCGGCACGCACCAATCGAAGGCGATTCAAAAAGCCGCTCGCGAGGTGCTGCTCGATGCCCACCTCGGCACGGCACTGGCCATCGCGCGGGGCACGTGGCAGCAGAAGGGCCGCGTGATCCCCAAATGGATCGCCCGCAGCGAAGGGCTCGTGGGTGACGTCGACGCCGACAGCCCCGATCGGGCCCGGCTCGAGCTCGAACTGTGTCGCGGCGCCCTCGCCGTGGCCGCCAGCTCCGCCGAGGGAGTCGAATCGCTTCCGTGGGTGAAGCGGCTGCTCGAGTCTCGCGAGAAACTCGACGACCAGGTGCAAGACTCGTGGCGGCGGCGGCAGATCGACTGGGAAGTGGGGCTCGGCCTCGCCGACGCGATCGAAGCTAGCCTGAAGCGGGGCGATGCGTCCGACATGCTCGAAAACGCCACGCTCACCGCCGCCTATCTGGAGCGGGGCGCCGAACAGCGCGAGCTCACTGATACCGATCGCCGGAGGATGGGCGACCTGCTCTTCCGAATCGGCATTCTGCACAGCCTCCAACAGGGCGCCCACGCGACCGCCGTGACGTGGTTCGACAAGGTGGTGCCGCTGTGGGACGACAACTCCACCTTCAAAACCCAGGGCGATGTCGGCCGGCTCGGCGAGTCGTTCGTGAGCATGGCGATCTCCTACTGGCAGGTCGAACGCCGCGACGACGCCCTCACCCTGAGCCGCCGGGGCGTCGACTTCATGGTGGAGGCCGTCGACCTCCAGCAGCTCGAAGAACGGTCGCTCGCCGTGCCCTACGGCAACCTCTCGACGATGTACGCCGAGCAGGGCAACGACGAACAGTCGACGACCTACGCCGAAATGGCCAGCCGCGCCGAAGCCGCCGAAACACGGCTGCGCTGAACTGGCCGTAGGACAGGCTTCAGCCTGTCATGCTTGTTCACGTCAACGCGCTCAAGCCGGCGTCTGAGCCGGCGGTACGCTGCTCCATCGCCGAGGGCGATCGCTAGTTCCTTCTCAACTGTGATGGTGCGCTCGGTGTAAGCCGCGTATCTGCCCGTCGGCTCTTCCGCATCGCACCGACCGTCTCCGCCACCTCCCCTTTCCAGTTGAGGAG
>Ga0247836_1001491_pt1 | contig 37238 bp, 46 predicted proteins | sample LaCruzMarch2015__4_FD_187116 | JGI IMG/M metagenome (GOLD analysis project Ga0247836, IMG submission 187116) | Freshwater microbial communities from meromictic Lake La Cruz, Castile-La Mancha, Spain - LaCruzMarch2015_14m | ecosystem: Environmental > Aquatic > Freshwater > Lake | place: Spain... | reverse complement strand
AATTATTACTGACAATTTGGACAATTTCATAATTCTCCTATGTATATATACAGTGAAGCAGAAATGTGATTTTTAATCAATAACAGTTCGTCTAGGGCCAACACCCCAGGCAATATAATTCCACATCCAGTCAGCAATGACACTTATTCGATTTCTTCCTCCTGCTAAATAGAAAACGTGAAGCGCTAACCATGTAAGCCAGGCAAGTGTTCCATGAAGTCTTAATCCACCAGGCATTTCCACAACTGCTCTTCTTCGACCAATTGTTGCCATTTGACCTTTATCGGTGTATTTAAATTTTGTTAATTCCTTGTTGTTTTTTAGATTCATAATTTGTTTAGCAACATGTCGTCCCATTTGTAATGCAACAGGGGCAATCATTGGCAAAGGATTGCCTTTAAATTGTAAATGAGCACCATCGCCAATGACAAAAACACCTGAAGTAGTTTGTAAATTGTCATTAATCATTAATCGATTTGATCTATCTGTTTCACCCAAAGAAGTCCAAGTTGAATACGCAGCAACTCCTGCAGCCCAAATAAATGTTCCACCAGTTAAAGCTTCACCACTTTTTAGGTGTACTTCTGTTTTATCCATTTGGTCAACTGCTGAATTAGTCTTTACAGTTACACCTATTTCTTCTAATTCTGATTGAGCATGTTTAGAAGATTTCTCATGAAACATTGGTAAAACTCGAGGGCCTGCTTCAACTAAAGTTACACTTGCTTGTTTGTAAAGTTTAGGAAATTCATGCTTCATACTTTTTTGCAATTCTGCAACTGCCCCTGAAACTTCAACACCGGTAGGACCTGCCCCAATAACTACTACTTTTAAAGCATCAACTGGCTGGTGTCCTGCTTCAACTTCTTCATACATTCCTAGTAATTGTTTCTTTATTTTTCTAGCTTCAACAATCGATTTCATTTGCAATGCATTTTCTTGCACACCGCTGACGCCAAAAGTTGTTCCAGTGCTACCAGTTGCTAAAACTAATTGGTCATATTGAATTGTGGCTTGATCTGCCAAAGTTATAGTTTTTGAATCAGTGCTTACTTTTGTTACTTCACCTCGACGAAAAAGAACACCAGGAATAGCTGCTCTTACGGGATAAGCAATGTCATCTTCTGGTAAACCACCTGTTGCAACTTGGTATAGCAGGGGAGAAAAAAGTTGATATGGGTGTCTATCAATAATTGTTACTTCAATATCCTTTTGCCCAGCCAGCTTTCGGGCTGTTGCAAGCCCACCAAAGCCTGCCCCCACAATGACAACTCTCATAAGACTAATTATGGCGGTTAAATTGGCAAGAAGCGACTTAAAATTGCACTTTATTCTCAGAAAACTCACAGATTAGTTTTAGATGATTCAAGGGTAAGCCCATCAAAGTGTAATTAAAGCAAGTCAACTGAAAAGAGGAGATTGATGAATAAGAAAAGAATCGCAATTGCAGCGTTAGTTGTTTCAGGATTAATCGCTACAACTTCTTCTGCAGCATTTGCACAACACGGTGGTGGCGGTAAAGATCCATGGGGCATAAAACACGGTGGTGGTGGAGCTTTAACTTCGCTAGTAACCGCTGGAACTATAACCCAAGCACAAGCTGATGCGGTTAAAGCAGCGATGAAAATTAAGATTGATGCGAAATTTGTAACTAAGTTAAACACCGTTTTAACAGACTTGGTCAGCAAATCAACATTAACGCAAGCAAAAGCTGATGCTGTTAAAACTGCATCAAAAACCAAAAAAGATTTAAGAGATCTTGTGACAGCGGGAACAATAACTTCAGCTGAAGCAAAATCAATTCGCACCGCTTTACATGCTCTGCCTAAAGAAGACATTACTGGAATTAGAGATGGCGTGCTTGTAACTCTAGTTTCAAATAACACAATTACTCAAACTCAAGCTAATGCAATCAAAGCGGCAAAAGCTTCTTGGGTAGGAAAAATGGGAAGACAAAATGGTGCTGATTTGGGAACTGCCAAAACTGCATCATTGACTTACTAAATCTGGTGGCTTGTAGAGCATCTTGCGAACCCAAGAGAATAGATTAGTAACTGTGACTAACTCTCTAGCTCGAATTCTGGTAGCAGAAGACGAGACGTCACTTAACGATCTATTGCAGGATGCTCTACGCATGAATGGTTACGAAACAATATCTGCCAAGCATGGCCTAGAAGCTTTAAGACTTATAAGAGAACAAAAACCAGATTTAGTAATTCTTGATATAAATATGCCTCAATTAGATGGCTTTGGTGTTATCGAAAAGTTAAGAAATGAAAATAATAACGTTCCGGTAATTGTGTTAACTGCTCGAGATCAAAGAGATGATAAATCAACTGGTTTTGGGTTAGGCGCCGATGATTTTGTTACTAAACCTTTTGGATTAGAAGAACTGTTAATGCGAGTTGCTGCAGTATTAAGAAGATCAAAGAACACTCCTACTTCAGGAAACATATTAGTAAGTGGAGATATATCCTTGGACATTTCAAATTATCGAGTCAGTGTTAAAGACAAAGTCATTGAAACATCTCCGACCGAATTCAAACTCCTACTTTATTTGATGGAAAATATGGGCAGAGTTTTAACAAGAGAACAAATATTAAGTGCTGTATGGGGTTTAGATTTTGCAACTGATGGAGCAGTGCTTGATACTTATATTTCTTATTTAAGAAAAAAACTCGGAGAAAACGCAAACATAAGAACTGTGCGCGGTATTGGGTATCAGATTGAATCTAAATGAAACTTAGAACCAGACTCTCACTTTTAACAGCAGTTTTATCTGCTATCCCTACATTTGCTCTTGGTGGGGTTGCTGTAAATAATGCGCAAAATACTTTTAGTGAATCCATAGATAAGGCATTGATTACTTCTATTAGACAACCAAGATTATTAAAGGAATTACGTGGCGAAATGCTGGAACCGATAAGAGGTTTAGCAGATTCATATATTTCAATAGCGCGTTATGACTCTGATGGTTCTTTAACAATACTTAGATCCTCTGGCATGAATGAGGGGGAAGATGAATTCCCAGAATTAACCAGGTCGCAAGTGTTAGAGGCTGGAACAAAAATTATTACAGTTCGCAGTGAAGGAACTTTTAGAGTGCTGGCTTTTCAAGGTCGACAAAATGAAATTTACGTATTGGCAGCTTCTCTTGAAGAATCTCAAAGAGCAACAGGGGAAATACTCACCCGAACTGCACTAGCAGCATTAATTATTTCACTATTAAGTGGAATTCTTGCATGGTTCACAGTGAGTAGATTTTTCAAACCTGTGAATCAAATGGTTGATGTGGCGCATGCTGTAGCCGACGGAGATTTTTCACAAAATATGCCTGGTGCAAAAAGTGGAACAGAGTTTGGTGAGCTGTCAATGGCAATTAATAAAATGATGCTTGCTTTAAGGCAATTTGTGTCTGATGCTTCGCATGAACTGAGAACCCCACTGACAGTGATTAGAGGTTATTCTGAGATTTTACAAAAAGATAATATTGATGATGCCCAACGTGATCGAGCTGCTGCCAGAATTGAAACTGAAAGTATAAGAATGGAAAAGCTGGTCAAAGATTTATTGACTTTAACTCGAGCAGATTCTATAAAAACGTTATACTTCAAAAAAATTGATATAAAAAGTATTATTGAAGAATATTTCAAGGATTTAACGGAAAATAACTCGGGAAGAACTATTGTTTTTAGTGGTCAATCAACAGCAGTAATTAATTGTGATGAAGAATCAATGAGGCAATTGTTTTCTAATATTTCTCAAAATATATTGAGGCACACCCCCGCTGATGCAAAAGTTGAAATCAAAATAATTCAAAGTGCTACAAATACTGAGATTGTGATAGATGATTCAGGTCCAGGCATACCACTAGCTTTAAGAAGTCAAGTCTTTGAGAGATTTTCTAGATTGGATGATTCAAGATCCAGAGACACCGGTGGATTTGGTTTAGGTATGAGCATTATTAAATCTGTGGTTGATAAACATAATGGTCAAATATTTTTAGAAGATTCTGTGTTTAATGGACTGCGGGTCAGACTAATTTTTCCTAGTTAAAAACATCTGTTGGAAGTTCAAGCACTTCATCCATCACACCTGATGGTTGAACTTTGTCATATTGAATTTCTATTTGACTAAATACTCTTTTTCCTGATTCTGAAGTGACTGGTTTAGTTAATTTGATTTCAACTGCAGAAATGACGTCTTTTCCTTCGGCACAACTTGGTTCACAATCATTGGCTGTGGAAGTTCCAGCTCCAATTGCCTCGGTGGGAGTCCAGCTAGCCCAGGTGATTTCATTCAAAATTTGACCCGCATCGGCACAATAAAGGACTAGTTCAACTGGTTTTTCTTCAAAAGTAACGCAATTGACTACATATATATCTGAATTTTCACTACTTTGAGCCACAGGAGCAGCCTGATTACAGCCCGAAATCACGAGGGAAAAGGTCAGAAGGGACAGAAGTCTCATTAGCACAAAATGAGGCTAGCGCCTGGGAACCCGACCCCCGATGTCGGGCGTGCCGTGGCCATTGCGTAAATTGGTATCTCGCGTCTCAAGTGAAAAAAGGGATTTTCCCTCACGCATTTGATCGTTAACTTTCAGCAAGATCGAAAGAAATTAAGTACAAAAGAGAAACTGGAGTAACTGCGTGCCTACGATTCAACAACTCGTACGCAAGGGTCGCCAAGAAAAATCGGCGAAGAGTAAAACACCAGCGCTTAAAGGTTCACCTCAGCGCCGTGGTGTTTGCACACGCGTTTACACAACAACTCCAAAAAAACCAAACTCTGCTTTAAGAAAAGTTGCACGTGTTCGTTTATCTTCCGGTATGGAAGTCACTGCATACATTCCAGGTGTTGGACATAACTTGCAAGAACATTCAATTGTTTTAGTTCGCGGTGGTCGCGTTAAAGATCTTCCAGGTGTTCGTTACAAAATTATTCGTGGATCCCTTGATACACAAGGTGTAAAAGATCGTAAGCAAGCAAGAAGCCGTTACGGTGCAAAGAAAGAGAAAAGCTAATGCCACGTAAAGGTCCTGCGCTTAAGCGCCCGTTAGTTTCAGATCCAGTTTATTCTTCACCACTAATTACACAATTAGTAAATAAAATTTTATCTCGTGGTAAAAAATCAACTGCAGAATCAATTGTTTACGGTGCACTAAATGGTGCAAAAGATAAAAGTGGAACAGATCCAATTATCACTTTGAAAAAAGCTTTAGAAAATATTAAACCAACTGTTGAAGTTAAATCACGACGTGTTGGTGGCGCAACTTATCAAGTTCCAGTTGAAGTAAAACCTGCAAGAGCAACTGCATTAGCTCTTCGTTGGTTAGTAGATTTTTCAAGAGTTCGCAGAGAAAAATCAATGACTGAAAGATTAATGAATGAAATTTTAGATGCATCCAATGGTTTAGGTGCATCTGTTAAGAAACGCGAAGACACCCACAAGATGGCTGAAGCAAATAAAGCATTTGCTCACTATCGCTGGTAATTAGGAAAAGGAAAAGAAAACAGTGGCAACAGGTACGCAGCTCGACTTGGCTACGGTGCGAAATATTGGCATCATGGCTCATATCGACGCGGGTAAAACTACAACTACTGAACGAATTCTTTTCTACACAGGCGTTAACTACAAAATTGGTGAAGTTCATGATGGTGCAGCAACTATGGATTGGATGCCACAAGAACAAGAACGCGGTATCACCATTACTTCTGCTGCAACAACTTGTACCTGGGATGACCATTTAATTAACATCATTGATACTCCAGGCCACGTAGATTTCACAGTTGAAGTTGAACGTTCTCTTCGAGTACTAGACGGTGCCGTTGCAGTGTTTGACGGAGTTGCTGGTGTTGAACCACAATCAGAAACCGTTTGGCGCCAAGCAGATCGTTACAAAGTTCCACGTATTGCATTTATTAACAAACTTGATAGAACCGGTGCAGTTTATACCCGCACTTACGACATGTTGATTGAAAGATTGCACGCACCAGTTGTGTTATTACAACTTCCAATTGGAACTGAAGGCGAATTCGCAGGAATCGTAGATTTGATTGACATGAAAGCTTATGTTTGGGACTTAGAAGCAAACAAGGGTGACGAATTTGAAACTTTAGAAATTCCAGCAAATATGTTAGACGAAGCAAAAGCTAAACGTGCTGAAATGATTGAAAAACTTGCTGACATTGACGATTCAATTATGGAATTGTTCATGGAAGAAAAAGAACCATCCAGAGAACAAATTATTGCTGCAATTCGTAAAGGCACAGTTAACTTCTCAGTTGTTCCAGTAATCATGGGTTCTGCATTTAAAAACAAAGGTGTACAACAAATGTTGGACGCAGTTGTGAGATATCTACCAAGTCCATTAGAAGTTGGTGCAATCAAAGGTTTCAAGCAAGGAGATCCTTCAGTTGAAATCGATAGAGCACCTTCTGAAGACGAACCATTCTCAGCTCTTGCATTCAAGATTATGAGTGATCCTCATCTTGGAAAATTGACTTACATTCGAATTTATTCTGGAAAATTAGAACCAGGAACATCAGTATTAAATGCTACAAAAGATAGAAGAGAAAGAATTGGCAAGATTTATCAAATGCACGCCAATAAGCGTGAAGAAAGAGAATCAGCAACTGCAGGTTTAATCGTGGCAGTTATGGGATTAAAAGACACCACTACAGGTGACACACTTTGTGATCAAGATAAACCAGTTGTTCTTGAATCAATGGACTTTCCGGATCCAGTTATTCACGTAGCAATTGAACCAAAAACCAAGAACGATCAAGACAAACTTGCAACTGCAATTCAAAGACTTGCTGAAGAAGACCCAACATTCCACGTTCGTGGAGATGAAGAAACCGGTCAAACAATTATCGGTGGAATGGGTGAGCTTCACTTAGAAGTTCTAGTAGACCGCATGAAACGTGAATTTAAAGTTGAAGCAAACGTTGGTAAACCACAAGTTGCATATCGCGAAACCATCACTAAAAAAGTTGAGAAAGTTGATTACACCCACAAGAAACAATCTGGTGGTGCTGGACAATTTGCTCGCGTAATTGTTGATATCGAACCAAACACCACTGAAGGTGGCGGTTATGAATTCGTTAACAAAGTTTCTGGTGGAAGAATTCCTAGAGAATACATTCCTTCAGTTGATGACGGTGCTCAGGAAGCAATGGTTAACGGTGTTCTTGCTGGTTACCAAATGGTTGACATCAAAGTTACTCTGCAAGACGGCGCATACCACGATGTTGACTCCTCAGAATTAGCTTTCAAAATTGCTGGATCAATGGCATTTAAAGAAGCAGCTAGAAAAGCAAATCCTGTTTTGTTAGAACCAATGATGGATGTTGAAGTTGTAACACCTGAAGATTTCATGGGTGATGTAATTGGAGATTTGAATTCACGTCGTGGCCAAATTCAAGCTATGGATGAAAGAGCAGGCGCTCGCGTTGTTAAAGCTCTTGTTCCATTAAGCGAAATGTTTGGTTATGTAGGTGACTTGCGTTCCAAAACACAAGGACGTGCAAGTTACTCAATGCAATTTCATTCTTACGCGCAAGTACCAGCTGCAGTTTCGCAAGAAATTGTCGCGAAGGTTCGCGGCGAGTAAGAAAGAAAGAACCGCGCAATTAGCAAACTGCTAATTGTCGGAATAAAAAAACGCAGGTCAAAGGAGAAGCAAAGTGGCAAAGGCCAAATTCGAGCGTACAAAACCGCACGTAAATATCGGCACCATCGGCCACATCGACCACGGCAAAACCACATTGACCGCGGCGATTACCAAGGTGCTACACGACAAATATCCGGATGTAAATCCATTTACTCCGTTCGACCAAATTGACAAAGCTCCTGAAGAGCGTCAACGCGGTATCACCATTTCGATTGCACACGTCGAATACCAAACTGAAGCACGTCATTACGCACACGTTGACTGCCCAGGACATGCTGACTACATCAAGAACATGATTACTGGTGCAGCACAGATGGACGGCGCAATTCTTGTTGTTGCTGGAACTGACGGACCAATGCCACAAACAAAAGAACACGTTTTGTTGGCACGTCAAGTTGGTGTTCCTGCAATCGTTGTTGCATTGAACAAGTGCGATACAGCAGATCCAGATTTGTTAGAACTTGTTGAAGAAGAAATTAGAGAACTTCTAACCAAGTACGAATTCCCTGGAAAAGATACTCCAATTGTTCGCATCTCAGCTTTGAAAGCACTTGAGGGCGATGCAAAATGGTCAGAATCAATCATGGAATTAATGACAGCTGTTGACACATTTATTCCAACTCCAGTACGCGAAATCGAGAAACCATTCTTGATGCCAGTTGAAGACGTTTTCACAATCACAGGTCGTGGAACAGTTATCACAGGTCGTATTGAAAGAGGACAAGTAAAGGTTAACGAAGAAGTTGAAATCGTGGGAATCCGCGAAACTTCACAAAAGACAATCGTTACCGGTATCGAAATGTTCCGCAAACTTCTTGACGAAGGTCAAGCTGGCGAAAACGTTGGTTTGTTACTTCGTGGAACAAAGCGCGAAGATGTTGAACGCGGTATGTGCGTTGTTAAACCAGGAACTTCAACACCACACACCAACTTCGAAGCTCAAGTTTATATCTTGAGCAAAGACGAAGGTGGACGTCACACTCCATTCTTCAATAACTACCGTCCACAGTTCTACTTCCGTACAACTGACGTGACTGGTGTTTGCGAATTACCAAACGGTGTCGAAATGGTTATGCCAGGAGACAATACTGAAATGAAGGTCGAGTTAATTCAACCGATCGCCATGGAAGACGGTCTTCGCTTCGCAATTCGCGAAGGTGGACGCACTGTTGGAGCAGGTCGAGTAATCAAGATTGTTAAGTAATTAACGATCACATTTGACTTTCAAGCGGGATGGGCAAAACCTGTTCCGCTTGAAACCAAAAGCAAGAAACCGAAACTACAAGGAAGCAAAGGCGAAACCGATGGCCGGACAAAAGATCCGTATCAGGCTAAAGGCCTACGACCATGAGGTCATTGACTCTTCTGCAAAGAAGATTGTCGAAACTGTGACCAAAACTGGTGCGAAGGTTGCTGGTCCGGTGCCACTTCCAACTGAGAAAAATGTTTACGTAGTAATACGTTCACCATTTAAATACAAAGATTCCCGTGAGCATTTTGAAATGCGCACACACAAAAGACTTATCGACATTTTGGATCCAACTCCAAAAACTGTTGATTCACTAATGCGTCTGGACCTTCCAGCCGGTGTTGATATTGAAATCAAGTTATAGAAGGTAGGTGACTAACAATGGACAGAAACGTTAAAGGTTTGCTTGGTGAAAAACTAGGCATGACTCAAGTTTGGGATGAATCAAACAGAGTTGTACCAGTAACAGTTATTAAAGCTGGTCCAAATGTTGTCACTACTGTTAGAACTCCTGAAAAAGATGGTTACTCAGCAGTGCAATTAGCTTTTGGTCAAATTGATCCTAGAAAAGTTAACAAACCTGAACAAGGTCATTTTGCAAAAGCTGGAGTTACTCCTCGTCGCCACCTTGTGGAATTAAGAACACTAGATGCCAACAACTACACAGTTGGTCAAGAATTAAATGCTGATGTATTTACTGCAGGAGATGCAGTAGATGTAACAGGAACTTCCCGTGGACATGGTTTTGCTGGTGTTATGAAAAGACACGGCTTCCATGGACTTCGCGCATCTCATGGTGTTAAAAGAAAACACAGATCTCCAGGTTCAATTGGTGCATGTGCCACCCCTGGTCGAGTTTTCAAAGGTATCAAAATGGCTGGACGTATGGGTTCAGATCGCATCACCACAATCAATTTGACTGTGGCAAAAGTTGATGCCGAAAACGGTTTACTACTAATTAAAGGTGCAGTACCAGGACCAATTGGTTCACTAATCCTTGTTAGATCTGCTGCCAAGAATCAAGTTAAGGCAGGTAAAAAATAATGTCTTCTGTACAAATCACAACACCACAAGGTAGTGCTTCAGGTTCAGTTGAATTGCCTGCAGAAATTTTTGATTGCCAAGTAAATGTTCCGTTGATGCATCAAGTTGTGACTGCACAATTAGCTGCTGCTCGCCAAGGATCACAAAAAACTAAATCACACAGTGAAGTTTCTGGTGGCGGTAAAAAACCTTACAAACAAAAAGGAACAGGAAACGCACGTCAAGGTTCCATTCGTTCCCCACAATGGGTTGGTGGTGGACACGTTCACTCCATCGTTCCTCGTGAATATTCTGAAAGAACTCCTAAGAAAATGAAAGCCGCAGCACTTCGCTCAGCATTAAGCGATAGAGCTCGCGAAAATCATGTTCATGTTTTGAGTGCAATTGTGGAAGGCGACAAGCCATCTACCAAACAAGGTGTACAAGCTGTCAGAAACGTTGCTAAAGGCAAAAAAGTATTAGTAGTTGTTTCTTTGAATGAATTAATTGGTTGGTTTTCATTGAGAAACGTAAACGAAATGCATGTTGTTTCTCCAGGACAACTAAACACCTATGACGTTTTAGTAGCTGATGATGTTGTTTTCACAAAGACGGCTTTGGATGAATTCTTAAGTGGTCCACGCACAGGTAAATCTGCCAGTGCTGTTGGTCGCGCAACTGATGCAGAGGTTGGTGCATAAATGGACAAAAACTTGTTAAGAGATGTATTAATAGCTCCAGTTGTTTCTGAAAAGAGTTACTCACTGTTGGATGAAAACAAATACACATTTGTGGTTAAGAAAGATGCAAACAAAACCCAAATCAGACAGGCTGTTGAAGAATTATTCAACGTAAAAGTTTTGAGTGTTAACACACTTAATAGAAAAGGTAAAACTTACCGCACTCGTTTTGGTGAAGGATCTAGATCAGACACCAAAAGAGCAATCGTATCCCTTGCGCAAGGCGATCGAATTGACATCTTCAATGCGCCAAGTGCTTAAGGGGAGTTGAGATAACTAATGGGTATTAGAAAATTAAAACCAACCACACCATCTAACCGTGGTGCATCAGTTGCTGACTTCTCTGAAACAACTCGTTCAACTCCTGAGAAATCATTAATTAGACCAATTCATTCCAAAGGTGGACGTAACAACCAAGGAAGAATTACAACTCGTCATCAAGGTGGCGGACACAAACGTGCTTATCGTTTGATTGATTTCAAACGTTTAGACAAAGATGGCGTTCCAGCAACTGTTGCTCATATCGAATATGACCCAAACAGAACATCACGTATTGCCTTGCTTCACTTTGCAGATGGTGAAAAGCGCTACATTTTGGCACCAAACAAATTGAAACAAAATGATCCAGTTGAAACTGGTCCAAGTGCAGACATCAAACCAGGAAATAATTTGCCTTTAAGAAATATTCCAGTAGGAACTGTTATTCACGCAGTTGAATTAAAACCAGGTGGCGGAGCAAAAATGGCTCGCTCAGCTGGGGCAAGTATTCAACTTGTTGCTAAAGAAGGGCAACTTGCACAACTAAGACTTCCATCAGGTGAAATAAGAAGCGTTGATGTTAGATGCCGTGCCACAGTTGGCGAAGTTGGTAACGCTGAACAATCAAATATCAACTGGGGTAAAGCCGGACGTATGCGTTGGAAAGGTGTTCGTCCAACAGTTCGTGGTGTTGTTATGAACCCAGTAGATCATCCTCATGGTGGTGGAGAAGGTAAAACTTCCGGTGGTCGCCATCCAGTTAACCCTTCAGGTAAACCAGAAGGTAGAACTCGTAGACCTAAGAAAGCATCACAACAATTTATTGTTCGTCGTCGTCCAGCTAACAAAGCTAGAGGTGGGAAATAACCGTGGGTAGAAGTTTAAAGAAGGGTCCATTTGTTGACACTCACTTGTTAAAAAAAGTGAATGATCAAAATGAAAAGAAAACAAAAAATGTTATCAAGACTTGGTCTCGTCGTTCCATGATCATTCCTGACATGTTGGGACACACCATCGCAGTTCATGATGGCAAAAAACACATTCCAGTTTTTGTGACAGAACAAATGGTAGGTCACAAACTTGGTGAATTTGCACCAACAAGAACTTTCCGTGGACACATTAAGGGTGACGATAAAAAAGTCACTAAGGGCGAATAAAGGATTATGACAATGGAATCAAGAGCATCAGCACGATTTGTTCGTGTGACACCGATGAAAGCTCGTCGCGTAGTTAATTTAATTCGCGGTCTTTCAGCACGTGAAGCACAAGCTGTGTTGCGTTTTGCTGATCAAGCAGCATCAGAACCAATTGGCAAAGTTTTGAAATCTGCCATGGCTAATGCGCAAAATAATCAAAAAGTTGATCCAACAACTCTTTATGTGGCAGAAGCTTTCGTTGATGAAGGTCCAACCATGAAACGAATTCGTCCCCGTGCTCAAGGACGTGCGTATGCAATTTTGAAGAGAACTTCTCACATCACTTTAATTTTGGAACCACAAGGATCAGCTCCTAGAAGAAAACCAGGACGCAGATCAAATAAGCCAAAGGCTAAAGAAGTTATTACCAAAACCGTTAAAACAGAAACTGCTGCAACAACATCTGCTCCAGTTGCTAAGAAAGCTGCACCAGCGAAAAAAGCTGCTGCTAAAAAGACTGCTGCGAAGAAGACTACAAAGGGAGGCACTAAGTAATGGGACAAAAAGTTAACCCACATGGCTTCCGTTTGGGATATACCTCTGATTACACCAGTAAATGGTTTGCTGACTCAACCAAAAAAGGTGAGCGCTACCAAGATTACATAAAAGAAGATATTTTAATTCGTAAAATGTTAACTGCTGGCATGGAACGTGCTGGAATTTCACATGTTGACATTGAAAGAACCCGTGAAAGAGTTCGTATTGACATTCACACTGCACGCCCAGGAATCGTTATTGGTCGTCGTGGTCAAGAAGCAGACAGAATTCGTATTGATCTAGAGAAATTAACTGGCAAACAAGTTCAATTAAACATTTTGGAAGTTAAAAACCCAGAAGTTAACGCCCAATTGGTTGCCCAAGGTGTGGCAGAACAGTTAGCAAGCCGAGTTTCATTCCGTCGTGCGATGCGAAAAGGTATGCAATCAGCACTTAAGGGTGGAGCTAAAGGAATTAGAGTTCAAGTTTCAGGTCGTTTAGGTGGTGCAGAAATGAGTCGTTCCGAGTTTTATCGTGAAGGTCGCGTTCCATTGCACACACTAAGAGCAAACATTGAATACGGATTCCACGAAGCCTTAACCACTTTTGGTCTGATTGGTTGCAAAGTTTGGATCTTCAAGGGTGATGCACCGGTAACAAAAGCTGAAAAAGAAGCTCGTCAACAACAAGAACGCTTACAAGCCCAAGCAGCACAAGTTGCTAAGCAAACAAAAGCTCCTAGAAAACCTAAGAAAGAAACAGCTGAAAAAGCCGTTGTCGCAACTGAAGGAGCAGCAGAATAATTATGTTGATTCCTAAAAGAGTTGCACACAGAAAACAACACCATCCAAGAAGAACTGGTAAGGCAAAGGGTGGCACAAAAGTTGAATTCGGCGATTACGGTTTACAAGCTTTGACTTCTGCTTATGTCACAAACAGACAAATTGAAGCAGCACGTATTGCTATGACAAGACACTTAAAGCGTGGTGGAAAAGTTTGGATCAATATTTATCCAGATCGTCCACTAACCAAAAAACCTGCAGAAACCCGCATGGGTTCTGGTAAAGGTTCTCCTGAATGGTGGGTAGCCAACATCAAACCAGGTCGCGTGATGTTTGAAGTTACTTTTCCTGACGACAAAGTTGCACGTCAAGCTTTGGAAAGAGCAATGCACAAATTACCTATGAAATGTCGAATTATTACTCGTGATTTGGTGGAGGGATAAATGGCTAAAGCAGCTAAAACACAAGAATTTCGTGGTCAAACCAATGAAGACTTGGCAAAGAAATTGAAAGATGCCAAAGAAGAATTGTTTAACCTACGTTTCCAATCAGCAACCGGTCAATTAGAAAACCATGGTCGTTTGCGCACAGTTAAAACTGAAATTGCTCGCATCTACACAATCATGCGTGAACGCGAACTGGGAATTACTCCGGTTGATACAGAAGGTGCTGCATGAGTAACGCTCTAGATAGAAACGATCGTAAAACACGTGAAGGAATTGTGGTTTCAAATAAAATGGATAAAACCATTGTTGTTAAATTAGAAGAGCAATACACACATTCTCTTTATGGAAAAGTTGTTAACCGTTCTGTGAAATTCAAAGCACATGACGAAAAGAACGAAGCAGGAATTGGAGATCGTGTTTTGTTAATGGAAACAAGACCACTTTCTGCAACCAAACGTTGGCGCATGGTCAGCATCATAGAAAAAGCTAAGTAAAGGGCAGGCGAAAAAAATGATTCAATCAGAGTCACGACTTCGAGTCGCTGACAACACAGGAGCCAAAGAGCTGTTGTGTATTCGCGTGCTGGGCGGTTCTCATCGACGCTACGCAAGTATTGGCGATGTCATCGTGTGCTCAGTTAAAGATGCCATTCCAGGTGGCGCTGTTAAAAAAGGTGAAGTTGTCAAAGCTGTTGTGGTGCGAATTGTTAAACAAGTTCGTAGACCAGATGGTTCATACATTCGCTTTGATGAAAACGCAGCCGTTATCTTAAAAGAAGATGGCGAACCACGTGGAACTCGTATTTTTGGTCCAGTTGGTCGCGAGTTGCGCGATAAAAAATTTATGAAGATTATTTCTCTAGCACCGGAGGTGTTGTAAATGGCTTCCATGCACATTAAAAAAGGCGATTTAGTTCAAGTAATTAGTGGTAAAGATCGTGGCACAACTGGTCGCGTATTAAAAGTTGATCCAATGCAAGGTCTTGTCACTGTTGAAGGTGTTAACAGAGTAAAGAAACACACCAAAGCTGCACAATCAGAACGTGGTGCTGCTGTGGGTGGAATTTTAACTATTGAAGCCCCACTTGATGCCAGCAACTTAATGGTGGTTGATCCAAGTGATAACAAACCAACCAGAGTAAGACGACGTAGAGACAAAATTGAAAAAAAGCGTGCTGATGGCACAACTTATGTTTCATCTCGACTTGTTCGCGTTTCGGCTCGTACCGGGAAGGAAATCTAAATGACTGCTACTCAAACAAAAGTTACTCCACGTTTGAAGCAACGCTATGCAGCAGAAATTGCTCCAGCGTTACAAAAAGAATTCGGTTTCAAAAACGTTAACCAAGTTCCACGTTTATCAAAAATCGTTGTGAACATGGGTGTTGGAGAAGCTGCAAAAGATTCCAAACTTATTGAAGGTGCAGTAAGAGATTTAACAATCATCACTGGACAAAAACCAGCAGTTGCCAAAGCTACAAAATCAATTGCTAACTTCAAACTTCGTGAACACCAACCAATTGGTGCACACGTAACAATTCGTGGTGACAGAATGTGGGAATTCCTAGATCGTCTATTAGCTGTTGGTTTGCCACGTATCAGAGATTTTCGTGGTCTTTCACCAAAACAATTTGATGGCAGAGGAAACTACACATTTGGTTTAACCGAACAATCTGTGTTTATTGAAATTCCTCAAGATTCAATCGATCGCCCACGCGGTATGGACATCACAATTGTCACGACTGCAAACAACAATGATGAAGGACGCGCATTGCTTAAATTGCTCGGCTTTCCGTTCAAGGAGGCATAACCAATGGCAAAGACTTCGATCGTTCAAAAACAACAACGCAAACCAAAGTTTAAAGTTCGCGCCTACACACGTTGTGGAGCATGTGGAAGACAACGTGCAGTTTATCGAAAATTCAACTTGTGCCGCATTTGTTTCAGAAACAAAGCACACAAAGGTGAACTACCAGGTATTACCAAGAGCAGTTGGTAAGAAAACAAGACGCTGAAGGTCTGATTCATATTGAATCAGAAACCACAACGAGAAAGGCCTAAAAAGCCATGACAATGACAGATCCGATCGCGGACATGTTGGCACGTTTGCGTAACGCAAACACAGCTCACCATGACACTGTTGCGATGCCATATTCCAAAATTAAGAAAAACATTGCTGAAATTTTGAAAGCAGAAGGCTACATCAAAGGATGGAAAGCTGAACCTGCTCGAGTTGGACAAAGTTTAGTGCTAGATCTTAAATACGGCCCAAGTCGTGAAAGATCCCTTTCTGGTTTAAGAAGAGTTTCACGTCCAGGTTTAAGAGTTTATGCAAAAAATGACACCATGCCAAAAGTATTAGGTGGTCTTGGTATTGCCATCATTTCAACTTCAACTGGTTTATTAACTGACAAACAAGCAGCCAAGAAAGGCGTAGGCGGAGAAGTCCTTGCCTACGTTTGGTAATCATCATGTCTAGAGTCGGTAAAAAATTAGTTACAGTGCCAAACGGTGTAGAAATTAACATCGCTGGCACCAAAGTAGATGTTAAAGGTCCAAAAGGTCAATTGAGTATTAATCTTCCTGATGCCATAACAATCAAGAAAAATGAAGATGGCACATATTCATTGGATCGCGCAACTGAAGAAACCAAAAACAAAGCACTTCATGGTTTGTCTAGATCATTAGTTGCCAACATGGTTAAAGGTGTAACCGATGGTTATTCCAAAACTTTAGAAATTGTAGGAACTGGTTACAAAGTAACTGCCAAAGGAAATGATCTTGAATTCGCCCTTGGTTATTCACACCCAGTGATATTTCCGGCACCTGCTGGAATTTCATTCAAGGTTGAATCCCCAACCAGATTCCAAATTTTAGGAATCGACAAACAAGCGGTGGGCGAAACTGCAGCAAAGGTTCGAAAGCTTCGTAAACAAGATCCTTACAAGGGTAAAGGTATTCGATTTGATAACGAAGTTATTAGACGTAAAGCTGGAAAGGCTGGTAAGTAAATCATGAGTAAATTCACCAGACCTGGAAAAAACTTAAGCAAAAAGTCTGCTTCTAGAAGAAGAAGACACATTCGAGTAAGAAAGAAAATTACTGGCACAACACTAAAGCCTCGTTTAGTTGTTACTCGTTCTTTGCGAAATGTAAGCGTGCAAGTAATTGATGACTTGACTGGTAAAACTTTGGCATATGCCTCTTCAATCGAAGAAGGTGTTGCGGGAGATAAAACAGCACAAGCAAAAGTTGTTGGCAAAAAAGTTGCAGAACGTGCAACTGCTGCTGGCATCAAAGATGTTGTGTTTGATCGCGCCGGACGCAAGTACCACGGACGAGTCGCTGCTTTAGCTGATGGTGCACGTGAAGGAGGTCTTACTTTCTAATGGCTGCAAAGACATCTAATCTAAACGGCACAGAAGAACGCCCAAATCGTCGCGAACGTCGCGAAAGAAATGAAGGCGGAGCTCGTGAAAAAGAAAAATCACAGTTCATTGAACGTGTGGTTTTCATTAACCGTGTAGCAAAAGTTGTGAAAGGTGGACGTCGTTTCGCATTCACAGCTCTTGTAGTAGTCGGCGATGGCAATGGCATGGTTGGTATTGGTTATGGCAAAGCACGCGAAGTGCCACAAGCAATTCAAAAAGCTGTTGAAGAAGCTAAAAAATCTTTCTTTAAAGTTCCTCGAGTTCAAGGAACTATTCCTCATCCAATAACAGGTGAAGCAGCAGCAGGAATTGTGATGCTTCGTCCTGCCTCTCCAGGAACCGGTGTTATTGCTGGTGGACCTGTGCGTGCAGTTTTGGAAGCAGCAGGAATTCATGACGTATTAACAAAGTCTTTAGGTTCAGGAAATGCAATTAACGTGGTTCATGCCACAGTTGATGCATTAAAGAAACTAGAAAGACCAGAACAAGTTGCCGCAAGACGTGGACTAAGTGTTGAACACGTTGTTCCGGCAGCAATCTTGAAAGCACAAGCTGCAGAAAAAGCTGGTGTTTAATATGTCAAGTTTCAAAATCAAACAAATTAAGTCATCTATTGGTGGAACAAAAATCCAATTAGATACCTTAAAGACTTTAGGTTTAGGAAAAATTGGTTCTGAATCAGTTAAGCCTGATCGTCCAGAATTTCGTGGAATGCTAAGAAGCGTTGCACACTTAGTAACCGTTGAGGAGGTTAAGTAACTCATGAGTATTAAAGTTCATCATCTTCGTCCAGCACCTGGTGCTAAAAAAGCTAAGACTCGTAAAGGTCGTGGTGAAGCAAGTAAGGGTAAAACTGCAGGTCGAGGTACCAAAGGATCTGGTGCTCGTCGTAATTATTCTGCCGCTTTTGAAGGTGGCCAGATGCCATTACACATGCGTTTACCAAAACTTCGTGGATTTACTCCGCCTAACAAAATTAAATATCAGGTAGTAAACGTTGCGGATATTTCAAGATTATTCCCACAAGGTGGCGAAGTTACTCCTGCTTCTTTAGTTAAAGTTGGCGCAATTAGAAAAGGTCAACCAGTTAAAGTATTGGGTTTTGGCGAAATTACTGTCAAAGTAACTGTTGTTGCTGACAAATTTAGTGAATCAGCAAGCAGCAAGATCGCCGCTGCAGGCGGATCAATTAAAGCTCTTTAGGAGTTTGTTTTGAACATAAATTTTGCGTGGATAACGGATGCGTTTCGCACTCCAGATTTACGACGCAAAATTTTGTTCACACTCGGAATGCTTGCCCTTTATCGTTTAGGCACCACAATTCCAACACCTGGTGTTGATTATCCAGCAATTCAACAATGTGTGGAATTAGTACAAGGGGACTCTCTTTATGGAGTTATTAATCTATTTTCTGGCGGAGCATTACTGCAACTAAGTGTTTTCGCCCTTGGAATTATGCCCTACATCACCGCATCCATCATTATTCAGTTATTAACTGTTGTTATTCCTCGTTTAGAAATGTTGAAAAAAGAAGGCCAATCAGGTCAAGCAACAATTACTCAATACACCCGCTATGTAACTATTGCTTTAGGCCTATTACAAGCAACATCAATTTTAGCTCTTGCTAGAACTCCAGGACAATTATTAAGAGGTTGTCCAAACGACATTATTCCTAACCAAACTTTGCCAGTAATGATTTCCATGGTCTTAACCATGACTGCAGGAACTGCTTTGGTTATGTGGTTTGGTGAATTAATTACCCAACGCGGTGTTGGTAATGGAATGTCATTGTTAATTTTTGCATCAATTATTTCTTCAATTCCAAGTCAATTCGCAGCAATTTTAACAATTAACGGTCTTTTCACATTTGTGATAACTCTTGCAATTGGTATCACAATTATTGCTGGTGTGGTTTTTGTGGAACAAGCACAAAGAAGAATTCCAGTGCAATACGCCAAGAGAATGGTGGGAAGAGCATCTTATGGTGGAACTTCTACTTATATTCCTTTGAAAGTAAATATGGCTGGAGTTATTCCAGTAATTTTTGCTTCTTCCTTGCTCTATATTCCTTCACTATTAGTACAACTTTCAGCTTCACAAAGTCCTTGGGCTCAATGGATTTCACGTAATTTCCAAAACGGAACAGAAATTCCATACATCCTGACTTATGCGTTATTGATCGTATTCTTTGCTTATTTCTATTCATCAATTACTTTTGATCCTAAAGAAGTAGCTGAAAACATGAAGAAATATGGTGGATTTATACCTGGAATTAGAGCAGGAAATCCAACCGCTGAATACTTAAAATATGTGTTATCAAGACTTATGGCTGCAGGTTCAACCTATTTAACTTTCATTGCCGTTATTCCAGTCGTTGCCTTCGGTGCACTTGGGGTAGGCGATCAATTCTTATTCGGTGGAATCAGCTTGTTGATTATGGTTGGTGTTGGTTTGGATACTGTTAAACAAATTGAAAGTCAATTACAACAAAGAAGCTATGAAGGCTTCTTAAAACAAAACCCCACAATTTAGTTAAATGCGCCTATTAATCATGGGCCCACCAGGTGCGGGCAAAGGCACACAAGCGGTAAATATTGCAAAAACACTTAACATTCCTCACATTTCCACCGGGGATATTTATCGTGAAAATATGAAAAATGAAACTCCGCTAGGGCTTGAAGCAAAAGTTTTTTACGATAAAGGAATGTATGTTCCAGATGAAATAACTAACAGAATTGTTGAAGACAGACTTACCTGGGATGATGCAAAAAATGGCTTTTTACTAGATGGATATCCAAGAACTATCGATCAGGTTAATTTCCTAGACCAAATTCTTTCTAAGAAATCACAAAAAATTGAAAAAGTTCTAGAACTAACTATAGATATTCCAGTTGTTGTAGAAAGACTATTAAAGCGTGCTCAAGAGCAAGGAAGAATTGATGATACGAAAGAAGTGATCACAAAAAGATTAGAAGTTTATGCAACCTCAACTGCTCCATTGTTGGCAGAATACAAAAATCGCGGAATTTTAGTTCAAGTTGATGGTATGGGTTCAGTGAGTGAAGTTGAAGAAAAGATTAATTCAGCTTTAGGAAGCTAATTAGTCCAGTTAACTGGAATTTGAATTTCGTTTCTTTTCAAAAATGATGGTTTAAATGGTGGATCAAATCTTGCACTTCGCCAGTTATTCTCATTACCGATTTCTTTGATCGACTCTCTAATTAATGCGCTTTTTAATAATTTAAGATTTTTTTCTAACTTAGTTTCTGAATAATTTCCAGAAAATTTTAGACAAGCATAGAAACCTTGCGGTATTTGTTTAATTTCAACATCTGAATTTTTTGATATTGGCAGACTTGATATATCTGAACCACTTGGCATCACGAAAGATATTTTCCATTGGTCACTTTTAACTGGAATTTGAATTACTGGGGCAGTCATAGAAATATTGTTTTGAGATATGTAATTAAACAGTGGGCGAAATCCATAGCTTCCCGCTTGATTCATAGATCCATCGACGCGTACTTCAGCAATTAAGCAAGGTTCATAATCTCGTATTTCAAAGTCTGTAAATTTCTTGACAACTTTATATTTTTGCTGTTCGGTCATAATCTTGTTAAAATCTCAGGTCCATCGGCAGTTATTGCAATCGTATTTTCCCAATGGCTGGCAAAAGAACCTTCACTGGAAACAACCGTCCAATCATCTTCAAGCACATGAACCTTATTGCTTCCTAAAACCAACATAGGTTCAATTGCAATTGCCATACCAATTTGCAATTCAGGTCCAGATCCTGCTTTGCCGTAATTTGGAACACTAGGAGCCATATGCATTTCAGTTCCAATGCCGTGACCTACATAGTCTTCTAAGATTCCTATTTTTAAATCGTGATGAGTTCTAACGAATTTTTCAATAGCAAAACCAATATCGCCTATGTGTTTACCGGGTTGAGCAGCATTTATGCCAATTTGTAATGCTTCTTTAGTTATGTCACTAAGTTTTTGATGTTCTGGTTTTACGTTTCCAACTCCAATTGTTATTGCAGCATCACCGTGCCAACCATCAATTATTGCTCCACAATCAACACTTACAAGATCACCATCATTAATTACTCTGTTTTTATTTGGAATTCCGTGCACTACTTCTTCATTTATCGAAACACAAATTACTGCTGGATATCCGTGATATCCCAAAAATGATGGCTGAGCACCCTCTTTTTCCATAATGTTTCTGGCGATTAAATCAAGATCAAGTGTTGTCATTCCAGGTTTTATTTTCAATTTGATCTCTTCTAAACAAAGTGCAACAACTCGACCAGCTTTGCGCATTATGGCAAATTGCTCAGGAGTTTTAATCTGAATTTGAGATTTATTAAACATTTGTATCTAATCTACTTGACTTCCATGTATAATAGAAAAGTGGTTAGATTCTTGTTAATTACTCATGTTCTAGCCGGCGCCACCGCTCTCATAAGCGCATTTGGAGCAATCTCAACAAGAAAAGGTGCTGCTAGACATATCTTTTTGGGTCGAATCTATTCAGTAGCAATGGCTTATGTGGTAATCGGTGCATCGGTTATATCGGTTTTAAGACCAAATCCTTTCTTATTCTCCATCGCTTTGTTTAGTGGTTATTTAGTTTGGACAGGGTATAGGCGTGCACGTTTTAAACTTCAAGAATTGAACAAAGTAGACAAAAATACTGTGATAGTTGGAAAGCTAATAGTTCTTGTTTTGATTGGATATGGGACATTTATACTTTTTAATGGTGAAACTTTAGGGATAGTTTTACTAGTTTTTGGGATCACAACATACATATTTGTGCGAGAAGATTCTAATGCACTAAAATTAAATTTATATAAATCCAAATACAGAATTGCGAGTCATTTACAAAGAATGTTAGGCGGAACAATTGCCACGATCACAGCTGTTTTAGTCCAACAAGTTGTGCCAAGAATAGAAGGAACAAGCATTCCTGCTTTTATCGTCTGGCTAGGTCCAACAATTCTTATAACTCCATTAATAACTTATTGGTCTAGAAAAATCTTAACCAAATAAATTACCAAGGCTCTTGTGGTTCAAGAACTCTCCAGCAATACCAAGCAGCAATTGATCGATAGGGGGAGAAGGGATCACCCAGTGGTTCCATTTGTTTTTCATTAGGCATTTCTTTTAATCCATGAGAAATTTGCCAGCCTCTTCTTACAGCTAGGTCTCCTACTGGCCAAACATCAAGTCTTCCCATGGTGAACATCAAAAACATTTCTGCTGTCCATCTACCAATTCCCCATTGAGAACTAAGCATCTTTACTGCTTCGTCATTTGAAGCGTCCTTGAGTTGAGCTAGATCAATTTCTTTACTCAAATGCGCATTTGCTAAACCATGAATTGTTTTTACCTTAGAAGCAGATAAACCTGCTGATCTTAATTCTTTTTCAGTTCGGTTTGCCAAAATTCTGGGAGTTATTTTGTTTTTGGCAAGCTTTTTTACTCTCAAGTTTATTGTTGATGCGGCAGAGGAAGAGATTTGTTGGGCAATAACCGAGCGAACGAGAGATTCAAAATATGAATTGACAGATTGCTCTTGGGGCTTCAAATTACACACATCACTGATCTCAATGACTTTTCTTAAATGAGGACAGGTTAATTTCACATGCTCAATACCATTTTTTAGGTGTGTTGAATGCGCAACCATAGTGATCCTTAATCTATTTGGTGTCAAAATGTGTTTATGCTCAAGAACTGGAATTCTCGCTCAATTGTCTATCTTTTGCTTTCGGTTGCTGGCCTAATTGGAACCTGGTATTTCAATCTCTTAGCAATCAAGCAAGGTCGAAACTTTTTTGCAGACTGGAGTAGTTCACCTGCCGTATCTTCGGCAACCACAGATTTGTTAATTGCTGCATCTGCAGCAATTATTTTTATGTTTTATGAAAGTAAAAGACTCAAAATGAAATACGTATGGTTATTCATACTGGGCTCATTTGTTACAGCTATTGCCTTTACCTTTCCCTTGTTCTTAGCGTTTAGGGAAAGAAAATTAACTTCTTAAACTAAAGACTATTACAATATTTGTAGGGACTTTTGATTTAACTAGATTGATTAATCTATTTTATGTAGATTTTTGAGGATTTCCATAACTTAACTGCCTCAACTCTTGAATTGATTGAATCGTTTTCACTTAAGTTTAAAGCCTGATAAGTTCTATGAATTAATGCCTCTACTGCTCTTAGTGAGGTATTTCTTTTGTCAGCGATGGCTTTATTAGACAAGCCTTGAGTTATTAGTCTCAATAATTCTGCTTGTGTTTTACTTAAGTATATTGCATTGACAGATTTAGAAATCTGAGTTTTTTCACGCGATTTTGAATCAAATGCATTCTGAATAATTTTTTTGAAAGAGAAATCAGCAGTTAAATCAGATTTAACAAAATATTGTATTTGGCTAGGTAAAAATTTTATAGTTGAATCTATTAACGCAGGTGAGGTATGAGTCGTAAGAACTACAATCTTGATTTCTGGATAATCTGTGACTATTTTACGGATTAGATCAATTCCCGATTGACCGGGACCAAAATCTAGTTCAGTTAAAACTAGATCTGGTGAGAAAGATTCTATGAGATCAAGTGCACCTTTTATGTTTGTGGTTGCTTCACACTTATTACCAAGATTAGAAATAATTTCAGAAATCAGTCTTTGTGTAAAAACGTCTTGTTCAACTATTAAAACTTTGTAAGATTTTGAAGCAGTTATCATTTTATCCAAACTTTACAAAGCGTTTTTTGATTGTAAGTTGGCAAAAGCATACCAACCAGGAAGAACTGGTAACCAAAATGTAGCAACTCGATACAGCAATACACCAGATAGTGCTGTTCCTGATGGAATTCCAGAAGCAGTTAATCCTGCTACAAGTGCGGCTTCTACAGCACCGATTCCACCAGGGGTAGGGGCTGCTTGACCCAAAGTCGCTCCAGCCAAATAAACAAACGCAGCAGTTGCAAAAGAAATATCGCTACCGAATGCATTTAGAGACGAGTAAAAAGCAACTACGTAGGCGAAATTTAAAGATATTGATGCTAAAACACTTAGCAATAATCTCTGAGGTTGTTGGGCGATAATTGCCAAAGTAGGTCCAGCTTGTGAAAATATTGGACGAGTTTTATTCAAAATCCAGTTTCTTACTTGATTTATTGAGAATCCTAAAATAAGTAGAGCAAAAATTAGAACGAATATTACCAAAGTAGTTCGAGATGGTCTAAAAGAAAAATCGGTTTGTGTTCCGGCTACAACTCCAAAGACAACTAGTAACAACACGTGAATAAAGAAAATAACAACTTGAGAAACGCCAACTGCGGTTGCTGCAGCAGGACCAGAAACACCAGCTCTATTTAGAAATCGGATATTAACTGCTACAGATCCAAGAGTTGGTGGAGTAACTAAAGTTGCAAACGAAGCAGCAAGTTGAGCTTGTAGAGTTCTAAATCGATTCACTGGCACAGATATAAATGACAGCAATAAAGCAGTGGAAGCAAAGTAAGTTAATGCTGAGGCAAATAATGCAATTCCTGCCCATTTCCATTCAGCCGTTGTAATTAATTCCTGGGGATTAATTTGACTAAATTGAGGTACAAGTACATAAAGAGCAACAACAGATGCGGTTGCTAGAAGAATATTCCTCCACTTAATTCTATGAAAAGAAATAGGCTGTAAATCAGCACTTGGTGCAAGTTCACCTAAAGCTTTTCTTAAATCTTTCAACAGTTCTTTATTGCTTGCTAGATATTGTCTAGTTTTTCTACTCATTGCCACACTTTGAATAGCAGGAATAGTTCTAATCAATTCTTTTGTGGAAAAGAGTTTTTTAGCGACTTGCACTGTTTCTAGAATTGAAGAAGACCTCGCAGCTGTGACTAGGGCTTCAGCTAAATCAACTCGTTGTTGTAAATCAGTTGCAGCAACCGTTCCTGAATGAACTCCGGTAATTGCAATATCGCCAGATTGAGTGACATAAATGTTTTCAGCAGCAAGGGATTTATGTGCAATATCTGCATCATGCATCGTTTTAACATCAGTTAAGAACTTCTCAATTTGTGAAGATGTTATTTGAATTTTTCTAGAATTTATTTCAGCAAAAGATGAGCCACTTAAGTTCTCTAGTGCAATAAAAATAGAGTCTGGTTCAATTTCGCGAACAAGTTCAACCTCTGGAACGCGCACTCCAGTAGCAGCAATAGCGTAGGTCAAAAGCGCAGTTCTTTCTACTCTTCTTCTAATGCTCATTCCTCTAAAGTCACCAGAAGTTTTGACTGTTAGACCACGCCACCAAGAACCTAAAACACCAGAGCCTTGCATTTCCCAGTCAAATACCCAAACATTAATTTGAGCTCCAGTTTTTAATATTGCACGATATATTCTTCCCTCAGAAGTTTCCAATGAAAGTTCAATTTGATCGACAATTAATCCTCCTGAATTAAGTGCTTCAACTAATTTTTCAACGGATGCTCTGTTTATAGGAGTACCGAATGAATAACGAACCGCTAATCCGATAGCCCAACCAAGTAAAATATTTACAAGTTGGGTAACAATTGTTGTTTGTCCAGCAACCAAAGATGCAAATGACAAAGCAATAACCGAAATTGTGGCAATTAATCCAAGTTTTCCTCTATCAAACACTCGGGCAATAACTAAGAATGAAATCAATCCTGCAATTAATGGATCAAGGGGTGTTACGCCTTCGGTCTGAACTCCACCGGTTAAAGCAAGTATTAATCGAGGTGAATTACTTTGCACTACAAGAATTGAAATTGCTACTAAAGTTAACACCGATAATCCTGCGGCAAGAAGGGCATCAACTAATTGTCTGGTTCGATTTCTTGTTATTAATGAAATACCAACTAATACTGGAACAAAAATTATTGAAGTTGCACCAATTGTGTTTAGAACAAAGAGCACAAAACTTGGTAAAACTCTTGTTGCAGTAGTCAAATCAGCATCTAATCCAGCTGTAGTTTGAGCGGCAAACGTTCCAAGGGCAGTGACAAGAGCAGTAACGGCAAGTGTGGCCAAAAGGGTAACCAAATCCCTAGGTCTACGAGCAGCCCTGCGGGAAGAATTAGTCATAGGAATAGTCATCTAGTCCATCGTCCCATTACCTCACATTTTTTACCTGACCAGACACTTGTCGTAGGTCAATGGTGAAGTAGTCATATGGCAATAGCTGGCATCCCGGAAATCACCCTTGAAAAAACGGCATTGCCCTATATTGAAAAACCTTTATTTGATTCACTCCAGCAAGAAGCACTTGATCATGCTGAAGGATCATTGCTGGTAACAGGTGATGCAGGAACTGGTAAAACTACCGTTTTAGCAGAATCTGTAATTAACAAAGTACTCAACGGAATAAGTTCAGACAAAATAATTATTTTTTGTTTCTCTAGACATTCAGCAAGAGAGATGCGTAGATATTTAGCAAGAAGATTACCTGATTATTCGGTTCCTCAAGTTGCAACTTTTCATTCCTTTACACACTCTGTTATGCAAGCTGCATATAACCAAGGATTAGTTGTAGAGAATTATGCATTCTCGCCACTGAGATTATTATCAGGTCCCGAGCAAGAAGTAATGATAAACGAACTTATTAAAGGAACAATTGAAGATAAATCTATTGATTGGCCGATTAGTTTAATCAGTGCCTTAAAAACAAAAGGATTTGTTAGACAAGTTAGAAACTTACTTGCTCGCATGCGCTCGCTTGGTATGGATCCAGATCAATTAATCGATATTGGAATAAAACATGAGAATGAGAATTGGGTCGCCTTAGGTCATTTTGCTGAGATGTATTTGGATAATTTAGATGCATCTGAAACAACTGATTATGGTGAATTAGTTCATCGGGTAAATCTCTTATTAAAGCGGTTAAAAAGTTTAGATGAATTAAATATCAAGTTTAATCATTTTTTCGTTGATGAATATCAAGATATAGATCCTGCTCAAGTCAGGCTTCTAAAATCTTTAGTAAGACCAAATAAGTTCCTACTTGCTACAGGTAATAAATCTCAAAGTATCTATCAATTTCGAGGTGCTGATTTTGAAGCAATTAACAGATTTGATAAGGATTTTGGTAATAGTAAAGAAATTGAATTAGTCCATAACCATCGACAAAAGCAAGCAATTGATTTGAGAGTTAATACTTATGATTCGACAAATGCGCAAAGCTTTCATATTGCAAATGAAATAAGAAGGTTTAAACAGGAAAACCCAGAATCTAAATGGTCTGATGTGTTAATTGTTGTAAGAAATGCTAATTCGATAAAATCAATTAATCGAGCCTTAACTAATTTTGCAATTCCAGTTTCAGTTCAAGCTGATGATTTACCACTTTCACAAGATCCTGCGGCAAGAGTGTTATTGGACTGCTTGAATATTTCTGGCCAACTTGCACTAGGAAATGTTGACCCAAGTAATAGTGAAGTAATTCGAGATTTATTGAAAGGTCCCTTAATTAATTCTTCACCATTTGAATTAAGAGAAACAGCCAGACTGCTTCGCAAGAAATCGAGAGAGAATAATGAACACCCTCTTACATCTGATCAAGCCTTGTATAGGGCAGTTATTGATCCTAAGAATTTGTTGGATATACCAAGTGAAATATCCCAAGGAGTTCGAAAACTGGGAGCAATTCTTTTTACAGCTAGAGATTTGATAAAGCAGAAAACTCGAGTAGAAGTTGTCATGTGGAGTATCTGGAACGCAGAAATAAGTGAAGTAAACAAAAAAATATTTGATGTTCTTGATTCAGAATATAAATGGAGTGAAACTTTACGCACAAATGCATTAAGAGGTGGCATAGAAGGAAGAAAAGCTGATAAAGATCTTGATTCAATTTTGGCTCTGTTTGACGCAGCATCTAGAGATGATGAACGTACCTTAGGAACTAGGGGAGTACTTAATTTTCTAAGTGACTTAGGAATGCAAGCTTTTCAAGCAGAAACATTAGCTCAAAAACCAATTGAAGATGACAGAGTACAAATTGTCACAGCACACAGATCAAAAGGATTAGAAGCAAGATTTGTAATTATTCCTGACGTGCAGTCAGATGTTTGGCCATCAGCAAGATTGCGCAATAACTTACTTGAAGTTGAAAGATTAGGTTTTGAAACCGTCGTTAGATCACCTGGTAGAAGTGAAATTATTGCTGAAGATATAAGGCTTTTTGAGGTAGCTAAATCTAGAACTAGCCAAAAACTCTTAGTAAGTGCAATTAAAAGTGAATTTTCAGATGATGGAGAACCTTCAGTTTTATTAACCAAATTAGGTGGAAATCAAATTAATCACATTTCAGGATTTCCCCTAAAAGCCCTTTCCTTAAATGCACTTGTCGCCGAAATTAGAAAAGCAGGACAAAGCATAGATGCAGATAATGAGTTCAAGAAAGCATTAGCTAAGAGATTACATAAATTAGCTGACACGAAAGATGCTTTTGGAAGAGATATCAGCCAAGCAGCTGATCCACAAAATTGGTGGGCCACATTTAAACCCAGTGCAAGTGAAATCAAATTAACTCAAGATGATCAGCCAGTTTCTCTCTCTGGATCTGGTTTAGCCACCTTAAGAGATTGTGGTTTGAAATGGTTCTTGGAGAAAAAAGCGGGCGCAAATATACCTCGCCAGAATGCAGCAAGTATTGGCTCTATCGTTCATGCCTTAGCGCAAGGTTTAAGTAATGGAGAGATTGACTCAAACTTTGAAGCGCTGAAAGAAAAACTTGATTTAATCTGGCCACAATTATCTTTTGATGCCCCTTGGATCGCAAATCGTTTTTATAACGAGACTTTAGAAGTTGTCATGAATTTACTTTCATGGCACCTAAAGAGAACAGATAGAACAGTTGTTGGTTCAGAAGTTCATTTCTCCCTCAATGTTTTAGTGGATGAACAAAATACAACAAACAGTGTAAAAATAAGTGGATATATTGACAGATTAGAATCTGAAATTGAAGATTCAAAACAACTACATATTATTGATTTTAAGAACTCTAATGTGACATTAACTAAAGAACAAGCAAATGAAGATCCCCAGTTAGGTGTTTACCGACTCGCAGTTTCTCGACAAGCTTTAGATATTGAAGTCGATCCAGAATCTGTTGACGCTAGTGCCAGTTTGGTTTATTTGAAACACATGCAAAAAAATGGATTAAAAGAATTAGATACAGAAAATATTGAAAACAATGGAATCTTAGAGATACTAAAAGATTCCTTTAGAAAAATTAAAACAGAAGACTTCAGCGCAAAAGTCTCACCACTTTGTAGGAATTGTCAATTTATTCGAATGTGTCCTGCCCAACCTGAAGGCAAGGCGGTTGTTGAGTGAAATCTGAAACAAAACTGAATTTAACTCCTGAACAAATAAAAGCAATAACTGCTCCTCTTGAACCTGCGTTAGTTATTGCTGGTGCAGGAACTGGAAAAACAAGTGTTATGGCTGAAAGAGTTTTATGGTTAATTGAAGAAGCAAAAATTGAGCCTGAGGAAATTTTAGGTTTAACATTTACCAATAAAGCTGCTCAGGAACTAAGAACTCGAGTAAGAGATACAATAAGTAATAGTGAGAAATTTCAAAATTCATTTGAAACAACTGAGCCAAATATTGCTACATATCACGCATTTGCTTTACAGATTCTAAATGATCATGGGTTATTAATTGGAGTTGAATCTGACCTAAAACCAATTAACGAAACTACACGCGCAACGCTGGCATTTAAAACAGTATTGCAAACTCAATCAAGTTTGAAGAACTTGGAAAAATCTCCTCGATACATTGCTAAACAATTATTAATGCTTGATAATCAAATGGCAGAGCATGATCTCAAAATTGATTCGATATCAAAATTTTCAGAGAAATTACTTGCTCAAATTGCAGCAACAAGATCTAGAAAAGAGATGCGCGATTTGGAAGTAGTTACTTTAGCCAGGGTCGAACTAGCTAAGTTAGTTAATGAATTTCGGGAATTAAAAAGAGATGAAGGAATTGTTGATTTTGCCGATCAGATGAGATTTGCTTTGCAGTTAGTGAAAATCCATCCTGAGGTAGTAGAACAGTTAAGAAATCAATACAAGGCAGTTTTACTTGATGAATATCAAGACACTTCAGTTATCCAAAGATTGTTACTTTCTGAAATATTTGGTCAAGCTCACCCAGTTACAGCGGTGGGAGATCCATTGCAGGCAATTTATGGCTGGCGCGGAGCATCTGTTTCAAATATTGATAGTTTCCCTCACCATTTCCCACAACAAGACGGCAACCCTGCACGTAAATACCCGCTAACTGCAAATTTTCGTAGTGGCCAAAAAATCCTTAATCATGCAAATCAAGTCTCAAAAGACTTAAGAGATATACATTTTGCAATCGATTCTCTAGTTGCCGGTAAAGCTACAACTAGTGAAGTTAATATTGGACTTCATTTAACTTGGAATGACGAAATTGAAGATATAACCAATCGCATTAAAAATCTTGTGTTAGATCGAGGGGTCAAACCTGAACAAATTGCAGTGTTGAGCAGAAACGGCAAAGAGCTTTTATCAATTTATGATTTATTAATCTCCAAAGGAATTCCAGCAACGTTTTCAGGTAAAAGAGATTTAATTGATGTTCCAGAAGTAAGTGAAGTTCTTGCTTACTTAAGGCTCTTGGATGATCCAACTCATAATCCATCATTGGTTCGAATATTGGCAGGTCCAAGATTTGAAATAGATCCAAAAGATCTTGCACTTTTGTCTCTAAGAGCTAACGAGCTTGTGAAAGATCATAAATTCGATAAAGAAAACAAAACATTTGAACAAAGTTTATTACAATCTGTTGATGGCACAGATGTAGCAGAACTTGCTGTTTTAGCTGACGCTTTGAATAGTCCAGGAAATAGTGGCTATGGCCTAGGAGTGAAAGAAAAGTTTAATAAGTTAAGAAATGAATTAGAAATCTTACGAAAACACATTACTGAGCCACTTAGTGACATTATCTATCGAATTATTAATCAAACTGGGTTGCTGATTGAGATTATGGCAAGTGATCAATTAATGACAGAAAGTAGATATGAAGCACTAATGAGTTTGCAAGATTTAGCCGAATCATTTGATCAAGGATCTCCTCACGGAGTGGTTCGAGAGTTTTTGGCCTGGCTAAATGAAGCTGACGAATTAGAAAGCACTATCGAATTTGCCCCAACGGCTATGAAAAATGCGGTTTCGTTAATGACAATTCATGGAGCAAAAGGTTTGGAATTTCCAATTGTATTTATTCCAGCAGTTTGTGAAAACGTATTTCCTAACAATAGATCCTCAATGTGGTACAAAAAGCCAGAATTAATTCCTTATGAATTAAGAGCAGATGCAAGTTCTCTACCTGGTGGATTTCAAACCGAAACAAAAGAATTTGACGCCTACACTGATCGCTGCAAAGCACATGCTGAATTAGAAGAAAGAAGATTAATGTATGTGGCTTTGACTAGAGCTGAAAATGAATTATACGTATCGAGTCATTGGTGGGGTCCAACACAAAAGAAAGTTCGAGGACCATCTTCTTACTTATTGCAATTAAAAGAAATCGTGGAACAAGGCCATGGACAAGTAGTTGAGTGGATAGAAAATACTCATGAAGAAAATCCAACTCTGGATGAGATGATGCCCACAATTTGGCCTCCTAAACGAGATCAGGTAGCAAGAGATAGAAGATTAGATTTTGCTAATTACATTCAAAATCAAACAGAAGTTGACGAATCAACATTGTCTCAAACACAAATAATGCTACTTGAAAATTGGGATAAGGATATTGAATCACTCATTACTGAGCTTACTAGTGAAAAACTAGTTAAGAAAAGTGTGGCAATTCCTGACACTCTCAATGTCACAAAAACTATTAAATTAATGCGCGATCCAGATGAATTTGCTAAACAACTAGTTCGCCCGATGCCATCAAAACCAATTGATCAAGCACGCAGGGGAACGCAATTTCACTTTTGGATTGAAAAACATTTTGCTATGCCTGCACTTCTTGATTCACTTGATTTGCCAGGTGCAGCCGATGAGAAATTAATATCAGATGATCAATTAGAAACAATGAAGAACGCATTTTTGAATTCTGTTTGGGCAAATAAGAAACCACTTGCTTTGGAATGGCCTTTTGATATTTCAATTGGTGGAAGATCTTTAAGAGGAAGAATTGATGCAGTTTTTGAAACCGAAAATGGTATTGAATTGATTGATTGGAAGACTGGCGTTGTTGGAAAATCTGATGATTTACAGCTTGCTTGGTATCGATTTGCTTGGTGGAAAATGACGGGCACACCTATAGAACAAATAACTGCTGCGTTTGTCTATGTCCCAAGTATGGAAATTGCTAGACCAAAAGAGTTACTTGCACCTGAAGTATTACTCGAGAGCATTTCAGGCTAGAAGACGCTCAATTTTGTGCTCAAAATGTATTCGTGAGAGGATTGAAACATGGCTCAATTAACAATGTATTCAACGCAATGGTGTGGCTATTGCCAAAGATTAAAAGCGCAATTAGGTCGCGAAGGAATTACTTACACAGAAATTGATATTGAACATGACGCAGAAGCAGCAGCTCTTGTTGAAAAAGTTAACGGTGGCAATAGAACAGTTCCTACTGTTGTTTATGAAGACGGCAGTGCTGTAACAAATCCTTCCTTGGGACAGGTGAAAGAGAAGCTAGGTTTATAAATGCCTGGCCAACGCCAAACACTTGATTCTCTAGATGTTGCACAACGCGCAGTTGTTGAAGCATTAGAAGGTCCCGTTGTAATTTATGCCGGAGCTGGAAGTGGAAAGACCAGAGCAATAACCCATCGCATTGCTCATGGTTGTAATCAAAAAATTTATGATCCACAAAAAGTATTAGCGGTAACTTTTACAACTCGTGCAGCTGATGAAATGTCGCTGCGACTTTCAGCATTAGGTATCAGAAATGTTGCTACCAGAACTTTTCATTCAGCAGCGCTTCGACAATTAAAATATTTCTGGCCCAAAGCAATTGGTGGTGAAATTCCCAAAGTAATTGAAAATAAATTCAAAGTCTTGGCTGCTGCTTTAGAGAAAACAAGTTTGGGAAGTTCAAAGAGTTCAATTAGAGAATACATTTCAATAATTGAAAGTGCAAAAACTAATCGACTAGATCCAGATTCAATTACTAACCCGGATCACGCAACTGCTTATCAGGCTTATATCGATTTCACTCATAAAAACAATTTAATAGACTTTGAAGATGTACTACTGCTACTTGTTGCTATTTTGGAAGATAGCGAAGATTTAGCTGATGAAGTTCATCAAAATTATCATTGGCTAACAGTTGATGAATATCAAGACGTAAACCCTTTGCAACAAAGATTATTAGAGTTATGGCTTGGGGATAATCGAAATATCTGCGTGGTAGGAGATTCTGCTCAGACTATTTATACATTTGCGGGGGCATCAAGTAAACCCTTAGAAAATTTCACCAAGAAATATGAAGATGCTTCAGTTTTTCGCTTAAATCGAAACTATCGCTCAAAGCCAGAAATTATTGATTATGCAAACAAGCTCTTATCCCAAATGCCTTCCTCAACAGCCAGTGTTGGATCCCTCATGGCAACCAAAGATGCGGGCACACAAGTTGAAGTATTGTCTTTTGTAAATGATTCTGCTGAAGCCGATTGGATTGCGCAAAGCATCGTTGATTTACTCCAGGGTGGACAAAAGGAAACAGAAATTGTTGTACTGGCACGAATCAACTCTCAACTGGAATTAGTTGCTGCAGCTCTTGAAGATCGAGGAGTTGATTATTGGCTCCAAACAGGTGAGAGATACAGCATTAAAAACAGGCTTGAACCAAGAATTACCTTGGCAACAATTCATGCCACCAAAGGTTTGGAATGGAACAACGTATTTATCATGGGCGCAAGTGATGGATTCTTGCCATATGTGCAAGCAGACTCTGATGAAGAGATAGTTGAAGAACTTCGACTTTTATATGTTGCAGTTACAAGAGCTAAAGAAAAACTATTTATTACTTGGTCCAGAAGTAGAGATAGTGGTGGCAGGGACAGAATTAAATCTAGATTTTTATCTAAGTTGGATTTGGAATCAACTTCCAAAGCAAATGACGAAACGGAATTTGCCCCATCAAAGGAAAGACAAAATTACAAAAAAGAACTTATGCGCTGTTCAATTTGTGATAAAGCTTTAGTTAGTGGAACTGAATTAATTTTGCAAAGATGTAAAAGCTGTCCAAGTACTACCCCAAGTGAGTATTTTAATTCCGCTTTAAATTGGAGATCCGAACAAGCTATTGCCGAGGGAATCCCTGAATTTCTAGTGCTAAGTGATGCTTCTCTTGAAGCATTTGTTGACGCACTTTTCGCGGCTAAGTCTGAGGAAGATTGCATTTTAATTCCAGGTGTGGGAGCAGAAAAGTGCGCCAAATACTTTGAAGATATTTCTACAGTTTTAGCTGCAGTTAAACCAGGAGACCTAAAACTCATTGATTTAAAGCCTTAAATTTAAATCTGTGGATAACTTTTATCCTGTTATGCAAAATATGTTCTAATCCTTAAAGGCATATCTTAAGGAGTAAATTGAGGCTTATTTTAAATCCAGAAATTGATGTTTTATGGCGCGATAAGACAACTTTGCAAGTAAGAAACCCAGATGGAACCAGCAACACAATTTCTGATCTTCCCGCAGATATGAAATTAATATTAAGTAGTTGTACCGGAATTGTGAATATCTCTGAAATCTTATTGAATCTAAATATTGATGAAAGAATTCACGAAGACATAAATATTGCGCTTAGGTTTTTAATAGAACACCGAGTACTTATAAATCAATCACACTTGTATGAGCAATCAGAGAGACTACACAAAAGCTATGCGCAAGTTATTGGGATAAACACTTTTGCTTTCCAAATTGGACAACTATTAGCTGCCGCAGGGGTGGGAAGAATAGTTTTTGATTCCTTAACTAAAAAGCAAGCAACCGTTACCTTGGGGGATATTAATATTTTAGGTCCAAGAGCAAGAGAGATTGGTACGTCTCTAAGTCAGAGCTTAAGAGATTCTCTTTTAGCAATGGGAGCAAGAGCTGAGAAACCCAATCAAGAACGACAACCTGATTTGGTTATCATTTGTGAAGATACCGAGTCATTTGAAATAAACGAATTAATGATTAATCGTGTGCCCCATGTTTTTATTGGCAAAACAGGGGAACAGGTTAATGTTGGCCCATTTGTAATTCCTGGAATTCAAACCTGCCAGAACTGTTTGCAACTTAATTCTCTCAAAAAGAATCTGTTTATTTTCCCATTAGAAAAGAGGAAAAAGAAAGCACGAGAAATTGATAAGAATCCATCATTAACGACCTTGGCATCATCATTGTTGGTTACCAATTGCATTTCGTTTCTCAGTGGAGAATTAGCCAATAATGGGCCCAGTTTGTTAAATGTAGTTTGTGATCTTGATGCAAATGGTCCAACAATTGTTTTTCGCAAACTTCAACCAAATCCACAATGTGGATGTCGCTGGGAAGCTGCTTAGAAAAGCAAATTGCCCCCGGTTTAATTTCTTAAACCAGGGGCAATGAAGACGTCTGCTGTCTTTAGGCTTTGCCGAGGATGCGGGTCACCTTGGTGCCGCAGGTTGGGCAAATTCCTTTGGCCATGCGACGGCCGTTAGTTTCGTGTACTTCACCAGTAAACTCGCGCTTGGCTTTGCACTTAACGCAGTACGCTTCGCCTGTATATGACTCTCCGGCCATGTGTCCTCCTTGCGATCGCGAGGGATTATTCCCACGCATCTTCAACCCTAGGCGTACGAAGGGCTTGTGAGGGCGGATTTGAGCGTGCCACGCCGACATTTTGAGCACAATCCCTCACAAATAAACCACTGTTACTGGAGGGACTAAAAACAGTGAAACCGCCAGGTCTCACTCGTTAATCAGACTTATGCACTTTCCCCAGATACATAAATCGAATTGAAGTGAACCTAGCGGTGTCAGTAGTGAAAAGTTATGTCATATGGGGGACATGCGTCAAACGTGCTTGTTGATGAAGTTGTGGATTAACTGTTCAATCTGTGAATAAAAGGGTACATAACTTGGGGATAAACCTGTGGGTAAGAGATTGTTATAAATCAAATTAAGGTTCTGAAGTGCAGGTTTACTCGAGTGTGTTTGTGGATAAAAAATAGTTTCAACCTCTAGCGTTAAATTCATGCCCAAAGCTATGAATTTACCTCCCAATGTGGAAGTAAGGCGTTCCAATAAAAGAAGACGCACAGTTTCAGCTGCTCGCGAAGGAAATAAAACAGTTTTAAATGTGCCTTTACGAATGAGTATTGCTGAGATTGAACAACTTGCTCGCGATTTGATAACTCGAATGAACGATCGTGATCCTCGAGCGTATTTCTCTGATGATGAATTATTTAAACGTGCGCAAGAATTATCTGCTACATATTTGTTTTCGCAAGCAGAACCAAAATCTGTTGCTTGGTCAAGTCGTTTAACTTCCACCTGGGGAATCTGTACACCGTTAGAAGGAACAATTAAAATTACTTCACGTTTGCAAGGAATGCCGCAATACGTTTTGGATTATGTCTTATTGCACGAATTGGTTCATTTAGTTGTTAATGATCATGGAAAAGATTTTGATGCTTTTATGAAAACTTTTGAGAAGAAAGAAAGAGCAGAAGGTTACTTAGATGCATTAGATGAGTTACCGTCATCTGTTTGGTCATCTGGTTCTTTAGGAGCACTTCCTGCTGAATCTAATGCTGATATATCAAGAGGCGCTTGAATTTTATTAAAGAATTCTGGATCCTGTAAATCGTCAATGCTTGGCAATAAATCTGGATGATTCCACAAACTATCTCTTACATTTGTTCCAAAAGTTAGAGTCTGCTTATTCCAAAAATCTGCTG
>Ga0247836_1001483_pt1 | contig 37348 bp, 34 predicted proteins | sample LaCruzMarch2015__4_FD_187116 | JGI IMG/M metagenome (GOLD analysis project Ga0247836, IMG submission 187116) | Freshwater microbial communities from meromictic Lake La Cruz, Castile-La Mancha, Spain - LaCruzMarch2015_14m | ecosystem: Environmental > Aquatic > Freshwater > Lake | place: Spain... | reverse complement strand
CGACGCCATTGTTCAGTCGCGTGCTCACCACGGGCTTGCCGCAGGCCATCGCTTCGACCTGCACGATGCCAAACGCCTCGGCTTGGGTGACCGAGGGCAGACAGAAAAGTTCCGCCGCCTGATAGTGGGCCGGAAGGTCCGCGTCCGGCACGAAACCGAGAAAATGCACCCGCTCGTTGATGTTCAGATCGCGGGCCAGTTGCTTGAGCCCCGGGGTCAGCGGACCATCGCCGCCAAGCAGGAGCTGAACATCCGGCGGCAGCCCAGCCATCGCCTCGATGAGCACATGGAAACCCTTGTAGCTCACGTGCCGCCCGGCGGCGAAGATGAGCCGCCCCGGATACCGGCGGGAAATTTCCGCGGCGCCCGCGGCCGGCGCGAGAAACCGGCTGAGATCAAAGCCGTAGGGAATGACATGGACCTTGGGGTCGTGCCGCAGCGGAGCCAGCACGACCGATGAAGTGGCGTGCGCGGGCGTGGCCACAATGATGGCGGCCGCGGATTGCACCGCCCGCTTCATGACCGGCCCGTAAAACAAACGCAGGGCCCGGTGTCGCAGAATGTCGGCATGCCAGCTGATGACCCGCGGGATGTGCGCGGGCAACGCCATCGAGGCCAGGTGGGCCATGGGATCGGGAAAATGCAGATGCACCAGATCGAAACGGTGCTTCCGGTGCAGCCGCCGTGACTGCGAGATCATGGCGGGTGACAGCGCCAGACTGCCATCCACGTTCCAACTGGCCGTGCGCATTACCGGAATCCGCGGGCCGGCACGAACCACCGCGCCGGTGGAATCTCGGCTGGTCACGACATGAACGAAGTTCACCTCGTCTGCGAGCGCGCACATCAGGTGCAGCGTGTGTGTCTGGATTCCGCCCGGGATCTCGTCGAAGAAACGCCCGTAGCAGAGGACGGAAAGCTTTCTCTTCTCCACCGGGTTCATTGCCAGCCCCTCCACCAGACCGCATAAGGATAAATCAGCCACCACTTGGCCGGAATGCGTCCGTGGTATTTGCGCACGATCGCCATGGCTTCCTGGTAATGACGTCGACGCAGCCGCCGCGTCTTGGTTTCGCTGTGCTCGCGGTTGACGGCAACGAAATCATCGACCAGCGCGAGCGGGCCGATTTTTCTGAACAGCCGCCACCACAAGTCGTAATCCATCGCCATGTGCAGGCTGGTGTCCACGCCGCCGACATCCTCCCACGCCGAGCGCCTGATCAAGGTTCCGGGCTGCGAGACCACGCAGCGAATGGACATGTTGCGTTCGCTGAACTTCTGGATCCACACCGGTTTCCGGCTGCCCGAGTCCTGGAGAAAATTCCACACGCGCCCGTAAACCGCCGGGGTGCCCGGCCGTTTCTCCAGATTGTCCACCAAGGTCGACAAGCCCCCGGGTAAAAACCAATCATCGCTGTTGAGCCAGCAGACATACGGCGCGGTGCCGCGGCTGATGCCCTCATTGATCGCCGCGGCCTGGCCGTCGTCGGCCTGACTGCGCCACCCCGCCAAACGAGGGGCGTAGCGTTCGATGATGGCGGGCGAGTTGTCCGTCGATCCGCCATCGAGCACGTAAACCTCGACCGGAACATCCTGTGCAAAGATGGAGGCCAGCGCTTCCTCCAGGAACGAGCCCTGGTTGAAGGATGGAACCACCACGGTGACCAGGGGATCAGACATGCGAAGGATGGGGGCCGGAGCCGGCTTGTCGGCCAGCGGCGTATTTCCAGTCGGCGATCATATGGCGGCCGATGTAAGGCGCAATGGCGCGGAGAAACTCGAGGCGCCCCGGCACGCGTCCGAGCGCCCGCTTCCGGAGGGTGTTCATTTCGTCGAGGCCCACGCCGGCAATGGCTGCGTTTGTTTTCTGGGCTTCATGCACCCGGAACGCCCCGAGAAAGCGGGGGAGATGGGCGAAGACGGCGCCGGCTTCGCGAAACCTCAGCAACAGTTCCCAATCCATGGCGAAGCGGAACGACTCGTCCACCCGTGCGCCTGTTCGGTCCCAGATGCGGCGGCGCCAGAAAACCGTTTCCTGCGGAATGCAGTCCAGCCACGAAAGCAGCGCCCTGTCGTGTCCGGGCAGAACCCATCGCCCGACCTCGCGGTCCTGCTCGTCGATTAAGAGGCGGTCGCCATAGACCACGTCGATCTCGGGATGTTGATGGAAAAAATGCCCAACCGATCGCAGCGCTCCCGGCAGGAGCAGGTCATCCGAGTTGAGCCACGCCATGATCTCGCCCCGGGTGCGGGCAAAGGCGCGATTGATCGCCTGGGACTGACCCGTGTCGCTTTCCATGGCCCAGCCAGCCAGACTCTTCTCGTGCCGCTTCAGCACATCCGCTGTTTCATCATCAGACCCGCCATCCTGCACGAAATACTCAAGCGCCGGATAATCCTGGGCCAGCACGCTGAGGATTGTGCGCTCGAGGAAGCGACCCTGTCCGAAGGACGGGGTAACCAACGAAACAGCGGGGAGCTCAAAATCCTCCGCCGCGGCGGCCCATGGCTGCACGGTCAGCGGCTTCGGCGGATACTGGTGCAGCCGCCCGATTCTCGGCCGGAGGAAATCCGGGATCCATGAGGCGGTCATTCGTCCCCCAGACCGCACACCTTGACGAGCGCGGTGCGGAAGTTCCGCAACCCCGCGCGCGGATCAAGCTGTTCGTCGTAGTAGCGCCGGGCCTCGCCGGCGTGATGCGCGTAACCGGCGTCAAGGGTGGCCAAAATTTTTGGAATATCCTGCAACGTTTCATAAGCCGCGCCGCAGCGATACGTCTCGAAAACTTCGCGGTAGGTCGGGAGGTTGCTTGTGACGAGGGGCAGGCCGCACATCGCGGCGTAGGCGGCTTTGCCCGAGGCCGAGCCGATGTTGAAAATGTTCTGATACGTCGTCCACCCTTCGGGGTTGGGCGAATACGAGACGAGGGCAAAATCGGCGGACGCGTAAAGTTCGTGCAGATTCTCGAGCGGCAGGAAATCTAGGCTGATCGAAATCCGCGGATGGCGGGCCAACTGGTCGAGGAAAAGCCCCCGCCGGGCCCCGCTGGTGGAGCGAGCGTGAATTACGAGTTGAAAATTCTCCGGCAGGAGATCCGCCATGCTGACCAGCAGGTCGCGGGAACAAAAAGCATCAAGGCTCCCGGCCATGAGGAGAATGCGCTGGCTGGAGGGCAACCCGAGTTTTTCGCGGAGCAGATTCCGCCGGCCGACGGCCACCGGCAGCGGCGCCACCGGAACGAAGACGAGCCGGTCGGCGGTGAGATTGTTTTCTTCGCACAGAATCTTTCCGCGCAGCGGATCCTGCACCAAGGCCAAACGCACGAGATCCGAGGCGTCGAGCTCCGCCTGCTTCAACTGCTCCTCCCACCTGGCCGACAACTCGTTGCGAAAAAGAATTTCGAACGAGGCGTAAGCCAGGGGCAGATTCCACGCCCGGCCCAACTCGGCGGCGAAGACCAGGCCGAGGGGATCAACCCCGAGGACCGCGGCATAGCGCCGACGGACGAACGGGCGAAACAGCCACGCCCCCCAACGGACCATACGTCCGCGCAGTCCGGTGGCCGGCAGCCGCTGCCACGCGAGGATGCCCAGCCCCCGGAGTTTGCCGGCCTTGCGCGCGGCTGGAGGATTCTCCGCCGCCTCCTCCCGCGGGATGACTTTGAAGCCGTCCGGAGAGATGATCAGCAAACGGCCGAAAGACCGGAGCAGTTCCTGCCCCAGTTGATGCATCGTGGGATGCGAGTCCCAATGCTCCCAAGGGAAAACAATGACGACGCCTTTGGGGGTCATGAGTTTTCTTTTTCGCCTGAGCCGAGCTGTCCTACGCCCCGGGGCCCTCGGCCCGCAAAACCGCGTATCCATACCAGTCGGAATCAGTCAGGGGCGACCGATCCATCCATCTTCCGGTTTCGACCAGACGGAATCCCGTCTGCGCGGCCAGCAGTTCAACTTCCGGGACGAACAGATAGCGCATGCGGTGAAGCTCCGCGAAATCCGGCATGGGGGAAACGTCACCCTCCAGCACGGAGAAGGTGTAGTTGACCTCGACCACGTTCTCGTTGACCAGCAAGTGCGGGCGCGTCGTGCGCGTCACGGTCACATCGCCCGCCGTCTCGATTCGTTCGCGGGCATGCGGACGATCCGAGAGCACCCCGGGCCCGTGCCAAAAATCGAAAAGAAAAAGTCCGCCGGGCCCTAGTGCTCCGCGGGCCGAACGGAAATAGCCGAGCAACGCCTGATTGGTTGCCTGATAGCTGGCCACATGAAAGAGCGAAACCACGGCATCATGTTTCTCCGCGGAGGTGAAATTCGCAGCATCGCCCCGACTCGCGCGGAACCGATCCCGCTCCTCCGGCGGAAGCGCGGCAAAACGGGCCAGCGCTTTCTGCACCATGCGCTCGCTCAGATCCAGGCCGGTGACAGAACAGCCGGCCTCGACCAAGTGCAGGGCATGGCCTCCGGTGCCACAGCCCAACTCGAGAATCCGGCGGACCGACGGATTTTGCTCCTGCAAAACCCGCAGCACAAAACCCGCCTCCTGCGCATAGTCCTTCCCGCGGTAGAAGAGATCGTAGTAGGCGGCGTAATCGGAGAAGGAAGGCATGGGGAGAAGAGACTACAGGACTACGGGACTACGGACTTTTGTGACTCGGATTGCACGGAGCGGATGAGGCCGTGGAGGCAGGCGAAGGTTTGTTTGGTCAGCGAGGCGAGTTCGATTTCCTTTTGAGGCTCAAGGTAGCCGAGGCGCTGACTGAGATGCAAAAAGTATTGGGTCTCCGATAAGGAGCCACGCGCGATGTAAAGAAAATGCAGATAGTCCTTTTTCGTGCCGCGAGCGGATCCCTCCACAATATTGGCCGGCACCGATACAGCGGCACGTCGCAACTGGCTCGTAATCCCGTAAACCTCCTCGCGAGGAAACGACTTCGTCGCCTCATAAACCACAACCGCCAGATCATCCGCCAACTGCCAAGCCCGAATCTTCGTATAGTCGCGCATCAGCCGTAGTCCCGTTGTCTGTGGTCCGTGGTCTGAGGCCCGGCTTCTGCCTACGCAAGAATTTCCCGCAGGACGCGCGCGCTCTGTTCGGCCTGCTCCCGCGTCAGGGCGAGACCGCTGGGCAGATAAAATCCGCGGTGGGCTAACCTCTCGGCCACCGGGCAGGAGGCCTCGGCGAAAAGGCCCATGCGTTCGAAGACGGGCTGACGGTGCATTGGCCAGAAAAAATGGCGGCAATCCACACCCTTCGCGCGCATCCGTTTGATCGCCTCCCGCGCATCAAAACCAGCTGCATCACCCAGAACCACCCCGTAAACCCAATAGATGTTCTCCGCGTAATCCGTCGCGGCGAGCGGCAACTCGATTCCAGGCAGGCCGCGCAGAAGATCGTCATACCAACCACCGATGCGCCGCTTTTGTTTCACGGTCTCCTCGATGCGCTCCAACTGCGCCACCCCGACGGCCGCCTGCATGTTGCTCATGCGGAAATTCCATCCGAGTTCCTCGTGCATGAACCGCCGTTCCTTGTCGAAGCACAGATTGCGCAGCGAGCGGCAGCGGTCGGCCAGCACCGTGTCATTGACCAAGACCATTCCACCCTCGCCGGTGGTGATGTGCTTGTTCGGATAAAAACTCACCGTGCTCACATCACCAAAGCTGCCGCAGGGACGCCCGCGATAGCTTTGGCCGATCACCTCGGCGGCATCCTCGATCACCTTGAGGCCATGCCGACGGGCCAGCTCGAGGAGAGGGTCCATGTCCACGGGCAAGCCGTAGATATGCACGGCCATGATGGCCTTGGTCCGCGGCGTGAGGAGTTTTCCGACCAATGAGACATCCAGATTCCACGTTTTGGCCTCCGCATCGACCACCACCGGAGTTGCGCCGGCGCGGACGATGGCCGCACCGCAGGAGATGATGGTGAACGCCGGAAGGATGACCTCGTCCCCCGGCCCGATGTTCAATGCGGCCAGCGCAACATCGAGGGCCACGCTGCCGTTGCAGACCGCGATGCCGTGTTCGCGCCCGGTCAACTCGGCCATCCCGGACTCCAAGCGCTTGACGAAGGGCCCTTCCGACGAAATCCATTCGGTGTCAATGCATTCGCAGAGATACTTCTTCTCGTTGCCTGAGAGCACTGGCTGGTTGACGGGGATCATGCTGGAGCAAAGCCAAGGGCGAATTTTCCCTCGAGCGGAAGGCCAAAAAGATGGCATCGGTCGGTGAGAGGTTTGCCCGGATCGTAGGGTGTGGGTTCATCGACATCCCCATACTGGATCCACCAGCGGTAGGCACGAGCGTTGATCAACTCGAAAAGCGTCGCGGCCGAGCTGCCGAAGGCGGCCAACTGGGAGACATGAACTTCAATGGCCAACCTTGGAAGGGTGGCCAAAATGCGTGAGGCGCCGCGGAGCACCTCGATTTCGAAGCCCTCGACATCGATTTTGAGCAGGGACGGCGTCAGCGAGGCAAACTCATCCAAGGGCACCATTTCGACCTCGCGGCCCTGCCCCGAGATTTCTACGGCCGCATTCGAGGCGCCGGTGATATGAATCCGTCCGGCGGTGGCCCCGACGGCTTTGCGCTCAAGCTGGACGTTGGTCAATCCGTTCTGCCGCAGGTTTCGCTCGATGATGTCGCAATTGGCCGGGGAGGCCTCGAAGGTGATGATCCGGCCGCCGGGGCCGACGCAATGCGAGAGAAAAACTGCGGTGCAACCGTGGTGGCCTCCACATTCGAAGATTACGTTCCCCTCGCGCACGAAATGGTCGCGCAAGAAACGCATCTCGGGCCAGACCGGATCGGTCGCGTCACGATCATACCAATCCCGACCGTCCCGGTCGCCAATCCAGAAATCAAACTCCACTCCCTCGACATTCTTTCGCTTGAGGTAGGGCTGAAAGATGCGGTCGGCCCACCCGTCATAGACACGCCGCGCCGCCTGCTTGAGGGGCAGCGGTAGGCAACTGCTCAGGATTTGCCGGGCGCTTGAGGTGGGTGTTTGCATCGATTGCGTTTGTTGGCGTGGGGCAAAGCAGCCCTTCCTCGGCCAGAATTCAGTCGTAGCGGAGTTCGCCCGGCAGGTCCGGCTCGAACCGGGTCTTGTCGGCGTCACCCGCATAGGGCCCCTGCTTGACTTCGATCATGTTGAGTTCCTCCAGCACCTCGAAACCATGACCGCCGGCGATGAGGAGAATGACATCGCCGGCGCCGAGGATGCGGCTGGTCACATACTCCCGCTCTTCGGTGAAGAAGTTCACCCGCACCCGGCCTTTGCGAATGAAGAGCGTCTCCTGGGTATGGGTTACCTCCCGCTGCACCGGATTGTGGGTGTGGGGCGGAATGACTTTTCCCGGTTGGTAGGACATGGAAGCCAGTTGCTGGGAGTATTCGTTGGGGGTGAAAAAGTGGATACCCGGCTCGTCGAACGTGCTGCGCAGAATGACCGCGCACAGCCTTCCCTTGATCGTGATTTCTTCCTTCATGGGCGAGGTCTCAGTTTTTGCGGAAAAGGAATTCAAACGTTCCATGATCGGGCTCGAGAGCTTGCTGGACGAGCGAAAACCCGCGCTCCTGCAGGAGCTGGATGAGGAACTGGCGCGGAAAAATCGTCGGGTAGCGGTCCGGGGTGGAGAGCCATTTGGCAATCTGCGCGGGGGGGAACGAGTCTTCAACGTAGACATCGAAATGGAGGAAGCCCCCGCTCTTGACCACGCGGGCGGCCTCGTTGAGGTAAGAAACCACGCTGAGAAACGGCAGGTAAACAAAGGTCAGCACGGCGTGCAAAAGGTCCACCGACCCGTCCCGTGCTCCCGGCAGCAGCTCGCCGTGAAACGCCTCCGTCTCCAGCCCGTAATTTTTTCGCAGCATGTCCCGCCACACCGGATCCGCCTCGTAGGCGATGTAACGCAACCCGGGGAACCGCCGCTTGATCACGCGGGCGTGACGGCCTGAGCCGGCGCCGATTTCCACCACGCATCGGGTCGCGGCGGACAAGGCCCCCGATTCAACCAGGCGGTCGGCGTATTCCTCGGCCTGACGCAAAAAGCGTGGCCAGGCCTGTTTCTCCTGGATGAAGTCATTCACATCCAGGCCGCGACGGGCCGCGCCCTTGACCATGGCGCGCGCATCAATGTAGCCCCGGCAAACCTCGCCGGCCCCGCTGCGGGGGGTGTGCAGCCCGAGAATGATGGCCGCGCGTCGGACGGCGGCGCGGGCGGTGCGGGGCGCCGTCATTCGTCGCCCCCGGATTTGCGAAACGCCACGTAGGTGTTTTTGCCCACCTGATGCCGCGTGATGGCGGTGAACCCGAGATCGCCGAAGACTTTATTGATGGTCGTCCCGCTGTGGTAGGTGAAGCAGTTGTCGAGCTCGGGCGCGGAAGCGCGGAGAAAGCGCCAGGCCTCCTCGCGCTCAATGTCGAGGTAATCGAAAATGACAAGGCCGCCGTTTTTGAGGGCCCGGCTGATTTCGGCGGCAAAGCGGTGGATGGTGCCAAGCTTGAGTTCGATGAACGTGCCGTTGGAAAAAACCATATCCAGTTCGCCGTCTCCAGCCGGCAGCCTCCAGCCTTCCATCGACCTGACTTCGACCTGAGGCTGGCCACGAAAATAGTCGGCGAGAAAACGGCGGCACCATGGCGAATGGTCGACGCAGATCAGACGGCCGCGCGGGAGGCGGGCGACCAGGTGCCGGGCGTGCCGGCCCGTGCCGCTGCCGATTTCGAGCACGCAGGCCCCTTCCGGAAACTCGGGAAAGAGCGACTGCTGCCCGAGGAGTTCCTCCGCACTCTCCCAGCCGTGCTCGGACTCGAGCCAGTCGTTGAGATCAAGGCCCTGTTCGTTGGCTCGCCGGAGGTAGACGTCGAATCCCTCGCAGGTGGGATCGACCGAAGCCCGGCTGAGGGTCAAGCCGAGGGAGCCGAGGACGGATTTCAGGGCGGCCTTAAACATGATCGGGGGTCGGCGTCTGCGGTCGGTCTACCCACGACTGCGTCCGAACAAAAGACCTAAAGTCTGCATCGGTGCAGAGGCGCCCATCGAAACGATACCGCGCCAGCCAATAGTGAATGTTGGCCTGATGCAAGTGCCAGGCGGGGGCGGAAGTCAGACGGCAGCGGAGCAGGCGAACCCATTCGATCGCAGACCGCAGCAGCTTGAGGGGCCGGTGCCGGCGGAGGGGCTCGATCTGACCGTCGCCCCGGTTGAAATGCGTGAAGCTGTCGGCGGCGCCCTGGTTGGCCAGGCGCCGGTTAAAATATGCCTGCGTCAGCCGCTCGGCCGGAATGAGGTGATAGGTCACCGCCCGGTTGGTGAAGCCGAACTGATGACCCTGCGCTTGCACCTCAAGATGCAGCCCGGTTTCCCCATCGCCGACCCACGCTCCGGCGGTGTTCTCCGGCCGAAAGCCGCCGCAGGCGAGCAAGACGTCTTTGCGGATGATTTCATGACAACTCCAAACGCCCGGATCTGCGGCCGAGACGAATGGCTCGTCGTCACGATATTGCAGGCTGAGGTTGCCGTTGTTGAAGGAATGCAAAACCCACGGCGGAGGCTCGGCTTCCCATTGCGGGAGCACGCGTCCGGTGGCCACGGCCACGGCCGGATGCAAATCAAGCAGCGCCTGAAACGCGGCCAGCACACCGCGGTCGGCCTTCATGTCGTCATCCGTGAAGTAGAGCACTTCCGATTTGCTCATCATGGCTGCAGCGTTGCGGGCGTAGTGCACGCCCGGACGCTCCTCGAAATGGTAGACGATCGGCACGGAAGAGCGGCCCTGCCAGCCCTCGACGACCTGACGAGTGTCGTCGGTGGATCGGTTGTCGGCCACGATCAACTCGTAGTCAGCGGAGGAAAAATCCTGCCCCACGAGCGTGCCAATGGTCTGGTCCAATTTTCGCGCACGGTTGTGCGCCGGGATGATGATGCTGAAACGCATGGAAGGAGGTCAGGAATTCACCCGCGCTCCCGCGCCGCAGTATTGGTGGAGAGCGCCAACAACCTGCGACCGGACCGCATCGACCGCGAGATTCTCCCGCGCGAAAGCGGCCGCCGCAAGCGAGGCAGTTTCCCATCTTTCGGGTGAGGTGACAAACCCGCTGATTGCGCTCACCACTTCATCGGCGCACCGCACATTGGTCGCACATCCGTCCGGAAGAGATTGGAGGAACGAGTGGACCGCAGTTCCCGGCTCGGTGGCAGCGAGGATGGGCAGACCGCAGGCCAGATAATCGGCCAGGCGCGAGGGGAGGGAGAAGCGGGCGAAGGAGTTCCCGGGGTGCGAGACCGGCAGGTAGGCGAGATCACAGGTGTTCAGGAGTTGTTCGTAATCCTCGGTTCCGAGCAAGCCGTGGTCACGCAGGTCGCGGCGAAGAACCGCCGGAAAATCGCCACCACTTGATCCCGTGTAGTGCAGTTCCGCATCGCTCCAGCGCGCCTTGATCAACGGCCAGGCCGCCGCCAAGTGCTCGACGGCCGCGTTGCGGCTGTAGCAAATGTTCCAAAGTGCGCCGGACAGAACAACCCGCAGGGGGCGGGCGAAACCGGGGTGGCGGCGGGCGGTGGAAAACGACGACGCGCAGAGCACGAGGCTGACCGAGCGCGCGCCCACGCGCCGGACCTCCCGGGCAATCTCCTCGCTGATGCAGATGACATGGCTCGCCCGCCGGATCAAATCGACAAAACGCGGCGTGGCCTCCTCGGAAACGCCGTCATGAAAAATATCCATCACATGCAGGACGAAGGGGGGCTCACCTAGAGCTTCCCAGAGCGGAATGATTTTCTCCGCATCCGACTCCATCATGCAGACGATCCATGCGGCCTTGGGGCGCATGGGCAGACGCCCGACGGCGCGTTGCATTCGCGGCCGATTCAGACGCGCTCCGTCCCACCAGCGCAAGCCGAGATGGCGGCAGAGTCCGGCGGCCAGATGGGCCGGGCGGCGGAAGGGAAGAAAGCCCCACGGGGCCAGATCATCGGTAACCACCGTGGCCCCCGGGGAATCCATTCCGCCTTCGACCGCATCCCACATCACATGAACGAACGGGCGATGCGCGCCACCCAGCAGCTTGGCCAGGTAGATCGATGTGCCGTCGGTTGCGCCGAGACCCGTCCGGTAGATGAGATAAAAAGGGGCATCGTCCTCCCGCAGGGGGATTCCGCCATGGATCGTTGGAGTCGGGGAAGACACGTCACTCACGCTCGACACAGTAGACGCCACCGACCCCGGTGCGCAGGACCTCGCGAAGCCGCCCGCCGGGAGGAACGGGAAAAGCCCCGCCGGACCCGTCATGCCCAAGGTCCTGGCTGCCCACGAGAATGACGTCGGAGTTCTGGCGATTGATCACCTCAGGCTTGAGCGGTCCGGAGAAGATCTCATAGGTTTTCGCCCAGGGATCAAAAAACAGCGCGTGCGGGTGGAGTCTGCTGAGAGTGTCCGCATAGCGCCGGTTGGAATAGATGTTGCCGAACATGAGCGCATACTCGGGACTGCTCGCGCGGTAGAAAAAAACGATCTGTGGTGAAGGCTCCGGAATGCCTTCGGCATAGGAACGCGCCGCCTGCAGCAGCCCGATTTCCTCGGCATGTCTTGCCTCGAGGCGCGACACTTCGTGATGAAATCCCGGGACGGATGCGGCGAGTCCGGGCAGGAGTAAAAACGCCAGCCACGCCGCGCGCAGGCGACCAGCGGAAAGCGATTGCAGGCCGGAACAAATGAGCAGCACGCCGAGGGGCGCGAGGGAAACCATCGGCACGAGGTAGTGGGGCGCCGAATGCTTGGCGACCAAAAGGAAGCTGAAGACATTCATCAAGGTCAAGCCGAGGAGCGCCCGAAACTCCCGTCCTTCGTTCCTTGCGCCGGACGGCCTTCGGAAAAACCAGATGGCCGGGAGCAGGACCCCGAGGATGAGGAGCGGCAGATACAGCGGATCGGAGGTGAGCAGGTTGGCCAGATCGCACGGGTAGGACCGAACATCGACAACGCCCGCAGAGCCTTCGCCCCATTTCCCGGAGTGGAGAGTGAGCTTCGCCACCCATCCGACGAAGTAATGCATCTGGCCCCACACCGCACACAGCCAGAGCAGAAAGGTGGAGGCGAATCCCGCAAGAAAAATGACGAGGGATCGGCGGGGGAAACACAAAATGCCGAGGGCCATGTAGGGCAGAAACGTCATCTTATTGAAAAGTCCCAGCCCGCTCAGCACGCCGGCCCACCAAGCAAGCCAGAGCGAATGGCCACCCTCCCGCAAACCCACGAAGCACACGCAGGACAAGGCAAAGCCGATGGCGGGAAAGAACAGCTCGGGCGCAAACCAAGTGGCCGCATAGACGTGGCTCAGCGAAAAAACCACACTGGGCCCCTGGGCTAGAAGCGCCAGACCGAGGTTGTCCAAGCGCCGGTAAAGGAACCATCCGCCAAAAAAAAGCACCCCGGCAGTGCCCGCATTGGCCAGTGCGACGATCACCTCCAGGTGATCTTCGCTCCGCTCCAAGACCGACTGGATCCACGACTCCGCGCTTTTCCCCATGCGCGACCAAAGCAGAATGACGGCACCCGCCGCCTGCGCCGTGGTCCCGGGATGATCGACGTGAACAACCGTGCCAGATTCCGCCAACTGCAGCGCGTTGAGAAGGTAGGCGTAAGACGGATCGGAATTCGAGCCGAGCCACAACGGCCCCCGCGCCTCGGCCAAACGCGTCTTGCCATACATGAACACCACAGGAATCACGGCCAACAACAAAAGAGCGCCGAGCGTTCTTGCGCGGCCTGATGCGATGGATCCGGACATGGTCATGGAACGCGCTTAGACAGGCTTGGGCCGGGATCGTCAGCCCGCGGGATCAGACAAACTTGAGCCGGCGGGCGGCAAACAAGACCATTTGCAGCAGAATCACGCCGTGCCGCCATCGCTGGATGTTGGTCTCGCCGTAAAAGCGTTCCTTGTAGCGGATGGGGATGTCCATGATCTTGAGGTTGAGTTTGTCCGCCCCGAAGAGCAGGTCAAAATCCCCGAAGGGATCGAACTCGCCGAAGAAGGACCGGTTGGCGTCGAGCCGCAGGTAATCCGCCCGCCACATCGCCTTGGTGCCGCACAAGGTGTCTTTGACCGGTTGGCCCAGCAACCACGAGAAGAGCAGGCCGAAAGATTTGTTGGCGCAGAGATTGGCGAATTGCATGGCCTTCTCGTCCATCGGATAAACCAGCCTCACGCCATTGGCGAAGTCGGCTTTGCGCGAGGCCAGGACCTCGACATATTTCGGCAAATCCTCGGGCGGCATGGTCAGATCCGCATCGAGAATGGTGACGATGTCGCCCGTGGCGGCGCGAAAGGCCTCGACCACGGCATTGCCCTTGCCCTTGCCGGTTTGACGCAGCTTGACGATGCGTCCGTGGGCAAAGCGCTCCGGGAGCGCGGCGATCACCTCCCACGTGTTGTCGGTGGAATTCCCCTCGATGATGATAAGCTCTGTCTCACTTCCGAGGCGGGGCACTCTGGTCAGAACGTCGGCGATGCTGCCGGCTTCATTGCGCGCGGGCACAACGACGGAAACCACGCCAGGCTCGCGGCGCGGGGCCCGGGCGCGGCGGGCCACGAGAAAGGTGGACAAGCACGCCCAGGTCATCGTCGGGGCCACCCAGCGGTTCAAAAAGCGCGAGACAAAGCCAATCGGCAGGGGGGCGATGATCTGGCCGAACGATTTGAAGACTTCCCAATCCGCAAGGTGGCAAAGATTGACGACGTCCTGCCGCGACAGCCAGTTGTTGGCCGGCACGTGGCTGGCGAGGCCGAGGAGACGCCCCGCCCGCAGCAACGGGCGCCAGAGGGTGTTGTGGATGTTGATCAACAAGCGCGTCTGGTCGTGTGAACACTTTTGCAACTGGCGCAAAACCAACTCCACGTCGGCCGCCTGATTCAGCACGTCGGACAAGACGATTACGTCGAACGTCTCGCCTGCGAAATCACACGTTTCCGCCTCCCCGATGCTCAACTCCAGCGCGGGATGCAGCTTCCGGCCTTCCGCAATCCGCGCGGGCGAGAGGTCAAGGCCCCGCTTGGTCCGTCCGCGCAGACGCGCCAGCAAGTTCCCCGAACCGCATCCGACTTCCAGCACTCGATCGGCGTCATTGATCAAGAAATTGTAACGGTGTGCGAGCAACGCCGCGTAATGGTCGGAGAGCCGGCCCTGCCGCGGCGGGCGGGCGTAAAATTCGCCGAGCGCCTCAAGGTGCGCCTTATTCGCGGCGCTCACGGTCACGGCTTGATGCATCGGTCAGCCCTCCTTGGAAAGAACCGCCAGCAGGCGGGCGGCAAAAACTCCCGGCCAGATCCCGAGCAGGCGGTCCGCCTGACGGATGAGCGGCAGCGCGAATTCGGGATAAAGTTGGCGCCCACGGAAGCCGCCGGAAGCCAGATAGGCGAAGGAGGTGATGCGGATGATGTTTCTGACCCTCCACCCGTCCAGCAATTCCGGAATCTCCCGGCGCTCCAGCAGGCGGTAGGCCGACGATTGGGCGGCGAAATACGGCAACGCCTGAGGGTCCGGCATCTCGACCGGCTGTGGGCAAAACCCCGCGGAAAATCCAAGCGGCTCGTGGTGGAACAGGCCGTAAACCAAGCGACCGGTGAGACTCATGGCCGGATCCATGACGAGAAGCCGGCCACCGGGCACGAGCACACGGGCCGCCTCGGCCAGGGCGTTGGCGGGGTGGGCCAGGTGGTGCCAAACATCAAAAAGGATCAGGTTGGCCACCGATGCGTCGGCGAAGTTGAGGCGGTAGGCATTCTCCACCCGGTCGAGCCAGGGATTGGGGAAAAGGTCGGTGGTGATGCAATCCGGGACGAACTCCTTGATGTTGCCCATGCCTGATCCCAACTCCACATTGATGGAGCCCTCCGGCTTGGGCCCCAGATGCCGGGCGATTTCCTGATAAAGAGCACCATAGGCGGCCCGCAAGACCGGCTTGGATTCCCACGCCCTCCGGTTCTCGTGGATCTCGATGTTGTGTTGCTCAGCCGGAAGCTGCGTTTGCATGGATCAAGACGGTCAAAGTTGCAGCGAAGTCGTGCGTGTGAACGCTTGGTGCTTCGCCCAAGCGCGGCAGCGGGGTTCATCGAGCTCCCATGCCCGCTAAATCCTTTCGGAATCGAAAGCGAAGAGCCTGTCGAGGGCTTGGCCTACACACTTGTCAAACTCATCTTGGCCCATGAGGTCGCGGGCTGCGCGGATGCACCTTTCGGAGCCCCCAGACTCGTAAAACAATCTAACGCGTTCGGACAGTCCATCCAGCCTGAGTGGATCGACAATCAACCCGCACTGATAGCGTGCGATGACGTCATTCGTCCATGATGGGCCTTCGGATGCGATCAGGCACCTTCCATACGCCAAAGCCCGAAGAGCCACGCCTGAAGGGGGGGGGTAGGAGCGAGCATCGAGGACCAAAGCATCAAGCTCGGCAATTGCCTGATTGAACTCTGCGTTTGACATCCGCTTTTCGGTCTGGCCCAGGCGAATCCTCCCCTTGGCCAACAAATCGGCAGCCAAGATCGAGTAGGTTTCCAACTTCAGCTGACCAGCCAGCAACCCCTGAATATCCTCGTTATGCTCCAGAATTCCCGCGAGCAGATCGACGCCGCGGTAGCCCCAGAGCACACCAACTAACCCAACAGCCAGTGGACCTGTTCTGGGGGCATAGTCGCAGGGTGAAACTGCGACATCCTCCATGTCAGGCAGGTAGCGGACCTTGCACTTTGCATCGCTTGGTCGCGAGTCACGCGAGATCAGGTCCATTTCGCTGACAAACTTATCCCAGACCAGCAAGACCCGACAATGCTCGTCATTGCCAGCGAAAGAATATAGATCGGATTCCAATTGCGTTGAGTCCGTTGAGACATTACGCGCCCACGCGGATAAAACTCCTATGCCTCCCCAAGGGACGGTAGAGGGAATGTTCTGCATAGACAGATCAAAAGCCCACAAGACAAAGGCCGCAGCATCCTCGCATCGACTGCAATTCACCAAGTGGTTTACGATATAGGTCAATCTTGATGCGTTGGGAGCGCACTTCAGATGTGCCGGTAGGACTGTCTCTAGATCAAAAAAGAATATGTCGGCAGTCGTCTTTGGGTCGTAGGAGGTGTCTGAAATTTCAATGGGAATGCTGTCGAAGTCAGCGACATAAACCCCGATACAATCCACGCATTGGCTGGCTGCGCGCGCAATAATGGCCGACCACTCACGAAAGTGCCCCCCTCGCCGGGATGGTTCGAAGTCAACGATGGCCAAGGCGCGCTTCATTGGGTTACTCGGACGGCCTCATCAGCGCGTGGCACTTGCGCAGGAGAGAACCTATCGACCGCAACACGGCTTGCACCACTCCGTAGATACGAAGCCGCTTCAAGAGCTCGGCACATCGTATCTTGCAGGGCAGGTAGTATCGATAGAAAAACCGGATTTCTCGTGGGGCATTGACGAGATCCGGGGTATTGACGAGATCCACCGCAGAAGACCCCACCTGGGATGGATCCGCGAGCTGTGCTTGCAACTCGAACAGATAGCTGTGGGTCACCCACTGGGCATGCCACTGATTGGCGGCGATAGAGGCCCTACTTGGCTGGTTTTTTCGCTGCTCATCCAGGTATCTTGGGCGGAACAATGAATGATCGAATGTTCGCTTGTTCGACGCCGACGCTCCTGGCACCCCTATGTTTGTGACGAGATTGGCCGAAGGGTAGAGACTCAACTGGCGACGTTTGAGCATGGACCATGCCAGTTGGATATCCCAAGTGTCTAGCGATCCCTGCTCGATCTGCTGCAAATCGAATCGAAGCCAGCGCGCGAACGAGTCGGGGAAGCCCGGAGGAAGCATGCATCGTATGCTCTGAAGATCATGCTCGCTCAAGTCGACCTTGGGTTCATAGGCATCCCACGTCCTCCTCCATGCAGCCCACCCCCAAATGATGGGCCAATGAGAAAGAAAGCGTCCATCCACCACTGTCCGCGGAACGTGGCGCGAGCCACAAATCATTCCCACCTCAGCATTATCTCGGTAGGCGGCAAGCATGTCCTGACAATATTGAAAGAAGTAGGGCGAAGGCAGAGTGTCGTCTTCCAGGATGATGACATCTTCGCGCTCAGCAAAGGCGCGTGATACCGCCGTCTGCAAATGACGGGCGCATCCGAGCGGCGAGTCATACTGCCAGAGATCCTTGAGCGCGGGGTAGCCGTGCGCAACTCTCACAACCTCCTCCCAATCTTTCGACCATTTTCCGCGGTCATCGCTCGGACGATCCAGCGATACCACCACATCCAGACCCGACCCAAGCGCAACATCAATGACGCGGCCGATTTCTTGGGCGCGGCGAAATCCGGCAATGAGGCACAATGGTTGCAGCTTTGGCATGTGGGCAAGCTAAGGACACTCAACGCCGAATCCATCGTAGGAGGGCTCTCGCCGATTCGCGAAAGCGGCGCCCCGGATAGCTGCGCACTCGCTCCAGAGGAGGCTGAGGGAAAAAGAAGGAACAGATCGCGTCTCCGTATTGCCGTTCGAGAACCTCTTGGTGGACGATCGACAACCCGTGGGTTGACTGAAAATGGGCGAAGGCAACGTGGTAGCAGGCAAACACGTCAATGTTCTTGAACGTTATGGAGTCCTCGTGGCTGCGGAAGCCGAACAGGGGCTCGTCCATGAATCCGATCCGGTCGGTCTCCAACAAAGCGCCGGCGATCATGAGCGCATCCGCACCCATGGCAATGCTGTTTGGGTCAAGTTTTCCGACAGGGGGAATATGGTCGTAAAAATGCTTCCTGACACTTGCGGCCGGCAAGAGGTAGGACGCCGGGGAATAGGCAAGTCGGCCATCAGTGAAGAGGTGGAAGAGAGCTTTCTCGCTCGGCAGTTCCCTTAGCTCGAGCTGGCTGTAGAAGATGGGTTGAAAGCCATCCGGGTAGAGCATTTTCACCGGCCATGAAACAACATCATAGCCTTTGGCTGCACGAACCTCGCGCAACCGGCGATACAAGGGGCCACACAGGAGGTCATCGCTCCAGTGCCAATGCACATGGGTTCCGCTCGCTTCGTTAAGGCAATGCCTCCAGTTGGTCAGCGGCCCCCCTTTCTCGAGTGGAGTCGTAAGCCTCAGCTTGGAAAATCCTGCGTAATTCCTCCTCAGGTGGTCGATTGTGCCATCGGTGCTGTGGTTGTCCGAGACGATGACTTCGTGGACGCACTCGTCGTCGTATTGGATGATTTGGTCCAGCGCCTCGCAGACCAGATCCTTTCGCTCGTAAGTCGGCAGCAATACGCTCAGTTTCATAAGCTTCTGTGTTGTTGAGTGTTGGGCTACCGGTTCGAAGAAGCTGCGCTAGCTCTCTCCTTGCGGCCGGCCGCCCTTCGCAGTTTGCTTAGCAACGGTTGCACAGGCCCGGAGGCCGTCTAACTTGCACCGAGGTTCCATCAGCACTGCAGCCTCACGGATCATCCCTGTGAAACCCTTGGAAAGCGATAGAATTTCTCGGGATAGGCAGGCCGAGCCCTATCGTTCGGCCTGGCCCGCCCCTGAGCCCGCGCCGGCTGGAGCCAAGGCACGGCAAATGCGATCGAGGCAAAGCCGGAAGAGGCTTCGGGAAGAGGTTCTGTTCCTCACCTCAAAGCAATTTTCGTCGAAGGCCTCACTTCGCTGGCATCGGACGATCTCTAGCGTGAAGACTTTGCCCGCCTCGAGGGCCTCGACATTGACGGACACTGTTTGCCACTTGGGTCCCACCTCTATCTCAAACTGAGGCTTTGCGTTGAGTAGAACGGAGAACGGCGATGTTGTCCGGGCTCGGAGTTCGAAACAAACCCTTTTGGCAGATGTGCGACGAAGAAACCAGCGCGCCCGGAAAAATGCGCCGCGGGAGTTCGCGGTGAGTCCCTCAATGCGCCAGCCGTTTAGCAACTCAAACTTGCTGGGAGCGCCGGGAAACGTTGCATCGACGTGCTGACCCGGAATGAACTGGGCGAGAAAGGCAACAGCCTCAGACTGGTTGTTAAGGTGCCGAGCCAACCAGGCGGGCTCTATCATTGCGTCCCGCAAGACCTTCCGGGGAGCCTGCAGCGACCGCAGAAGGCGCGCGCTCATCGCTATGCTCCCGCCGGAGTTGCTTACCGCAGGGAAGTCGGCGGAGGAACTCCAGATCCGCTCACCGGCAACCTCGGGAGATTGGGCGTAAGCAACGTTTGTCCTCACGTGGATCTCCAGATTCTCTTCTGCATCAACCAAAGCCGAGACGTAGTCGGAGAAAGCCGGAATCTGCTCGTTGATCCCCAGCAAGACCTCCTCATGCCGGTCGAAGACTTCCAATTCATGGCTGGCAGGGAAGCTGTCTGGACGAAAAGGGTCACCTGTAGTCACCAGGAAACCGCCAGGCCGGAGAACTCGCAAAGATTCCTCGATCACATCACGGATATCGCGCATGTGATGCAGGGCCGCGTTGATGAACACGGCATCGAAGCTTGCTTCCTTGAATGGGAGGGCATGAGCGAAGCCCCCCACGTAACGAATACTCGGAAAGCTCAGAGCACCCGTTCTGGCCACGATAGGATTAGGCTCGAGAGCCGTGACGAAGGCTCCCTTGAGATGAAGCCGACAGCTATCGAAACCCCCGCCCGCACCGATATCGAGCACCATTTTCCCCCGCAAATCGAGGCCCGCCGTCAGGGCCTCAAACTCGGACCACTGGGAAAACCTATGGGGGAACCACCAGGCCGCAGCTTGCGGGTGGTCGCTTCGGAATATCTCCTTGTCCTCTGCCCTATGGTAATCAGAGCATAGCGCGTCCAGCGCCCGGACCGTATCGGGGCTATCACGCGGATTGTCTCGTTTGGGAACGTGCGCCGCAATCTCAATAAGGAACAGGATGTCGTCCGGCCCATAGGAGCCGAGAAACGGGACACCAAAAACCGAGGCCCATTCTTGCCCGCACCGCTGGCAGACCATTTCGGCAATGGCTCCGCCGCAGGAGGGACACTCGAAATCAGTGTGTTGCTCCTCGGTCACGGGATGCGCGCCGCCGCTTGTTCCTATCATTTCAAGCCTTGTCGGTGGTGCGCTCCCCAGGTCGACAAGGATTGACCCCTACCTCGATGCTCTGCGCGGTCCACTCAAGCATTTGTTGAATTCCGTGTTCTCTTGTCATCTCTGGGCTCCATCCCAAGAGTCTTTGCGCTTTGGATATGTCAGCAACGAAAAAGTCTTGGTCGCTTTGGCGGCGGGCAATCTTCTCGAAGCTTAGGCTCGAAAGACCCACTTCATCAGCCAACAGACCGAGCAACTCTATCAGACTCAGGCTATTGGCGAGACCGCCTCCAATGTTGAAAATCTTGCCCGAGGCTGCGCTCCGGCGCTCATACGCGGCCGCGTAGAGCTTGACCAAATCTCTGGCGTGCAAGACGTCGCGAACCTGCTTACCTGTTCCCGATATGGTGAACTTTTGGGGCGCCCTTCCGGCTTGGGCCGCCTGTTTCTGGTCGAGCGCTTGGCGGCAAAACCAGCCTACCCAGCCTTGGTCGTAGCTGGCGAATTGTCGACCTCCATAAATAGAAGAGTGCCGGAAAACCACCGTCTTGAGGCCATACACCCGGCTCCAATCGCGAACATACTGATCCGCGGCACCTTTAGAGCATCCGTAAGGGGTGGAAAAATCCAGCGGCAATTCCTCGTCTAAGCCATCAGGATAGTCCGGTAGTGTGTAACGAGACTCTGTTTCCCCGTAACGGAGCCATTCAAGGTCGCCATAAACCTTGTTGGTGGAGCTGTAGGCCAGAAAAGCGTCAGGCGAAAGTGCCCGCATAGCCTCCAAAACATTGAATGTGCCAAGAATATTGGTCTGGAGGTCGCGCCGGGGATCGGAGACAGACGTTGTCATTGCGACCTGCCCGCCAACATGGCAAATGAAGTCAAAAGGCCCGTGCCGACGAAACAAAGCCAGGACTGCCTCGTTGTCAGCGAGGTCAAGCTGGACGAAATTCATCAGGTTCCCCGCCGAGCTCCCCTGAAGCCATGCGAGATTGCTCGGTGACCCTTGGCGGACCAAGCTGTCCACGAGGGTTACATGTGCGCCAGTTTCAAGGAAATGCGCGGCCAGGTTGGATCCCAAGAAGCCACAACCACCAGTAATGAGTATGTTCATTGAATGTTATCAGCTAAGTAGCAAATGCGATTGAGCCCGCTCGGACTCTATTAATCTCTTCAGTCCCTCGTCACAATCCACCAGAGGCTGCCAACCATCAATTAAGTGTGCAGCGGCCAAAGTTGGCGAAACATCGTCACGGTCGCGGGTCGCGTCAAAGTCAAGCAAAGGTGCCGTCTCGAGGCCAGTCAAGAGGGCGAGGCGTTCAACCATATCCCGGATGCTCCTTAGTTCACCTGTCCCGATATCCACGGTCAGCAAAGGGCCGGGAAACGGGCCCGAGATGCACTGGAGCGTAGCCATTATGGCGCTGACGGCGTCATCCACGTAGATCCAATCCCTCAAACCCCGCCCGCTGCCAAATTGCGCGGGAGCGCCGCGGCTAAGCTGCCGGGCCGCATAGGGAAGCACGCTCCCGGGGTCATCACCTGGCCCATACACTTGAAAAATGGCGGCGAGGGCCACGCGGCCCCGGTAGGACGCGGCCCAACTTTCGACCAAAGCTGACGCTGCGTGCTTCGTCGCAATGTAGGGGTTTTCCAGAAGTTGTGGATGCTCTCCGCATAGTTGCTCGTAGAATGTCTGGGTCATTAGAAAGGCGGGCGAGCGCGTGGCGCTTGCCCCTAAGACGTCGAGCAGGCGCCTGGTTCCCACCACATTGAATTGCAGGCAATCCAGCCACGTGCGATGCGCCGCCTTAACGCCGCTTGCCGCTAGGTGAAGAACGGCATCAATCGCAGCCCAGTCGATCGACAACTCGGGAAGGTCCCTTCCGAAGTGGCAAGGAATAAAGGTGACATTGGCATGTTTGGTGCGTGGTTCTCGGCGTCCCAGGCAAATCACCCGGTGTCCTGCCTCCAAGAGTCTCGGCAACAGGGCGGAACCAAGAAACCCGGTGGCGCCTGTTAGCAAGACAGTCAAGAGATTCGGTGCCGCCAATCAGAGCGGCCTTAAAAGCTTTTCACAAAAGCCTTGATCGTTTCGATCTCATATTGGAGTTGCGAAGCGCTTAGACCGGGATAGGTTCCAAGAAACAGCGCCGAATTCATGATTTCATCCGCGCCAGGCAGGGCTGTCCCTATAGACGCACTATCCAGCACGTCCAGATTACGGCCATCTGCCCCGACAACGCGGAGCGCGGAGGGATTGTCCCTGCGCAGGCCGACGAAGACCGGTTGCCGAAGAAGGTTGCCGCCGAAGAGCATCCTGTTTCCAATTTTGTGCTCATCGAGGTGACGTGCCAGCTGGCTGTGCGTGAAAGGCGCGCTCGCTCGCACGCGCAGCATGAAACCAAACCAGCTGCATTCTGTCCTGCTGCCCGTGGTATCCCAGCGGAATGACGAACCTGCGGTCTGGTCCGAATCCCGAAGTGGGGGGCTCCACCCAAGAGCGTGGGTGGGAAGGCTGAATTGGAAAAACTCCTGCAAACCATCAAGACCGCAGCGGAGGGTTTGCCAGTTGCGCTTGCGCGCCTCAATGAAGCCGGGCAGACGCCGGAGTTGCTGCCGGCCGATGGCGGCCTGCGGGTCTAGTGGCTTCAGATTATAACCAAGATGGCTGTAGATGTATTTATGATCATAGCCTTCGGGCAGCTCCCCCAAGTTCCACCCAAAGCGCCTTCCGCAGGTGTTGTCTTGGCCGCTGGGACACCAGCAGTCACGGCCCCAATCACGGAAACTCTCGGCATAAGTTTTGAGTGGCGGTCGACGAACAATATTCACCGCCCCGCCTTCGCCGGTGGTCAAATGATGGGGAGGATAAAATGACTGCGTTGACAGATCGCCCCATGCGCCGGTTGGCGCTGTAATCATCGTGTTTCCGTCTTCAAGCCGGATAAGTGCATGGCCACCTGCCTCGGCAATTTTGAGAAGGTGGTCGAGGCCCAAGCCTCTCGCCTGCTCAATTGGCATAGAATATGTGCAACCAAGCGCGTCGCAATTGTCTTCCACGAGCCAAAGGTCATGCTTCTTGCAAAATGCCAACACCGCCCCCAGATCGAATGGATTGCCCAGCGCATGCGCCATCATGACAGCCTTGGTCTTGCCGGGTGTGTAGGCTGCCTCAAGGCTGTCGATGCGGGCGTTGCCTGTCTCGGGATTGTTGTCGATAAAGACCGCGACGGCGCCCATCTGGAGAATCGGCGCGACCGTGGTGGGAAATCCGGCCGCAACAGTGATGACCTCGTCCCCGGGGCGAATGCGCTTGTGCTCGGGATGCTTGTGGCTCGTCAGGGCGGAGAGCGCAACAAGATTGGCGGACGAACCGGAATTGACCAGTAGGGAGTGCTTGACGCCGAGCAGGGCCGCCAACTCCTTTTCGAAGGCCTCCCCCTCCGGACCAAGCGTCAGCCAAAAATCCAAGGTGGCAGAAACGGCGGCCTCAACTTCATCTTCGGCAAAAACGCGTCCGGCGTAGGGCACGGCGCTAACGCCCTCCTCAAACGCTGGCCGCGCCGGATCGTCACCCGGCCGGTTGGCCGCGTGGGCGAGACGTGAAAACTCACGCGTGAGCCTGAGTATCTCGGTTTTTATTTCAGATGCAGTCATAGGTTGTTGGGCTCGCCGGCGAACCGGGAAGCGGATGGCAGACCGGGTGAGATTCAGCCCGGGCGATCCTCCTGATACTCGTGAATTTGGCGCAGGGTTAAGGTTGTGAACGCCTCGGCATCGTCGCAACTCTCCGCTTCACGATACCAGTCTACGGTCTTTGCCAGGGTGGTCGAGAAATTCCATCTTGGCTGCCAATCCAAAAGGTGGAAGGCTTTGTCGGTCGATAGATTCAGTTTCGAAGCCTCATGCGGTGCCTGTGGATCAGACTGATCCTCCCATTGGCCTGGCCAGTGCTTGAGGAGTTCTTGGACCAAGTCCGCGACCGTTCGATTGGATGACAGATTCGGGCCAAAGTTGAAGGCTGCACCAGCGGCGCCACCCGAGGAAATAGAAGCAGAGAATGGCGTTGTCCTGCTGTGCATTGACTCAAGCGCTGCGCCCAGCAAAAGGTAGCCGCTGAGCGGCTCCAAAACATGCTGCCATGGCCGAGTGGCGGTCTTGTTGCGAACAGAAATCGGTGCTCCGTGGCGGAGCGCCCTGATACAATCCGGAACAATACGGTCAGCCGCCCAGTCACCACCGCCAATGACGTTACCGCCCCGGGCCGAGGCAACCCTCACGAGAGAGGTCGGCGAAGAAAAATAGGACCTTCGCATGCCGTGGATCGCGATCTCGGCAGCTCCTTTACTCGCGCTGTAGGGATCGTATCCGCCCATGGGATCGTCCTCACGGTAGCCATTGGTCCACTCCTTGTTCTCGTAGCATTTGTCGGTGGTTACCATCACGGCCGCGCAGGCTTTCCCAGCCAACTGAAGATCTCGCAACCCCTCAAGCACATGCACGGTTCCCATCACGTTGGTCGCAAAGGTTTCTACCGGGATTGAGTAGGACAGTCGGACCAGGGGCTGTGCGGCAAGGTGGAAAACAAAATCCGGCCGAGATCTCTTCATCAGCTCTCGCACGGCGATGCCATCGCAAACATCAACCACATTATGGTCCATTTTGCTAGCAAGGTTCAGCTGCCGGAACAGGGCAGGCTCGGTGCTTGCCTCCAAGGCCAGGCCGGTCACCTCGGCGCCGAGCAACAACAACCACTCGGTCAGCCAACTTCCCTTAAACCCGGTGTGGCCGGTCACGAGAACCTTTTTTCCTGAATAAGTCTTCCCAAACATGGATTACGCCTGCTGCACCAAGCTTATCGTGGCCAAACACACCATGGAGCCTTGCCAGACTCCCAGAGCTCCTCCAGAATGTTTTTGTCTCGCAAAGTATCCATAGGCTGCCAAAAACCGCGGTGGGTATAGGCGCCCAACTCGCCCTCGGCGGCAAGTCGCTCTAGGGGGGTGCGCTCCCAAATGGTGGCGTCTCCGTCAATGTAGTCAAATACACCCGGCTCAAGAACAAAAAAGCCCCCGTTGATCCATGCTCCGTCTCCCTGTGGTTTCTCGTCGAAATTGAGGACCTTGTCGCCGTCCCTGGCTAGCGCGCCAAATCGGCCAGTTGGTTGCACGGCAGTCAGTGTGGCTTTCCGCCCTGATGTGCTGTGGAATTTTATCAGTCCTGCGATGTCAACATCTGCAACTCCATCGCCGTAGGTGAGGCAAAACGTGCCATCTATATACGGCGCGATGCGCTTAATCCTTCCTCCCGTCATCGAGTCGTCACCGGTGTCCACAATTGTTACCCTCCACGGTTCGGAGCGCTTTGTGTGGACTTCCATGGCGTTGTGCTCCATGTCAAAAGTGACATCCGACATGTGGAGAAAGTAATTAGCAAAATACTCCTTTATAATATAGCCCTTATAGCCGGCGCAGATCACGAAATCACGAATATTATGAGCAGAGTATATCTTCAGAATATGCCACAGTAGCGGCCTCCCTCCGATTTCGATCATGGGTTTTGGTCGGGCCGAGGTTTCTTCCGAAATCCTACTGCCCAAACCCCCTGCAAGTATGACCGCTTTCATCGCACGACTCTAAATCTGTGAAGCAACATTTGTCACGGTCAATTGCGCCTCGGAAGGGAGCCCCTTTAGCTCTGTCCCGCTTTCGGCCGGCCGGCCACCAATTCCTTAAAGTCTCGGAGCGGCTTCGTCAGCCGCCAGGCCGTTGAGGTCAGCATCGCATCACGCTCGCCCAGTGCAGTATCACGCTCGCCCAGCGCTGTATCACGCTCACGCAGCGCAGCATCACGCCGCGCCAAGGCTGCATCACGCTCGACTAGCGCGGCCGCGCGGGAAGCAATCGCTTCGTCTCGTTGCGCCTTCGCCTGATCGCAGAAAAATTGCTTCAGTAAGCTGACCCCGAACTCGCTCTCCACGACCTCCGCAGGAGCCGTAAACACACCTTTTGCGTTGAGGGGGGCTGTTCGGCCGTTCGATTGGGATGCCGGACAGTTGACCCCAGTGCCATCCCAGCCGTTGTTCCTGACGAATGAATTGTAGGGCTGCAGGCAGAGTCCATTCTTCTGAAAAATTGTTGCATACCAAAAAATGGCCCATGTGTCCTTGGTTCCGTTTGCATTGGCTAGCACTTGGGACCACCAGTCTTCGATTCCATCGAGGTTGAACCTTCGTATCATGGAGGGAGAAAATTCCTTGATTAGCTGAAAGGGATTCTTCTCAAAATGCCGCCAGCGATCATCCCATGTCGCCCATCCCCAGCAGTTCATAGCGCGGCAAAAAAACGACTCGTCTGGACGGTGGGCATCCAACGTTTCCGCAAAGCCCGTGATGTGCCAGACCTTCTTAATGTCTTTGTAGTGGTCCAAGGCATCATTCATGTAGCGCAAAAACACCGGACTGACCTCCAGGTCGTCCTCGCAAACGATGAGTTTCCCGTAACGCCCAACAACTCTCGTTACGCCGGCAGTAATACTGTTTGCCAACCCGACATTTTGATCGCGTCTATCGATTGTCAGCGAACGAAAATGCACTCGGGCATCGGAAAGTAGTCTACACACCTCTTCGATGGCGGCGTCATCTTCATTGTTCCGGGCTCCGTCGACGAAGGCAAAGAGGTCAGTTTGGGAGGCAAGGTCGTTTGACGCAAGCGAGGCAAGCGATGCCTTGGTGTGAGCTGGGCGATTAAATGCGAAGTAGGCGACGGGAGCGGCAGCGCGACCGACAGCCCGTCCTTCGGTGTCAGATGGTGTGGCTTTAAAGCCGCAAGCCGGACAGGCCGCTTGAGTTTCTTTCGCTTCCATAACTAAGGCTTTTTCATGTCGGCCCGAATGACCGCGGCATCAACGAGCAGCTTGATCAAAGAATGAAAGTCCTCGACAGGCTGCCAGGCTAGGCCTTTTGCGGCTTTTGCGGCGTTTCCAAAACTTCGATCAACATCCGACGGCCTAAACAGGGCATCGTCGCTCTTAACATGGTTCGCCCAGTCCAATCCCACGAGGTTGAAAACTTCCGCGACAAACTCCCTCAGAGAACGAGCCTGTCCGGTCGCTATGACATAATCGTCTGGCTGTGACTGTTGAAGCATCTTCCACATTGCGACAACGTAATCAGGCGCCCAGCCCCAATCGCGAAAGATCTCCATGTTGCCGAGTCGAAGCGTCTCCGCCGAGCCGCCAGCGATCCGGACCGCAGTAGCAACAATTTTGCTGGTGACAAAGCGCTCCGGTCGCAGCGGTGATTCGTGATTAAACAGAACGCCAGTGCAGGCAAACAGGCCGTAGGCCTCACGGTAATTCGTCACCGCGTAGTGCGCCGCGGCCTTGGCTGTCGCATACGGGCTTCTGGGACAAAAGGGAGTGACCTCCGTCGCAGCAATTTCGGTGTTGCCAAAGACCTCCCCAGATCCGGCGTTGTAGAATTTCACCGGCCTCTTGAGAATTCGGATGCATTCCAGAAGGTTCATGGTGCCAATAAGAATGCTATCAAAGGTTTCAACAGGATAGGCAAACGACATACCGACGGAGGTCTGGCCAGCGAGGTTGTAAATCTCATCGGGAGCTGCATCCTGCAGCACGGTCAGCACACTCCGGAAATCGGATGTGACCATGGAATGCAGTATGACTGCATCCTTCACACCAAGCCTGTGCAGGTTTGAGAATGATGCCACCTCATGGTCCCGGGAGGTGCCATGCACCTGATAGCCCTTCTCCAACAACAATTTTGCAAGGTAGGCACCATCCTGACCTGAGACGCCGATAATGAGCGCCCTGAGTGTTTTTGTCTCTTTTCCATTTTTCATAAGGCGATGCAGTGCTGGCTCAATTCGTCGTGATCGCATTCGGTCTCCAGACTTTGACGCCACCGGATGTCTCAAAAACCTGATAGTCATGTGCCAGGCTTTTTCCAGTCGCATCTTGAAATGCATCAAGAACCTCCAGCATCTCCCCGCTCTGGAAGACGTCTTCGGTTCCGATTGGGCCCTTCCAATCCTCGCGTTTTCCCGGCATAAGGCGACGCAGATCGCCAACCATGATCCAAGCCCGATCGAAAGGGGGATGGCGCACGATGCGCTCCAAATTGAATTTGGCCAGCTTGGCCGAGTTTGGGTAACCGAAGATGGTCAGCATGAGACTGTCTGGCACCGTCGCCCCAAGCGCGTAAGGAACTGTAGTGCTCCAAGTCCAAAGCATGGCAAGCAACGGGGTGCCAGCAACCCATCCCTGCGCGCCCATCTCACTGTGCATTTCCCGAAAGAAGCCTGCAACTTTCGGTGACAGCAACAGTGTTGCTCCATGCGGGCCAATCTCGACGGATTCAGAGTTTGAGGTTATCGGCGGGATTCTATAGGGGCTCCGCCAGCTATCGGCCAAGGTTCCGGCGGCGCAGAGCAAAGAAAATGTGAGGACAAGTAGGGTTGCAGGCAGCCGAAAAGACCTTAGTGGCACGGCGCTCAAGGCGAGCAGACCCGCGACCGGAAGAACTCCCGCCGCCAGAAATGTCTGCGTGTAGGCTCCGTGGCCGGATCCGAAAGCGAAGATGAGTGGAAGGACGGCGATAAAGCCAACAAGCAGAAGGAGGTTGATCATTCGGCCCAAGGCGGCCCCTCCGCCCCTCAGGTTAGTAGCCAGAGCTGCGGCCAGACAGCCCGCGAGCAGGACAAGATTGGACGTCGTAGCTGCGGGAAAAATCCATCGGTTTACGGGCTCCGAGTCCACTATCCACGGGTTAACCGCTTTGGAAATGAAAAGAGCGCAGCCGGCCAGGAGCAAGATCCCAGCAAGCGCAGGAGTCCAGGAATGGCGAACAGCAATCGAGGACAACGCAATTGCCAGCAAGCCAACACCAATACAGACCAACAGCAGCCAACCGTAACTGCTGATATCGGCAAGAAATTCTGAGGGGACGCAGAGGAGCGATAAAGCCGCGCCAAGAAGACCGTGTTCGGAGAGGAGCGCGGGTTTCTCGGAGAGGAATGTGTCCATGAGCACCTGAATCCAGTTATCCGGCCACAGCCCCACCCTAGCAGCTGCAAACGGCGCCAAGAAAAGCCCCACTCCTACCCCAAAAAGCGGTCGGAGCGAGCGGCGGGAAAGCAGAAAAAGAAGCGCGGCCGCGCAAAAGAGCATGGGCGCGATACTTGGCTTTGCCGGGAGTGTAAGGAAGAGGCCGAACACCGTCGTTGCGCCCAAGAGGAATGAGACCACCCTCGCTCGACGATGATCTGGATCGTTAGAGCAACCCCAGAGCCCCAGCACACCTCCCGCTCCGATGTAGATTCCGAAGAGGCCAAGCCAGTTGTAGGAGGGCGTTCTGACGAGGCCGGCGTAGAAGATCAATGTCCCCACGGCGGCCAAGAGCACAAACACAGCGACGAAAGCCCGCCTCTCCACGGGCGAAGCGGTGCCTTCATCCATGATTCCCTTCCATGCAGCTCTCGACGCCCAGTAGCCGAACCATGCTCCGGACAACACCAGCAGGAATGCCCCATGGGCGCGAAAGGCCGCAATGTCATAGTGTGCGGCCAAGAAGAGAGGGGCCGTGTGCCACCCGAATGGGACGCCCTGCGCGCCCCCAGTGCTCTGGGGATCGGCCGCCAGCAGGTAGTATCCCTCGTCCGTAAGGTCCAGCCCGCGATCCACAGCCAAAATCATGGCCAAGACATGCCAAAGGCCAACAAGCGCAACAAGGACTGCGCCCAACGTCAGTAACGTTTTGCCGATGTCTGCAATTCTCATTTCCCTGGAGGTTTCTTCTGGATCACCTTGAACACTGCGGTGCGGATTGAGCCTGCACCTTTCCGGCAAGGGCTGTGCTTGATCTTGCAGAAGGTGCGTCAGAGCAGAACCTCCTCACCATCCCAGTTTTAGGAGATGAGGGGTGAGGGCAACGCACTGGCTCGGGGGCGAAGGGACGATCACGGTTTAAATGGAGGGCTTGGTTTCGGGTCAAGGTGGTGGCGAGAAGAATTGCGGTCGCCCCCCAAGCAGCGCCGGAGGTTGCCGCAGCAGGAGTCGCGATCAGGCAAAGCAGAGGATCGCCTCGATTATCCGATCCTGATCGGATTCGGATAAATCCGTGTAGAAGGGGAGCCTGACGATTCGGTCGCTGGCGCTCTCCGCAACCGGACAATCTCCCACGCGTCCTCCCCACTGCCGCGCGTATTCGCTTAAGTGCAGAGGAAGATAGTGGAAAACAGCCTTGATTTGTTTCTCGCCCAGATGGGCGATGAAACGACTGCGAGTCTCCAAGGAGGGCATCACAAGGTAATACATATGGTAAGCCTGTTCACATTCGTCCGGCACGGTCGGCCGGCGGATCGCGCGCGCTTCCGCCCATCCGGCTAAGCTTTCATCGTAGCGATGCCAGATTGTCCGACGCTTGGCCTGGATCTGTTCCCACTTCTCCAACTGACCGTAGAGGAATGCGGCCAGCACATCGCTCATGACATAACTCGAGCCGGCATCGACCCACGAATACTTGTCCACCTCCCCACGGAAGAACCGAGCACGATTGGTTCCCTTCTCCCTCAGAATTTCCGCTCTCTCCTCGTGGTCAGGGTCGTTGAGAATCAAGGCGCCGCCTTCGCCGCAGGTGATGTTCTTGGTCTCGTGGAAACTCTGTGCGGCCAAAGCCCCGAAGGTTCCCAACGGACGGTTGCGGTATTTTCCGAACAGCCCGTGGGCATTGTCCTCCACCACGGCGATCCCGCGGGCGCGGCAGATGTCCATGATGGTGTCCATCTCACAACCAACACCTGCGTAATGAACCGGGACGACCGCGCGCGTGCGCGGGGTGAGCAAGGACTCCAGCCGGCACTCGTCAAGGTTCAGGGTGTCCTCGCGAACATCGCAGAAGACCGGCGTGGCTCCGCGCAAGACAAAGGCGTTGGCTGTTGAGACGAAGGTGAAGGAAGGAACGACAACCTCGTCTCCCTCCTTTATGTCTAGGAGAAGCGCCGCCAGTTCGAGTGCATGGGTGCACGAGGTGGTCACAAGCACTCTGCGGACTCCAAGGTAGTTCTCCAGAAGTTGCTGACACTTGCGGGAAAAAGTCTGGTCGCCAGCCACTTGGCCCGACTGAATCGCCGCCAGAATGTATTCGATCTCTCCTCCTTGGAGAGATGACCGGTTGAATGGGATGAAGGGGGAATCTGTCACGAGTGCACGCCATCTGCCCCAGCGGGATTTGTCGCGCCTGCGGAACGCAGAACCGCGGCACCGAGGACTGAAATCCGCCGCTTCATTCGAGCCATGCGTGGAAAGTGTGCCGGCTGTCCGCGATTTTCCAACCCAACGAAAGGTAGCCGCGCTGGACCGCGAGGTTGTGCAGATGGGTGGGGCCCTCAACGGCAAGGTTCTCGCCAAGAGCCTTGGTGCCCGCGAGCGTCAGGTTCTTGAACAAGCCGCGCCCGCTGAACGCCGGCGAGACGGCCCCTATGCTATAGTGGCCAAGGGGCAACTGGAGCGACCGAGCGCGCGCAGAAGGCTTCTTCCAAGCACTGAATCCGGCCAATTCCTTTGCGGCGAGGTCCTCGACGACAAAGACAAAATCAGCCCACCCGTCAAGACAGGCACAAATCCACTCCTGATAGACCAACGTAGCCCGCTCCCTCCCAATGCGCGGATCAGAATGGAATCGCCCGAAGTGTCTCGCGAAGGCCAAGCCGGCCAGGGCCCTCAGCGCGGCGGAGTCTTCCGGCCCCGCCAACCGAAGGGCCAATCCGTCGGGAAGCGGCATGGAAACGGGGCCGGCCCTCTTGCCGACGATTGGATCGTAAAGGACATCGACAGCCGTATCCATGAGGAGGAACCCGTTTCGCTCCAGGGCATGAACCAGAGGGATATCCGAAGCCCAGCACTTGGCCGCGACCAGCACGGACTCGCTGGGGCGCCGCACAGAATGAAGGGCACCCTGAATCAACGCATCAAGGGCGGCGGGCGACAGTTCGCACGGGTCAGCGAAAAGCCATGCGTTCAGCGAAAAGGCCGCAGCGGAGAGAACCTCCGACTCCCATGGCTGGGGCTGAATCCGGGCCAAGGCCGCAACAGAATCCATTTTATGATGGGCAAAGAGTCCATCCGTTGCCGCCGAGAGGTCCGCCGCAAGGAGTTTCCTCAAGGCGGGCGTTGTGGCCGAGGAAACAAAACGGAAGGGCAGACTGGACCGAGGGGCGTTCCCTCGGATCCAATCCCCGAGCCCACCGAGCTGCTCGACGGCAAGTGGCCCGGTCATGTGCGGCTCCCGATCACGTAAGACGGCCTGTTCATGGATCGAAAATGGATTTTCGCGACGTATTCCCCGATGACTCCAAGCGCGAAGAGTTGGGCGCCGGAGAAAAGCGCGACGGTAGAGGCAAGGAAGGGGAAGCCCGGAAGGCTGCCCCCATGGATCAAATAAGATCCCAGAACGAAAAGCAGAATACCGATCCCAAGCAACACGAAGGCCAAACCAGTCAGGCTGGCCAGCCGCAGCGGCCACGTGCTGAATCCTGTCAGCATGGTCACCGCGTGGCCGGCGAGTTTGAAGAAGGTGTAGGTGGATCGGCCTTCGGCTCTTCGGTGGTGAGCCACCGCGACCGAAGCGGCACCCCGAGATCCCCACGCCAGCAGGACATCCAGCGAGACGAAAGGTCCGCTGTAGTCCCGGAACGCCTCGCGCAAGGTCGTTCGGAAAGCGCGGAAGGAGCTCACGATTCTGGCGTTCTCCCGACCGATCAGGGGCCGGAGGGAGCAGCGGACAACGGCCGAGGAGAAGTCCCGCCAAGCGTCGTGCTGCCGCTCCAGAGGAATACCGTAAACCACGTCCACACGACCTTGGAGCTTGGCCACCAGATCCGGTATCTCTTCCGGAGGATTCTGCAAGTCGTCGTCCAGCGTGACCGTCGTGGCATATTGCGCCAAACGCACTCCGCAGAGCAGCGCATTGTGCTGACCGTAATTTCGCATCAGGTTGACTCCCTTGATCCAGCCTTTGTCCTCGGCGAGCTTCTCGATGATCGTCCAGCTTTCATCCGCACTTCCATCGTTGACCAAGATCAACTCGAGGGGGCCATCGCCACCGGCAAAGGCCGCTTCGACCCGAGCAGCCAAACGCGAAAGGGTCGCCGCGCTGTTGAACACAGGACAGATGATGGAAAGACCCTGAGGGAGAGGAGAATTCATGCAGGATTTTCCACCGGCGGCTTCCGGGCAACGCACAGCAGGCTGGAGCCGAGGTGCATGCTGCGTCGACTGCGGAGGCGTTTCAATTCCCAAGCGTGGAGAAGGTCCACGACCCGGGACACCATGGGCGGCAGGGAGTGGTCCGCCTGAACCCGGTCCGCTGGCGGATGATCCGGGGCTCGGCGAACACGCAGCACGAAGGGCATTGTGCGGAAAAGGAGAACCGGTGCCACCAGCCATGCAAAGAAACTGGAAATGAACTCCACTCGCAAGCCGGAGCTTTCCATCAGTTTCTGCAGGAGACGACGCGAGTAGCGGCGGTGGTGGCCCGCGAAGTTGTCTTCATGGGACCAGAGGCCCTGAAGTGCCGGAACCGTGCAGTAAAACCTGCCGCCAGGCTGAAGGAGTGCGGAGACGCCGGCGACAAAGGCCGTGTCATCCTCGATATGCTCCAAGACGTCGAAGGCACCCGCAGCAGGCAGGGAACCGGCACGAAAACGTGCAGCTTCCAGTGTGCTGCGCACCACGTGGGTGACTCCCCGCTTCCTGGCATTCCAGACACCGGATCCCGGTTCCACGAGCACTGTCTCGAAACCTTCGCGCTGCAACGCGGCGCAGACGAAGCCGTTGCCCCCGCCGAGATCGTAGAGCACGCCATCGGGGGGATGGCTTCGCACCAGCTCGAGAATGCACCGGTTGCGATGGGCGAACCAATAGCTCTTATCTTCAACTTGGAAACAAAGGTCGTTCCCATGCTTCGGATAGGAAACCGCGCCGGCATCTTCTGGTTGCCACACCCCTTCGATGAGGCGCAGGTGCTCTGAGGGCGGTGTCCACGAACCGTCCGCAGTAATGCTGGCGCGAAGGTCAGTGCTTGTCATTGGATTCCGCCCGTCGGCGCCCGCGAAGCAGGAGATAACCGTGGTGCACCCTCCATTCCTGCGAATGTTCAACCTCTAGGTGGTCGGCAATTATCCGCCGGATGTCAGACCCCGCCTTCGGGGAGCTGCCCCGGTCCACGGACCACAAAAACCGACCTCGCCAATTCTCTGGTTGCCATACCGCATCAACGAAGAGCAGGACACCACCCGGCCGCAAAACCCGGCGGGTCTCCGCCATGGCCGCAGTGAACTCCGCGGAGGTCAGATGGTGAGACACGGCCACCATCAGGCAGAGGTCGACCGAGGCGTCCGGGCAAGGGATGGCACAGGCGGAAGCCTCAAGCGCGGTGTCGTTCGGGTATTTCAGACGGAACCCGCTCAATTTCTGCGGATCGGGATCGAGGCATGTGTAGCGCCACGCACCCGGCAGCAAGGAACGATACATTCCGGTCCCCCCGCCCAAATCGAGGGCATCTCCCTGCGGCCCCAAGACCTCCACTTCCGGCGCGAGCATGGCGCGCAGCTTTGCTGCTCCCGCTATGGCTTGGGCCAGATCATAAAGGACGGGGACGGCGAAAACCTTGTGGAGCAAGTGTTGGATCGGCATCGTGGTCAGGGGAGTTCCCGGGCAGATGTGCCCGGAGGGGCGTTCAAGATCCCGACAAGGGAACAGTGGGAGCTTCGAAAGGCCCCAGCCACAAAGCCAGCGGCGATTCTCTCCTCCTCGAGGGCCTCCGCCTCGAGCCCGGCATCGCGCAAATGCGACTAGAGGGCGGGGCGGGAGGCGTTGATGTTATCGTTTAGGACCAAAGACCCGCGAGCCGACCTCGATAGGCGCTCCCGCCAAATCCGACCCCCCTTGATGGCGGGGAAATTCCGGCTTAGAACAATAATGTCCCGCCAGTGGGTGCACGCCGGAGCATTGTGGATGGAACCCAAAGCCTTGTCGAAATCGGGCCACAACCAGACTTCGGATCACGGCGCGATCCCTTGTGCTATGCGCTTGCATTGAAGGAGGCTGAGAACGCTTCGGCTTTTCTGCGCTAAGACTTTTGCCAGCGATTCACGGAGGGGGGAGACATCATCCTCCGCTTGGGCGAAACGCACCCGGAAGTTGCCTGCGGACGGGGCATTCGATGCTGCTAGGACAAGAGCAAGGCTGATAGCCGACACCAACCGGCGCCACCTCAGTGTCGTGGCCGAGCGGAAAGCACCCCATGGCCTTACGAGGGAGAAGCCAAAGGAATAGAAGGAGAAAATCGCAAGTTAGCAGACGCCGAGATGCAGCGCCTCGTTCGCCGCTGGCGAAGGCAGACATGAGGAGTCATGATGGGGAAGAACAAGCCAAGCCCTCAGTGGTGCTGCGTCTAAGGCTTGGCAGAACGCCGTCCGGATCAGGCTGGTGGCGGCTGTCCTCGGGCGTCCTATCGTCATGAGTGCGTCAATGCGCTTGGCTGAGGTCCAAAATATTCGTCCAAAACATCTTGCGCTTTGCCGTCCCTGCGGACTTTTCCGTGCTCCAACCAAATGATGCGATCACAGTTGGCGGTGAGCAAAGTGCGAGAGTGACTTGCGAGGATGAGGATTTCGGTGGAATCGACGACGCGGCGCATGCGCTCCTCGGCCCGCTCACGGAAGTTCTCGTCGCCGGTGGAGAGCCACTCGTCCAGGATGAGGATCTGCGGAGTCACAGTCGTGGAGACCGCGAAGGCGAGTCGCAACTGCATGCCGGACGAGTAGGTTCGGAAGGGCATTTCAATGAAATCACCTAGGCCGGAGAACTCGATGATGTCGTCCAAGTGCCTTCGTGTTTGCTCGGGGGTGAGTCCGAGCATAGCCGAGCGGAGCCGAATATTCTCGCGACCGGTGGCTTCGGGATCGATGCCGAGGCTGATGTCGATAAGCGAGATACATTCGCCGCTAACGGTCGCCTCGCCTTGAGTGGGATGGTAAATTCCCGAAAGCACACGCAGCATGGTGGTTTTTCCTGCACCGTTGTGCCCAATGAGTCCGACCCGTTCGCCGGCCGAAATCTTCAGGCTGATTTCTTGCAGGCCGCGCACCACTAAGACTCCGTCGTGCTCGCGGTCGATGGTGCCTCCGGTCACGGAGCTGAGCAGACGATTCTTAAGCGACATGCTCGCGGCATTGTAGACGGGGAAATCCACCCCGACGTCCACAAGTTCGATGAACGTTTGCTTGCTCATAGCCAGTAGGCCAGCCTCTTGAGGCGTTGGCCGTAGAACCACAGTGCGAAAATCCAACCCACGACAGCGAGCCCAATGGAAATAACCCAGTGGATCATTTCCGGATGTTGACCCAAGAGCGGCGAGCGCACGATATCGAGCAGGCTATTGAAGGGGTTGAGGTTGAGAATGAGCGCGCCGACACGACCTTGCAGGGTTTCCGCTGTCCACATGATCGGGGTGACGAAAAACAAGACCTGCACTGCGTTCTGGACAATCTGGGTCACGTCGCGAAAGCGGGCACAGACGGCGGAGACGATGAGCATGATCCAAGTCACATTGAGGAGAAGCAGGATAAAGCCGGGAATGGCCAGCAGGGCGACCCAGCCGACCGGCTTCATGAAGAAGAGGAAGACCAGCGGAAGGATGATAAGGTTGTGCGCGAAGATGATGATGTTCCGCCAGAGCACGCGCGCCACGTGGATGAAGAGCGGTATGCGCACCTGAAGAATTATACCGCTCGCCGATGAGAATGCCGTGCAGCCCTCATTGATTGAAGTCGCCAGCAGTCCCCAGATAATCTGGCCGGCGGCGAAGTAGGGAAGGAACTCATCGATCGGCTGTCCGAAGAGGCGTCCGAAGAGAAACCCGATCGAGACAATCATGACCGCCATGTTGATGGTGAGCCAGAAGGCCCCGATGCGGGACCGTCGGTAGCGGGTGGCCACATCTTGCCAGCCAAGCGTGCCAATCAGGTGGTAGCGGTGGTAAGCCCCCTGGATGTCGGCAACGGCTGCCAACGGCGAGGAAATGAAGTTTTTCAACATCGAGGGAACGCGGATCAAAATGGCCGGGGGAAAACTTTATCCTAGAGGTGCACCGAACACAATCGCCGCGGTGTTCCGGGCACGCTGCCGCCCTTGGTCACGGGCGCATGCTGCCGCGGGGCCTTCAGGTGTTGTTTTGTGCTCTGCCGACATTTGTCATCC
>Ga0247836_1001476_pt1 | contig 37521 bp, 32 predicted proteins | sample LaCruzMarch2015__4_FD_187116 | JGI IMG/M metagenome (GOLD analysis project Ga0247836, IMG submission 187116) | Freshwater microbial communities from meromictic Lake La Cruz, Castile-La Mancha, Spain - LaCruzMarch2015_14m | ecosystem: Environmental > Aquatic > Freshwater > Lake | place: Spain... | reverse complement strand
AAGGCGTATTGGTTCGGATCCGATGCGAACCGGACCATGGCATCTCGTAGCCACCTCGGCAACGGACCGTGTGGAACGATCCCTTCCGCGCCATCGCTTTGATGCGCGGGATGGATCAAACCGAGGACGTGGAGGAGAAACCGGGTCGCGGAGAACTCGCCGCAGTCTGAAAAGCGAAGTGACTCGAATCCGCTTCCCGCCGCGTTCAGGGCCGCATGGTCAAGCTGTTGGTGAACGGGCACATCCCTCTCCGACCAGTTCCAAAAGGAGTCATCAAAACAGAAGAATCGTTCACGGATCTCCGCAACAATCGATGGCGCGAAAGCGACATTCCTGATGACCATGCCCGGTGGATCAGACACGAAACCATGGATGTGCCCGGGGCGGATGAAAACCAATGTTCCGCGGCGAAGCGGCATGACTCTTTTGTTGATTTGGTGCTTTCCCCGTCCGGACTCCACCCAGAAAAGTTCGGGAAAGTCGTGAGTGTGCAGGGGGTAAGTTCTCGCACCACGAAAGCGCGCCTCGCCCGGCGCGCATGCGCCCGAAGCGGAGATTTCCGCCCAATGAAACATCTGCATAGACATCATAAAATCGCATGTTTTTGTCATTCGAATAGAGGATTCTTGAACGCTCTGCCTGCCAGACTTTTTCCCGTGATGAATACGATCTCATTCATGTCGGCAAATTTTGTGGCGCGGGAACTGGGGTACCGGATGAACTGTGGATGGGCGCAGGGGGATACATCCGTTCAAGCCTTCTTTCGTCCCGAGGAAACTTTTGCGGAGCGTTTTGGAGTGATGCTTGATGAGGTCAAGGCGCTTGGGTTCGCAGCGATTGATCTCTGGAGCGGCCACCTCCATCCCGACTGGGCCACCGACAGGCAAATCGGGGTGGCTGCGGACTTGCTCCGCGAGCGGAGCCTCACGGTTTCGAGTCTGGCCGTTTACCTCTCCGGTGACGAGGCCGCCCTCTATCGAACGGGGGAAATCGCGCGTGCCGTGGGCACAAGCGTTCTCGGAGGAGGATGCCGCCCGGAGTGGTTGGGAGAGAAAAGGGCGGCGCTGCTGGCCTTCCTCAAGGAGAGAGACCTCCGGTGGGGGTTCGAAAACCACCCGGAAAAGTCGGCACTCGAGGTGCTCGCCAAGATCGGTGACTCCGGGGAGGACCGCATCGGCGTCGCGATCGACACCGGTTGGTTTGGCTCACAGGGCTTCCCGGCTGCCGATGCCATCCGCACGTTCGGGAACCGTTTGGTCCATGTGCACCTGAAAGACATCCGTCCGCCGATGACGACGGGCGACGAGCGGGACATCCGTGAGGGAGCACCGGTCACGCTCAAAGAGATTGGCCACGAAACCTGCGTGCTCGGTGATGGCTGCGTCGGCATCGCAGAGTGTGTTCGCGCCTTGAAAGAAATCGGCTACCGGGGCGGCATCTCGATCGAACATGAACCCGAAGACCGGAGTCCGGCGGATGATGTGCGCGTCAGCCTCGCCCGCCTCCACGAATGGCTGGGTCGGAATGAGGGGGACCAATGAACCTCCATCCCGGACTTCAAATCTCAGGAACAGCGGATTTCACCATGAAGAGCAGGAAAGACATGAAGGAAGAGTGGGCAAATAGGAATGAGAATGTGCATTCGTGCTTGCACCCGCGGGGTGAACGAGATCAAACCCGGTCAGAAATTGTAACTCATTCATCTTCATGCTCTTCATGTCCTTCATGGTGGTTTAATCTGGGGATTGCAGGATGAAAAAACTCAAGGCCGTCATCGTCGGGTGCGGAAATATCGCGGAAACCTACGCCAACCAGGCTAAGGAATATCCCGCACTGGAAATCGTCGGCTTCTTTGACCTTGACGCATCACGGGCGGGTGATTTCGCGGCCAAGCACGGCGGGAGTGCTTACGAAAGCCTCGATGAGGCGCTGAACGACGCCCGCGTCGATCTCGTCGTCAACCTGACCATCCACCATGCGCATGCCAGCGTGAGCGGGCTCGCCCTCGGGGCCGGCAAACATGTGTATAGCGAAAAACCGCTGGCGACTTCCTCGCAGGACGCCCGCCGACTGCTCGCTGCGGCGGATGCAGCCGGTGTGCGTCTGGCAAGCGCGCCATCCACCTTCCTCGGGGAAGCCGCACAAACGGTGAACCGCGGGCTCCGCGGCGGCAGCGCGGGCACACCCCGGGTGGCCTACGCGGAAATCAACCACGGGCGGATCGAAACTTGGCATCCCAACCCGGTGCCGTTCTACAAGGTCGGACCAGTTTGGGATGTAGCCGTTTACCCGCTTTCGATTTGGGCCGCATTCTGCGGACCGATGCGCTCGGTCAGCGCCGTGGGGCGCATCCTCCTGCCCTCCCGCCAGTCTAAGGACGGGGAGGCCTTCGAAGTGGCCGCTTACGACTACGTCACGGCCCTCATCAGCTTCGAAAACGGGATGCTGGGACGTCTAACGACGAACTTCTACGTCAGTCCGTCGAAGCAAGGTTACTCGATGGAGTTCCACGGCGACTCTGGATCATTCTTTCTCGGCAGCAGCTTTCTTTTCGATGCTCCCGTGGAGTTCGCCGCATACGGGAAAGCGCTTGAGTCTCTCCCACTGGCGCGCGACGGTTTCCACGGCGTCGAGTTCGGGCGCGGCCTCGACGATTTTTCACGGGCCATCGTCGAGGGGCGACCCCACCGATGTGACGCGGCTATGGGAGCTCATTTGGTCGAGGTGATCGAGGCCATCCACCGATCGGCAGACTCTGCCGAGACCGTCGAGGTGAAGTCGGATTTCCCACGCCCCGCTCCCATGGACTGGGCGTGAAGGCGATGGAGCGAATGGCCTTTGTGTCTTCCCGTCTCCCGAGCGGAGAACCCGAGTTGGTCCCTCTACTCTGGGCCGGGCCGGTCGTCCCTACCGGGTCCACCGCCCGTCGGGGGTGAATCGCACGATTTTCCCATCGCGTTGAACGACGATATCACCGCCTTCTTTTCGCACGTCGAGCCCGGTCGGTTTCTTTCCCTTTTGCCAGGGAACAAGGACGCTCGTGAAGGAGCCCGTCCCGCGCAGGCGCAGGATGTGCTGGCGTTCTTCAAAATTGCGCCCCTGGGCCTTCTTGAAGCCGTCGCTGTCGTTGCCAGAAAGAACCGCCCAATTGCCGACAAGCGCTTCTTTGGGCTCGTCGTTGATGACATAGAGGTTCCAGTCAATGCCACCCGACGGGTGGCCTTTCCAAGATTCGCCCGTGAAGCCCAAGGTATTCACGCCAACCGCCAGCGGAAACACGGGACCGGCCGATGGCATCTCGAGATCGGGATTTTTTGTGGTGGGCTCATCGCGGCGCTCGGCGACGGGATGCGTGCGAAGCTCAGGTGTCATGGGACCCGCGGGTGTCTGCACGGGCCCAGTGGCCATCATGTTCATTGTCCAGATTTTTGGAATGGCGGCCTCGGCACCCGTAAACGTGTCGTTGATGAAGACCACTGGCGATTCCGGGTCCAGATTGACGAGCGAGATCGTGCGCGTCCATGTCAGGTCGCCGGCATTAGCCCCGGCGCGGATGGTGGACACCGACCGAGTGCCATCGGTTTTTTGCTCCAGAGCCGTCGCCTCGCCAATCCCGTGGTTGCCATAGTGGCGCGCGAGCCCCAGGCCGGCTCCAAGGCTGGCAATTTGCTGGTCCCATGATAGCTGGCCAAAATATTTTTCCTGAACCACTCCGCTGTGCATGAGGCTGCCCGCGACGCGGGGCGTGTAAATGGATCCCCAGTCCGTCGAGACCGGTGCACCCAGCAGATACATCACGACCGCCCCCATGTCGTTGTGCGCGTGGTCCACGTAGAAATTCCCGTTCACCACAAAGATGGCATTCTCGAACGGCGTGCGCCACTCGGATCGCAGAACACTGAAGTAGCCGGGAATCGATCCGCTGCGAAGAGCCGGGTCGACAGCGGGCAGGCTCTCATCGATCCTGAGGATGGTGGACGAATGGAATCCGGAGTGCACCTTGCCCATGGCGTCCCAGCCACCCATCAACCGCTGGGAAAGCGCGGGATCAATATCGGCGAAGGCTGTGCCGAGGATGCCCAGAAATTCCGTCCTCTCGGTCGATCCGTCGCCGATGGCGGGAAGGAAGCGCATCGTCTCGGGAGCAGGGCGGGTCTCCGGCGGCACCGGGGTGGCACCCGGAACGGGCAGTGCCCTGGGGCGCGCGCTGGGCGTGAAGCGGACATCCTCGGGAGTTAGCGTCTGCAAGTAAAACTCGGCAAACTTGCGAAGCTTCGGATTGTCCCGGAAGGCATCGTAAATCCCCGAGGTCTTCATCTGCTGCAGAAGAGCCATTAAGGGCCCGGCCGAGGCCCCAATGTAATGCAGGCTTCCCTCGTGAGCCCCACTCTCATTGATGGACTGGTCGACGATTCCCTTGGCCGTGTCCACCACCTCGGGCACGCGGTCTTTCATCATGGGATGAGTCGAGAGGGCGAGGGCGTAGGACTGACGGCTGCCACTGAATTGTAATGGCATGTTCGGCGTCCCGAGATTCACGCCCTCATAATTGTCGATGGGCGCAAAGTCGTTGTCGAAGAGGACCGCGCCGTTCAACACGAGGATTTCCTTCATCTTCCTCGCCGTGTCTTCGTCCACCGTCCCCGGGACAAGGAGTTGGTCGATCACCGGCAGCACGCGGGTCGCCGCGAGGGACCCGTGCCAGTAACCAGCACCGGTCTTGTCGTGAACACCGGCTTTGTTCACGTATTTATCGAGACGATCACGCGTTTCTTCCTGCACTTTTTTCGCCAGAGCGGCGGCCTTGGTGCCGGTTTTGTCCTGCCATACATCTAATACTTCCCGGAATGTGGGGTCGGCATGGACGATGAATTGCGCCGGGCCCTTGGGATTCGTCCGCAACTCCTCCCTCAGCTTGGCAGTGGCTTCGGCCGGCATGAAGAGCGACCCATGACCCTGCGGCGGCTCGGGGAAATCGAAGACAAGGCGGTGCAGCTTGTTCAGGTTGATTCCTCCCCGGACGTTGTGCTGGACATTGATCGGCTGAAACTCGGTAGGCGGTTTCAAATCCTTCCCTTGTGTCCCGGCAAACAATCCCCACTCGAAGCGGGCCATGTCGCGGTTGGTTCCATCCAATGTCACGCGGAACCCGGCTCGATTCAGATTCTTCGACGCTGGCCAGGGAGTTTCCTGAAGCTCTCCGCCCGCAACTGCCGCAGCAAACGACACAAACTTGCCACCTTTCCATCCCAACAAAACAAAAGACTTCGACGCTTCCTGCCAGAGAACCTGTGCCCGGTGGATTCCCAGAGCTTCAGCAGCTTTCCACCGGCTCCATGTGGCACCAGATTTGGCGAGGATCACCGAGGCCATGCCACCTTCAGACTCCCAATCAAAGAGCGAGGCGGCTTGGTCGCCCGCTGCATTCACCGATAGGCTGCGGCGGTTGAGATCCTTGTTTTGATGCGGGACGGAAAGCGACAACGCGGCCTTTTCGATCAGCTTGCCATTTGGTGAGTAAACAGAGAAGTTCCCGAGCGAATCCCCCACGGCCCCCCACCCATGCAGCGCATTGAGGACAACGCCGAACGCCGGGGCATTCGCCTCCAAGGTTCCGTTGTCCGGGAGCGTCTTTACCGTGTTGCCCAACAGAGTCTGAAGCCTCGGCCGGTCGCCCGTTGCCGTTAACAGAAGCACCTCACCCTCCACTGTCGTCAGCATGGCCGGACGGTTCGCCGAGCGGAAATAGGCGGTATTCGGAAAACGGTCGATAAATACAAAATCTCCCGTGGCGCCGCTTTGACCGTAGAGCACACCCGCCGGTCCGCCGTTGCGCTTGGCGTAGAAAAAGAGAAACAAGTCGCTCCCGCGCGAGGCGATGTAGGGAACGGGATCATCGATCAGCGTTTTCTCCGCATCCGCAAATTTCACCGGTTGCCAGTCGAGTGCCTTCGGACGGTCGGTCCACGCCATTTCAAATCGTTTCTCCGAAGGACGGTAAGCCATCACCCCCAGCCGCCCATCTCCATCCCATGTCAGGGCCGGTGCCTCGAGTCCCTGACCGAGCACGATCGGTCCCTCCGGTTTTCCATCCGGTGCGAGGCCCCGCCAGACCAAGCCGCCTCCCTCCACGCTTACAAAGTGCAGGTGCCCGTCCGGTCCGGCAATCGATGTGGAATCACTGGCCGTAGCCGGCCGGGTGAACGCATTCACACCGGAGCCGTTCGATTTGACCTGCCGCGAGGCCCGGCCCGCAAAAATTCCGACCAGCGGGCTCTCCGGCCCACCCGCCTCATCGAACATCTGCCAATACATCCCACTGTTGACGATCCAGCGATCCCACGCCGTCATCGGCGCGTAATCTGTCCGCCGCCCGTAATCCATTTTTACTTCGAAGTCGGCGATGGGCGCTTTGTTGGGAATGATGTTCGAGGTCGTTCCAGGATAGACCCCTTTGGATGGCTCGGACGAAAGATGGCCGCGATACCGGCTCAACGTGGGTAAGAGGACATCCCCGAAGTCAAACTCGTAGCTCAGCTTGGCATTGCCTTCCTCTTCAATCAGAACCGATGGCATCCCGGCCTGGAACTCCATCGTCGAGCTGTAAAACTTCCCATCGGCAGCATCATAACGAACTTGCACTCTGGTGACCAACGCCCCGCGCTCCAGAAACTCAACCTTCCACTCCGCATCCTTTACATCCCACTTCAATGGATTCAATCCATCGGATGTCCATGTATTCCCGGTTTTGACCGCTTGGATCGGAGCCGGCGCGACTCCTTTACCGGAAACCGGAAGGCGCACCCCCACCAATCCGTTGGATATTTCAATCCCCCCGGCCACCTCCCGGACTTCCACGGGATTCGGAGGAACCACTGCCGAGCCCCTCCCCGGACGAAATTCCCAGGACTTCATCTCATTCCCACCCAGGCCGGTCCGAACGGCCAGCTTCTTCCCACCGTCTAGCCACTGATGGGCCACGGCCTCCTCACCCGGCAATTCCACCAAGGTTCCCGCTCCCCCGCCGCCCTCGGGAACGTCAAAATCAATCATCTGCTCGGGATGCGAAACACCAAAGGCCTCTCGGATCGAAAAGGGAAAGGGTTCGCCGCTCGAAACCACCTCCTCACTGACCGCCTCTTGCGCAACCGGCTGGCTCTCGTTCTTCGGAGCGGGGCAACCACTCAGCAGCCAGACTGCCATGCCTCCAAATCCTGCCACACGCACGAACCGTACAAGCCCGTAAAAAACAGGCGAGAAGCCAGGATTTTTGTTATCGGTCACATCAATGCGATTCATGAGAGGAAGATTGCTTGAAGGGGTGTCTCAAGGAGGGTCAATTCAGCGGTTCGAGCGAACCGCCGCCTGTGGGGAGAGTTTGGACAAGGAGATCTGCCCCGTTGAGGGAGAGAACGATAAACTTGCCGGAAGGTTCATGGAAGTGAGCCCGGGGCATGGTGAGGGCCGCCTCGACCGGTTCTGTCCAAAGCCCCCATTCCCCGTCCACTTTCCGGGCGGCTGCGCCGATGGCATAATTCTCGGTCTTGAACCCTCCGAAAAACAAGGCGTGTCTCCCATCCGGTGAGTTGGCAAAGGTGCGGCGGTTGGGACCGACTCCACCGTGATTGAAGGGAATGTGGATTTCGGCCTTCTCGGTAATGTTGCCCTCGGCATCGGCGAGGATGAGCATGCGTTGCGGATCAATAAATGCCACCGCTGCCGTTTTCTCATCCAAAGCTCCTCCTAAAGACACGTCCCCCCGATTCATGAAACCCAAGCCCCCCTCACCTGCCACCTTCAGCGGTTGAATATCACCGGAGTCGATCGAGCAAAGATAAGCGTGTCCCCCACCCACCGCGTAGAGCAGCCGGTTTACACCGGATGGCGTCATCGCAAGCACCGGCCTCCTTGGATTGATGTAGATGAACAGGCTGGTAAAGGATTGCTCAAGATTCTTTCCCTCCAGGGAAACCGGGGCGAAGGCACCGCTGGCGAGATCTCCCTGGAGAGGGATCAGGCGCCGCTTGCTCCCGTCGAAAACCGACATAACAAGGTAGGGAACTGAACCTTGGAATCCCAACAATGGCATCGGATCATCGATTTTGAGACTCTCGTCCATTTGAACCACCTTCCAATCCCCCGTGGGCGACGACAACGGCTTGAAGACCACTTTGCCGTCGGCGACTCGGTAGCCCGAAACCCAAGCGGCCCCATTTCCATCCACGGCCACGAAAGGGTTAACGATCCCCTCACCGATCTTCCCCAACGATTTTACCTTGAGATCGGGCCCGACCACGGAGGCAAACAATCCGCCGCTGTCCACCCAAACCGCAAAAATCTCTGCGGCTGGAGATTGTGCTGAAGCCAAATCCGGCCGCAGTATGTCCACATCAATCTCTTGGGGAACCGCCTGAATTTCGTAGACCGGGGGCTCCTGGGCTCTGAGACAAGGGACAGCAAGAATCCACGCAAGGCTGGCGAGAAAAACAACATTTCTCCACCCTAAGTTAACCGCTTTTTCTCGACCCATAGATGTTAGAACTTTGCAGACAGGGTTTCCCGCGCATTGGATTTTTGGGATCTTCATTGTTGCTTCGCCGGGGTCAAAGGAGAGCCATCAAGTCCGGCTTGGTAAAGATCGATTTGGTCTCCATTGATAGCAAGGATCACAAAGGACCGGGAAGGCTCGTGGTAATGAACGCGTGGGGAGATCAACCCCATCTCGGATGGCTCCGTCCAGAGCCCCCACTCACTGTCCACCTTACGAGCCGCAGCAAAAATCCTCTTATCCTTCCGGCTCAACCCTCCCAAGTACACGCTGTTCCTCCCGTCGCCCGCTGCCGCATACGTTCTCCGGTTCGGTCCATCCGGGCTGTCAAACCCTTCCTGAAACGGAATCTTCAGCACGGCCTCGTCGATTTCCTGACCCGTCTCATCGACGACAATCAGGTTCGCCTCGCGGTTGACAAACGCCATGGCACCGCTCCGCTCATCGAACGCAGTTCCGGAGGTCACGTCCCCTTGGTTGACATAACCGGGACTGGATTCTGCGGGGGCATGGATCGGCTGGATTCCGGATCCGTCCCATGAGTTGAGATACACGTAGCCACCTTTGACCGCATAGACCAACCGATTGACACCTGAATGTGTCCGAACGACTTGAGGGCGTCTCACGCTCAGGTAGATGTCCTTCGACGTCAGAGAAACAGGCGGTCCCTGACCCACCAGCACGAAGTTACCATCTGCGCTATTCCCCCGATAGCAGTAAAGACCTCTCAAGCCTCCCCGAAGGCCGGAAAGGAAAACATAGGGAACTCCGTCGCTGAAACTCAGAAGCGGATAGGGGTCGTCCGATACGAACTCTTTTTCCAAGTTCACACGCCTCCAGCCGCTCGTTCCCGGACGGAGTTCCTTCATGACGACTTCGCGGCTGGCGGGACGATAAGCCACAACCCACGCCCGCCCAAGGTCATCGACGGCGACACTCGGGTTAATCTCTTCCTCCCCGATGACCCCAAATGATTGCAGCCTCAAGTCCGTGCCAACGAGGGCTCCGTACAGCTTGCCCCCGGAAACCCAAGCCACCGCAATTTCCCCGCTTGGCTTCTGAGCACTGACCAAGTCCGGGCGCTCCGCGTTCTCATCAACCGCCTGCGGCACCGACTTCTTGCCCGACAACTCCTCATAGGTCTGCGAAATGCCCTCGGCCGCGCTCCCCAGTAAAAGAATACCAAAGACCCGGACGAGCAGGGATTCAAAACCTATGAAAGGAAATTTGTCGCGCATGGAAAGCACACTGTGACCGATAACATTTCGAAACAACGAATGGCTGTCAACTACTCAGTGCAATCGCAAAGTGAGGCACTCCCTTGGAGTCGGGGGAGGTCGCCCACCAATTGGGGCGACGATGCCCTCGCAGAGCGCGGCTTCCCGAGGTCCGTGCGGGAGCACGGGTTTTCCAACCCGTGTGGTTCACGAGGACTGGGCGGCAAGAACACGGGTAAGAAAACCCGTGCTCCTTACATCCGCCTTCTCAAGACAACAACGATGCAGCCCATCGATCCAATGGCGAAAAGAAAAACCGTACCCGGCTCGGGCACGGTCACCAACGCATACGCCTCGTTGGCCAGAATTTCATGAACGACCGAAGTGGGATGCACTCCGTCCCAAAACAAGTAGTCGTCGGGATCGCCGACGAGAGATCCTTTCAGCGGGAGGCTGGCGTCCGCTACGTACACCGAATCGTTGACGTTCGTCAGTCCGTAATTTGCTGGATTTGCGCGGATATCGGTGAACTTCGCATACACGTCCAAACTGAAAACTGTCGCATCCGGTCGCGCCGCGGTGAAGGTGCTCAAACTCGCGGCAAACTTCGTATTGAAATCCAACGAATCCTGCGTGGCCCTCGCTGCAAATCCCAAGCTGCTCATGGACGGCGTGGTGCCGATGTCGGGGAGGTTGGGCAGCAGGAAACTGCGCGCCCCCAAGTTGTAGAGCGTCGTGAGGTAGGAACTAACATTAGCGACGATTCCGTCCACCATCACCGAATCTGAGCTGGAGCTGCTTGGGTTCGCGATGATGTGGTCCATGATATCGTTCCCGCCGATCCAGAGGGAAAACAGGCGCGTGGCGATGTCCATTTCGACGTACCCATTGGCCTGATAGTGAGAGATTTGGGCACCCACATTATCGACAAACACACCGCCTCTCCCGCTCTGAGCCCCTCCCCAGGCAAAGTTTGTGCCCTCGGGATTTACACCGGATCCCTGTGGATAACCATTATTACGCTGCATCGTTCCGAACCCCAGTTGGGCATACAGCGACTCCGCCCAGGTGCGCCCATTCGACCACCGGCCGTACCCGGGAAGCGCCGCGTCACTGCTGTAGAAGTTCGGATTGTACTTGTTTGAAATGATCAGAATCGTCCCAGTGATATTACTCATGTAGGTGTTTCCCCGATCGCTCAGGCTGTCGCCAAAGGAGGTAAATCCGGTGAAGGGTGCGGCGTGTAAAAGACTCGCGGAAAGCACCCAAAGCGCGACGAGTAGGTTACGCAACGGAGTCGAGATCATCCGAATACTTTGATGCGCCGACGTTTGGAAGGGCACTGTCGAAAGTGTGACTTTCCGTTCACACAGCACGCAGGAGCCGTGGTCTCCCGACCACGGAAAGCTCGGCATTGAGAGAACGGAGCACGGGTTTTCCAACCCGTGTTCTTGCGGCCCGTCCCTCCTCCCTCCTAAAACACGGGTTGGAAAACCCGTGCTCCTTTTGAAAAGCACTTTTCGAGGGAGTGCTCGGGGCGGGACTTGAACCCGCAAGCCTTACGGCATACGCCCCTCAAACGTACGTGTCTGCCAATTCCACCACCCGAGCGAAGAGAGAGGGAGTAATTATCACGGATGGCGATATGTGCAAGCCACGTTTTGCGCAAGACGAGAATTGGAAGAGTGTTTTTGATGTTTTGATTTTTGAAGTGCGCTGCGCGCGGGGAAAGTCGGGGTCGGGAGAGCCCGGCTCCTGTTCCTTTTTGAATTTCCTGCTTGAATTCGTCGGCGTGCCGGGTATTCTCACCGATTCACGAATTCCGGGCGATGGCACAAGCAATTTTTCAATCTGGCGGCAAACAATACCGCGTTACCGAAGGCGAGACTCTCGACATCGAGAAACTCGAACTGGAGCCCGGCTCCGAAGCGATCTTCGAGAACGTTCTCTACATCAATACCGGCATTACCGGCGACAATCCTCAGGTGGGCGCGCCTCTTCTCACTGGCGCGAAAGTCACCGCTGAAGTGGTCGACCAGCGCAAGGGCGACAAGGTGATCGCCTACAAGTATCGCCGCCGCAAAGGGTACCAGCGTACCGTCGGTCACCGTCAGAAGCTCACTCGGGTCAAAATCACCGCAATTTCTGCGTAGTTTTCGGATTTAACTCATCTTTACAGGCATATGGCTCATAAAAAAGGTCAAGGTAGCGTCAAGAACGGACGGGACAGTCAGAGCAAGCGGCTCGGCGTCAAAAAGTTCGGCGGCGAATCTGTTATCGCAGGCAACATCATCCTCCGTCAGCGCGGGACCAAGTGGCACCCGGGTCGCAATGTCGGACTCGGTCGCGATTACACGATTTTTTCACTCGTCGATGGCAATGTCCGCTTCGACCGCGGCGGTTCACGTGTGAATGTGGATCCGATCGCGGATTCGGTAGAGGCTTAATTGTGGAAGGGGCTGCTAGCCCCTTCTTGCCTCATATGGTTCAGGGGCTGGCAGCCTCTGTCACTTTCACTTTCACTTTTGTAATAAGGCTTCGAGTCGTTTTACCCGCTCGCCCAGCGACTTGATGCGACCCGTCTGCGCAAATCGCTTCTTGTGCTCCTGGATCGGCTCCGCAGGCGCTCCCATATAGACCCCTTTGTTCGGCATATTCTTCGCCACGCCGCTGCGGGCACCGAGGACGACCTGGTCGCCGATCTCCACATGCCCGGCGATCCCCACCTGTCCCGCAAGAGTCACGTACGACCCGAGGCGGGAACTTCCCGAAATGCCCACCTGCGCGCACAGGATGCTATGCGGACCCACGACGACGTTGTGCGCAATCATGACCTGATTATCGATCTTCGCCCCGTGCCGAATCCATGTCCGGCCGAACCGGGCGCGATCAACGGTCGTATTGGAACCCACTTCCACGTCGTCATCAATTTGAACAATCCCGGTCTGAGGCACCTTCACGTGCTTCCCATTGACCATTTCGTAACCGAACCCGTCCGAGCCAATCACAACGCCCGGGTGCAGGATGACGCGATTACCGATCTTCGATCGCTCGCGGATCGTCACGTTGGGGTACACGATGCAATTCTCGCCAATCGACGACCCCACTCCGACAAAGCCGTGCGCCCCAATCACGGTTCCGGAACCAATCACTACGCCGGCTTCAATGACGACGAATGGCTGAATCGCTGCATCCGGAGCGATCACGGCGTCCGCAGCAATGATCGCCGCGGGATGAATGCCGGGAGGATAAACAACGGGGGCGGGGGCAAAGGCCTCGAGCAACTTTGCAAAAGACGCCGCGGGATCATCGACCCGGATTCGAGCGGGTTCGATATCCTCCGCAAAATCGCGCGGGACGAGTACCGCACCCGCCTTTGAACTCCGGAGCACCGGTGCGTAGCGCGGATTCGCGTAAAACGTGATCTCACCGGCGTCCGCATCGGCTAGCGATGCCACCCCGCGGATTTCGATCGATGCATCTCCCTCGAGAAGCCCGTTCACGAGGGCTGCCGCCTCGCCGAGAGTTTTAACCGACATAAAACAAGGGTTGTTCCGTGAAAGGAGCCGGGGTCTCCGACCCCGAACGTAAAGATAGACTGAAGAGTTGAACGATCGGGGTCTAAAGACCCCGGCTCCTGCTTCCGTCCTTTTAAGGAGCGACCGGCTTCGTCTTCGGCGCGTTTTTGTTCAGCGATGCAATGAGCACGGTGCTGAAATCGAGGTCGGGGCGGGAATAAAGCACCACGGGCACCTGACCCATACTGACACCGGACCGATCCATGACGAGGTCGTAGCCTTCGGATTTCACCTTCTCGTCCACCACCTTCATGATGTCGTCGATGATGTCTTTGCGCATCCGCATGAACTGATCCTGAAGCTGCCGCTCCCGCGTTTGGCGGAATTCTGCGGTTTGTTGATCGAGGCTCCGCGCCTCGTTCACGCGCTCGTCACGCTGTTTCTCGAGATCCACCTTCTTGTCCTTACTGATCTCAGGCTTGTCGATGTCCCCATTGAGCTTGGTGATCTCGTCCATGCTTTTTTTGAGGCGCTCCATGCGTTCATCGAACTCCTTCTTCGCCTGGGTGCGTGACTCGTTGAGTTTCGCTTCGGCGTCCTTCGTCTTGTAGTATTCCGTGAATACTTTGTTCATGTCGACGATGCCGAGTTTGACCTGGGCATTGGCGGCGGAGACGGTGGTCAGCGCGATGGCTGCGAGGAGGAGTGTGGCTTTTCTCATTTGGGCTATTGGAATTTTTGGAAAACGGGCGCTTTGAGCAGGCGGGTGTTTTGAGACTTAGACGTCAGGAATGCCGGACTGTTCAAAATTGGTATCCGATATTGAAGTTAAACTTGCCGGTTCCCCCGTTGTACTGGTCGGATTTGATCGGAATACCGTAGTCCACCCGGACGGGACCGATGGGGAGCTCGAGCCGGACACCGATGCCGATGTCCGCATTTGCGTTTTCCCACGAGTAATCGAAAGAATCCGCGTTCACAAAGCCCGCATCGAAAAACACCGCACCTCGAACACGCGTGATGATCGGGAAGGTCAGCTCGGTCGTAATAAAGGACATCGAGTTTCCACCGATCGGATTCCCGTTATCATCCTTCGGTCCCACATCCCGGAAATCAAAACCGCGAAGATTGTTCGCACCGCCGAGGTACAGGCGGTCGAAAACAGGGATGAAATCGTCCCCGCCCCACGTATCCACAAAGGAGATTTCCCCTCGAACGAGGAAGATCATATCCCATGGGAGCGGGAAGAACTTCGTTCCCGCGAGCGACAACCCGAAGTCCTGCACGTCTCCGCCAAGGAACCCACCCGCAATAAATCCGGTCATCGTCAGCAACTCCCCTTTCCGCGTCAGGAAAAGACTGTCGCGCGTGTCGTAAGTCAGTTCCCCGAGGATGGAACTCTTCACATTGGTTCCCTCGGAATCGATGATCGCCTGCCCCACGTCATCGTTGACATTGAAAATGTCGATCGCCTCGATGCGATACTCCGCCCGCACGGCGAGACGCGGCAGGATCGCCTTCCGCGCCTGGAACGCGAACCCATAATTCGTCTGGTCGTACACCGTGCTCAGGAAGTTTGCCTCACGATAGTAGGCCTCACCGCCAACAGAGAGTTTATAGCCGAGGAACCACGGCTCCGTGAGGGACAGAACGAAATCTTTTCGACTGATACCGTACTGCACCCGAGCGCGGAAACGTTGCCCACCGCCCACGAAGGATGGCCAGTTGAGGATGTCAAAATTCGTCTGCTGCAGTTCCGCAAATCCAACGAGGCTGTCAATCGTGCTGAAACCGGCGCCGAAGTTGAACGAACCGGTGCGCTTCTCTTCGACGATGACATTCAAGTCCTTCCGACCCGGAATGATCGTGTTCTGAGGAACGGTCTCCACTTTGGAGAAATAATTCAGGTTGTTCAAACGGTCCCGACTCACGTCCACGAGGGTGGTGTCGAACACATCGCCAGGACGAACGGCGAGTTCGCGTCGGATCACCCGATCCTGCGTGCGCGTGTTCCCCTGAATATTAACCAGGTTAACGTAGGACTGAACGCCTTCATCGATCCGATAGGTGATATTCACCGCGTTTAAACCGGAGGGGCTCACCTCAGGGATGGCGATCATGTCCACGTATCCCTGACGGCCGTAAAAGTCGCGGAGGGCCTTGAGGTCATCGGCCATTCCCTTCGGGGTATAAAGCGAGCCTTCCACCATCTTGAACTGTGCCTTGAGTTGCTCAGGAGGCAGGACCTGACTGCCTTCGATCGTCACCCGATTCACCCGGTATTCGGGGCCCTCGCGGACGGTGATGATGAGGTCCACGCCACTATCGTCGTAAGGCTGAGTTTGAACGTCGAGAACCTGCGCATCGATGAAGCCGCGGTTCTGGTAAAGGGAGCGAATCGCCGCACGATCCTCCTCGATCTGCGCGGGTTGGAGTCGGCCCGCTTTCGTGATGAACGAAAGGATATTGCTCGTCTTGGTCTTCATCACCTTGAGCAGGTCCCTTGGCAGGACAGATTCATTTCCGACGAAAGAGATCCGTTTGACGACCATCTTGGGACCTTCGTTGATCTGGAAAATCACCCGCACGCGCGTCGTGCCGGGGACTTCCTTGGTCAGAACTTTCACTTGGACGTCCGAGAAATACCGATCCTCGTACAGCTTGATGATCTTCTGTTTATCATCTTCCAACTGCATTTCGTTGAGGCTTTCGCCGACCTTGCTGGAGATTTCGCGGCGAATCCGGGTTTCGCGGATGACGCTGAATCCTTCGAGGAGGATTTCTTCCACGACGGGTCGACCCACGAGAAGGACCGTCACTTTAACGCCGTCGCCGAGGGGTTCGGCGAACATGCGCACATTGGAAACTTCACCGGTATCGTAGAGGGAGCGGATGTCCTGTTCGACCGCCCGGTCGGTGTAGGGGACGCCCACCTTCGTCTGGAGGTTTGCCAGAATGCGTTCGCGGCTGATCGTTTCCGGGCCGGAGTATTGGACGTCGATTTGTTTCACCAGAGGCCCCTGCCCCTGTCCCTGCGCGAGGGACGAGGACGCGGTGATCGCCACCGACAAAAAAAGCAGGATGGCTCGCAGGAGATTAGCGCAGGGACGGGATTCCATGAAGAAAGTCAGAAGACGTCAGAAAAGAAGCGCCCAAAATGGACAAGGCGCGGCAAACGTCAAGAGAAAGAGGCAAGAGAACCCGCGCGAAATCCGTCAAGCCCCGTAAAGAAGCCGACGCTCGCGATCTACGGCGCGGATGGAGGAGGAGGAGGAACGGCAGCGGGGGCTCGGAGAACGACCGCCCGCGCTTCATAATCCACCGTCACGCCGCCAAGTTGTGCGACGTAATCGAGCGCAGTCGAGACCGGCACGCCGGAAAGGGAGAGCGAAATCGTTCGATCGCCCACCGGCTTGGGATACGCCTTCACCACGTTCAACGCCACCTTGCCTCCGGAAAGATCACGCGTCTTCTGACCAATGAAATCCACCGCACTGTCGAACGACGCATCCTGGAGATTCAGCGTGGGGATGATGAGACGATCCAACTGAAACCGAAGCGCCGAAGGGCTTTGGGCGAGCGCGAACGGGAATGAACCCACTATCGCGACGAGAAACAACGCAAGAAGCTTCATGAAAGACTCATCCCGCAAAGGAGGTCGCCCGGCAACCGAAAGTCTGCGCCGCTGTCGCGCACGGTCATGTACCCGCTCGAACCGTCGTTCGCACCAGTTCATCGAACCGCTTCGCAGCGTTCGCATAAAACGGATACCGCTCGCCACCTTCCCGCGGCTTGAACCTCCAGTGCTTGTAGGACCAGATCCAAAGCTCCGGATGCGCCCGGATCGAGGGCTCCAGCACGTTCCAGCAGGCTTGGACGATCTCCGGAGCCGACACCGAGGGTTCGAACCGGACGGGCGGCAGGTACCGCAGGCGCCAGCGTCCGTCCGGAAGCGGCAGCGCCTCGCTGGCGACTACCGGTGCCCCCGTCCGCTGCGCAAGGACCGCAACGATCGGAGTGACGGCGGTCTTGAGCCCAAAACATTCGATCAAAACCGCCCGCTCCTTCGGGTCGAGCGTGAGATCGGTAAGCACCCCGCATTTTCCCCCGCCTTTGAGAACCTTCAAGAGCTTCAGCATCGCCCGCCGCTGGGAGATGGCGTCATTGCCGCTCGAAGCCCGCAGTCCGCTGAAGAAGGGCGTCAGTAGCGAGTTGCGAAACTGCTGCATGACCACCGGACCCGGTTCGATCGCCCACGCACCGATGAGACTCAGCCATTCAAAGTTTCCGAAATGCAGGCAAAACACGACGGCCGGGCCCCCGGGCATTTCGGGCATCTCAACCTCTACGAACTCAGAAAAGTTGTCGCGGGTGAGATTCGGCGACCAGAACAGTTCGAGCATGACCCGGGCAAAGTTCCCGTAGGACATCCGCGCGACATGACGTCGGCGAGCCGGGGTGAGGTCATCTCCGAGCGCCGCGGTCAGGTTGGCAATCGACACGCGACGGCCCCGCGCATCGAACAGGTAAACCAGGTTGCCGAGCACCCGGGCCAGCGGCAGCAGGGCACGGTGCGGCAGGGAGCGGACAAACCACGCGCCCACGCGCAGCCCCTCGTATTCCAAGAGTTCCCGGACATTCCGGACGACACGATCCTGCGAATCGCGGGCAAGGCTCACGGGTCGCGCCGCGGGAAGATGGGGTCCGGCTGACCCAGCACGTGGCCCGCCGGGAGGGCGTCCTCGGGATTCAGCGAAACCCCACATTGGAGCTGATCAAGAATCCGCGCCGCGGCGACGGGAATCGTCGGCAGATAAAGCGACGCCGCGAGGCGGACCGACTCGATCAGCGCTCGCAGAACGGCCGCAAGCGCCGGTACCTTCTCGGGATCCTTCGCCAACTTCCACGGAGCGGAGGCTTCGACAAATCCGTTGGCCGCAGAAACGATCGACCCCGCCGCGTCAAGCGCCGCTTGGACCTGAAACTCCGCCATCGCGGCGTGGTAGGCTTTGACGGCCGCCGCGTGCCCGGCCCAAAGGGCTCCGATTTCCCCCTCGCGCTCAGTGACCTCACCGAGCGCCCCGCCCATGTAGCGATGGGTCATGGTCAGCGAACGATTCAAGAGATTCCCCAACCCGTTCGCGAGATCGCTGTTGTAGCGAACGAGGAGCCGCTCCTCATTGAACTCGGCGTCCTGTCCCACCACCATATCCCGGAGCAGGTAGTAGCGCAGCGCATCCACGCCGAAACGGTTGGCGAGATCGACGGGATCGACCACGTTGCCGTCACTCTTGCTGATTTTCGTACCTTTCAACCACCAGCCATGCACGAGCAACCGTGGCATGCGTTCGTCCGCAAAGCCCATCGCCCGCAGCATGCACGGCCAGTAAACGCCGTGCGCAGGAACGAGGATATCCTTCCCGATCACATGCGCCTGCGCCGGCCACCAGCGCTCAAAGTCCGGCAGTTCTGGATCCCCACCGGAAAGGTAACCAGCGAAGCTGATGTAGTTGATCAGCGCATCGAACCAAACATAGGTCACAAACTCCGGGTCAAACGGGAATTCGATGCCCCATGCGAGCCGGGATTTCGGCCGCGAAATGCACAGGTCGGAGGTCATCCGACCCACCGCATTGGCGACATCCACCTGGCGGAACGCAGGCGTGACAAATTCCGGGTGCGATTGCAGGAATCCCGCCAGCCAGTCCCGGTGATCGGTCAGCCGGAAGTACCAGTTTTCCTCCTCGATGAAGACGACCTCTCCCCATTCCGGCCCGAAGTTTCCGGACTCATCGCGTTCCTTGTCCGTGAGGAACTGTTCCTGTCGAACGCTGTAAAACCCGCTTTTCTTGTCCTTGTAGAGCGCTCCCTCGTCGTGCAGACGCTGGAGGATCGATCGCACGACCCTCCGATGTCGTTCGTCCGTCGTCGCGGCCCAACCGTCGTACGCCACCCCGAGCGTCTCCCAAAGCGCGAGAAAATGGGCGGTCACACCGTCCGCGAAGGCCTGGGGTTCCACCCCGTCCCGCTCCGCCGCCTGCTGCACCTTCTGACCGTGTTGATCCACTCCTGTCAAAAAAAAGACGTCGTCGCCCAGCAACCGACGGTAGCGCGCGATCGCGTCCGCGAGCACCTTCTCGTAGGCGTGCCCGATGTGCGGCGGCGCATTCGTGTAATCGATCGCGGTGGTGATAAAAAACGTGCTCACTTTTTCAGTTGTTCCTTCCAGCCCAGGATCCGGGCTTTCGCCCCTGCGGCTTCCGCCTCGGGGATTTGATGGTTGCGACCATAGAACAGGGAGAGACTCGACCATGCAACCTGATCGTCCGGCCGCAGGGCAACGGCCCGCAATCCTGCCTCCACCGCTTCCGCTGGACGTCCGCTCTTCATCAAAGCAATGCCCAACGACTGCCAGCCGTCAAAAAATTCCGGATCGATCGCGATGCAGCGCTGGTACTTCTCGATGGCCGCATCGAGTTCGCCAAGGGCCACGTCGCCGCTTGCGTCATCAAAGAGCGCGTCAATCTCCGGATTCATAATCGGGATTCCGCCACGCAAGAGGGCTCAGTTCTGGAACACCTTGATTCCCGACGACTCCCGCGCCAACCGGAGCCACTCCGCAAAAACCAGCGTCTTCTGCCGATTCAAAAGAGCGGCATCGACCTGAGCGAGTTGGTCCGGCGGCAGGCTGGACACATCCCCCCGCTTTTCCAAAAACACAAAGAAACCGCCCCACGGCGCGGGTTCGAATCCACTCAACTGCGCCGCTTCCAAAGCGAGCGTGGAGCCCGCCAGTCCTCGCAGTTCAGGGTCGCCCGCGGGATCGGCCGCGACGACGCCTTCCAGACGATCCGTCTTGAGCCCAAGTGCTGCTACCGCATCAGGGAACGATTTCCCGGAAGCCAATGCCTCCGTCAAGGCCTTCCGGGTGCTTTGAGCAGTCTGTTCCATCGCCTTCAATCCCGCCTGCGCTTTGAGCTCGGCTGTGATCTCCGGCGTCGCCTCCTCGAACGTCAACTGACGCGATGGAGTCACTGTCCCCATGTGAAGGACATAAAACGCATCGCCCGCCTGGACCACATCGCTATTCGGCGACTCCGCCGAGAGCTTGAACGCGGCGTCCGCAAGGGCCGGAAGGTCGAGACCGTCCGGTGCGGTCGCTCCCTCACTCACCGCGCCCACGCGGGAAAAAGGAGGGGTCGTCCCCAACGTCGCGCCGGCGGCGGTCGCCAACTCGTTGAAATTCGCCCCCGGGGCATCGGCCTTCACCAAAAATTCCGACGCCGCATCCGCCTGTTTCTGCAAGGCGTCGATCCGGGCCTTGCCGCCCGCCTTGGAATCCGTCTCGGAAATCGGGAAGCGCGCAAAGTTCACCGCACGTAGCTCCTCGGTCACAAAGCGCGTCGCGTTTTCGTCATAGAACTTGCGAATCGCATCCTCCGGAACAACTGCGGCAGCAGCAAAATCTGCCTCGTTCAACCGAACGACCCACCCATTGATCGGCTGAAATGCCCGCTTAGCCGCCTCCCGCTCCACCGGCGCGACCGCAGCGGTCGATCCCAGGATTTCCCGCAGGCGTGCGAGGCGGAGTCCGTCCGCCACCACCTCGTCCAATTCCCGTCCGGTGAATCCCCGCGGCGCCATCTGCTCCTGCAGGAATTGTTGGTACTTGGCAAAATCGAAGGTGCCGTTGGTTTGCATCGCAGGAATCGCCCGCACGGCATCCGCGATCTGATCCACCGTCGGATCGAGCCGCAACTGCTTCGCCTCATGCCGCAGCACGAGGGTATTGAACACAAAGTTGCTGATGGCCTGACCTTCGTCTTCGCTCCGACCGGACAGCGTGGTGACGAGATCCACCTGACCCAACGCGAAGGCCATGCGGTACATTTTGGCAATGCGGTCGACGTCCACGGTGCGCAGGGTGCGACCATAAATTTGGCCGACCTTGTCCGCTCCCATGTTGCCCATATCCGTTCCTGAGCTGTTGTAGAGCCACACGAACGCAATAATCGTGAGGATGGCGATGACCAGCATGAGCTTGCGCTGGTGTCTGCGAAAGAAGTCGAACATTCGTAAGGGTTGATTTCGGGAAAGGGTGTGAGTAAATGCAGAAGATGACGAAATCAAGTCTGCTTACCCTCGGCGAGACGGGAAGTTCGCTCTCCACCTCATTTTCGGCCTCGCTTTTTGGACATCTGGAGCGCCGAAATCGCCTGCGAAGAGGTTGGATCGCAGCGGTGATGGTGGCAGCGGCGGTCGGATTAACGAGCTTTGCCGCGACTGCCCGGGCACAGGATGTCGTCGTCCTGACGTCTGGTCAGCGATTGGACGGAAAAATCCTCGGGGTGTCCGGTGGCAACATCCGCATCCAGCGCGGTCCTGCGCAGAGTTCGATTCCTTTGAACACCGTGCGCAGCACCGAGATGGCCCCGCCACCGGAGTTCGTCACGGGGCAGGCGTCGCTCAAATCCGGCGATACTGCGAAGGCGCTTCAAACGTTGAAACCCCTTGTGGACACGTTCCGCGGGCTCCCGACTCCCTGGGCGGAACAGGCGTCCGCACAATTGGGCGACCTCTACATCCGCGCCAACAAACTGCCGGAGGCTCAGCAGGCGTACACCGAGTTTTCCAAAGCCTACCCGAATGCATCGAACCTCACCAACGTCGGGCTCGCCCGATTGGCCGTCGCTAACAAGGATCTCGCCGGAGCCAAACCACGGATTCAACCGCTCGTGGAGCAGGCCAAGAAGACGAAGTACGCGGATGAAATCAACGGCGCGGCGTTCGGTCAGGCACTCCTCCTCATGGGACAGATCGACGAAGCGGAAGGCCGCAACACCGAGGCTTTGGAGAACTACCTGACGACGGTCACCATCTTTTACCAGGACCCGGACGCCGCGACCCAGGCGCAGGCCCGCGCTGATACGCTGCGCAAGGAAAAAAAGGTAATTGCCCCCTAGCGCACCCCCGCCCCATCTGCTACATCTCCCCCTTCGCATATGAGAAAGTTCCGTGTTCTCCCTTGGTTAGTTATTGTCCTCACGCTCGCGACCACACTTGCGACGTGTCCGCTGGCTCTCGCCGCAGAGGGTGGCGGAGGGGAACCGAAGCAGATGTCGATCATCGAGATGATCCTCCATGGTGGTCCGCTAATCATCATGATCTGGCTTTGTATCGTTGGCACATCGATGGCGATGGTCACTTTTATCATCCAGCTCTTCCTCATGCTGCGGGATGAAAGCCTGGCACCGAAAGCCTTGGTGGCGTCCCTGCAAAACGCGTTGGAAGGCGGAAACTATCAGGAAGCTTGGGAGATCTGCCGGGCGAACAAAGCCTACGTCGCCTCCGTTTTGAAAGGCGCCCTAGAGCGTCTCGGCCGCGGCAAAGACGCCGTGGAAACCGCGCTCATCGAGCACGGGGTGCAGGAAGCCCAAGACCTCAAAACCAAGAATTCTTACCTGTCCGTCGTCGGGGTCATCGCCCCCATGATCGGGTTGCTCGGAACGGTCATCGGAATGATGGGAGCGTTCGCCGTCCTCGGATCATCGGGCGTTTCCGACCCTCGCCTGCTCGCTTTGCGAATCGGTGAAGTGCTCATGGCGACGGCAAGCGGTCTATTCATCGCCATCCCCGCGTTCATTTTCTACTACTACTTCCGAAATCGCACCGTCGGCGTTCTGGTCCGCGCGGATAGCAAACTCAACCGACTCATCGAAGATATTCCCTTCGCAGAACTTGAAGGAATTCGGATCGGTGAAAACTTCGAAGCGGCCCCGGGTGGAGCAACCGCCGGAGCAGGTCAGTCCCGTAAAGTGTCCATGGCGCTTACCACCAATTGCCCCGTCTGCAACGGCTCCATCAATGCCGGCGACAACCCTTGCCCACACTGTGGCGCCACGCTCGACTGGGCGTAATGACACACCACCGTCTCCCCTCGCCTTCGCGCCCTCGCGCCTTTGCGTGATTCCCCGCTGAACCCATCGAATGGAAGAAGGACAAAAATTGCACAAAGGGAAGGTCCGCCGCAAACCGGAACCTGAAGTCGACCCGGAGTTCCAAATCGCTCCAATGATCGACATTCTCCTCGTGCTGCTGGTGTTCTTCATGTCGATCAGTTCCACGGAAGTGCTGCAGTCGAATAAATCGGTGACCCTCCCCGTCGCAAAGGAAGGCAAAGACGCCAAGGCGAACCCCGGCCAGGTAATCATCAATGTCACGGCAAACCCGCTGACCAACCAGACGCAAATCGACGTCGACGACAAGATCTACCCGACCCCTGCGGACCTCGCGGGACTGCTTCAAAAGAAGGTTCAGGCCAATCCCGTCGTCCGCGTCCTGATCCGCGCGGACCGTTCCGTGCGTTACGAATACATGCGCACGCTGCTTGAGGCAGTCGGACGCGCAGGAATTGCGAACGTCACCTTCTCCGTCGTCGACAAAGAAGGTCCACCGGCGTAGCGTAAAAACACCTTATGGCAAGCGCAGGATCAGAAGACGGGGACATCGGTTTCCAAATTGCTCCCATGGTGGACGTTGTATTCGTTCTCCTGCTGTTCTTCATGGCGTCTGCGGGCTCCCAGGTCATCGAAAAAGAGCTCAACATCAGTCTGCCCAGCGGCAAATCTGCGGGTGGAAGCTCGCAGCAGAAAACACCGATCATCATCGATATTGCACCGGACGGCCGGGTGACGATGAACAGCAAGGTATACGATTCGCCGACCAGCAAGGAACTCCCGGAACTCCGCGCCTGGCTCAAAGACACCATCAGCCGGTTTGGCGATAAGGATCCCGTGATCATCCGCCCCACCCCCGACACCCGCCACGAGCGCATCATGGACGTCCTCAACGCCGCCGCCGCTTCAGGCGTTCGGAACCTGACGTTCAGTTAAACGGAGAACGGACTTTCCAGTCCGTTCTTTGGTATCATCAACACGGGCAAGAACGCCCGTGCTCCGTTTACTGCTTCGCGTATCGCCACACGCGAAACTCCGCCGTTTCCATGACGATCTCAGCCGGCGGAAACAGGTGCTCAAACTCCGGCATGTAGGTGTCCCCTTCCACATCTCCCGGAAGAACCGTGAGCAGCACTTCGGTGCATTCCGGCAGGTACCGCGCATAAATCTCCGCCCCGCCGATCAGAAAAACCCGCTGCCCCGGAGGCGGGAGCGGAAGCTCGCGCAGATCCCGCAAGGTCGTCACCCCCTCAACGCTTCCCCCTCGCGAAAGCACCACGTTCTCCCGGTTCGGCAGCGGCCGACCAAGCGACTCAAATGTCCGCCGACCCATCACCACCACATGCCCGCTCGTCGTTCGCTTGAACCAGCGAAAATCTTCCGGTAGATGCCAGGGAATCGCCCCCCCGCGGCCGATCACGCGATTGCGCGCCATCGCAGCAATCGCCGTCATCGGGAACGGCAGCACCGAGCTCATACCGCGACAGGGGCCTTGATCGCCGGATGCGGATCGTATCCCTCCAGCGTGAAGTCCTCGTAGACGAACGCATCGATCTCGGTCACGGCAGGGTTGATGAGGAGTCGCGGCAACGCACGCGGCTCCCTCACAAGTTGCTCCCGCGCCTGATCCAGATGGTTCACATACAGATGCAAATCGCCAAACGTATGAACCAAATCCCCGCGGCGGAGTCCGCACACCTGCGCCACCATGCACGTGAGTAACGCGTACGAGGCAATGTTGAAGGGCACTCCAAGGAATAGATCCGCGCTGCGCTGGTAGAGCTGGCAGCTCAGTTCTCCGTCACAGACATAAAACTGAAACAGCGTGTGACAAGGAGCGAGCCGCATCAGGTGGAGTTCCGCCGGGTTCCATGCGCTCACAAGAAGGCGCCGGCTGTCAGGATCCCGGCGTAGGTCTTCAATGAGCTTGGCAATCTGATCCACGCTCCGGCCGTCCGCCCCGCGCCAGTCGCGCCACTGCGCCCCGTAGATGCGCCCGAGATCCCCACTCTCATCCGCCCACTCATCCCAAATGGTCACGCGATTCTCATGCAGATACGCCACGTTGGTCTGCCCTTTCAGAAACCACAGGAGCTCGTGGATGATCGAACGAAGATGCAGCTTCTTCGTCGTGACCACGGGGAACGTTTCCCGCAGGTCGAAACGGGCCTGCGCCCCGAAGACCGACAACGTCCCCGTGCCGGTGCGATCGCTTTTTTTCCGACCCCGTTCGAGTACGAGTCGCAGCAAATCGAGGTATTCGCGCACTACAGATGAATCCAGGATCCGCTCTGCATCGAGCGAAGAATCGCATCCAAGACGCGTTGAGCGCGGACGCCGTCCGCAAAACTCGGGTAGTCAACCTGTTCGCCCCGGACCGCGTGGGCGAGCGCGGCGGGAGTGCTCGGGCCCTGCGTCCGCGCGAACTCGGTTGGCACGGGACTCCACGGCAGGGAAGTCGACCAAGTAGCGTAGTGGGTCAACATCGATCCGGCGTAGAGCGCGATCTCCGTCTCACGCTCGGAAAGCACGCTCAGGGTGCCCTTTGTTCCGCTTACCTCGATGCGAAAGTGGTTGCCGTAACCGGGCGCCACTTGGGTGGTTTCAAACGTTCCGAGCATCCCGTTCTCGAACTCCGCGAGGAATGCCGCGTTCGTGTCCGCGGTTACCGCGCGCGGGACCCCGTCGACATCCGGGCGATGCGCGAGCAGGACCTGCGCTTTGCCCACCACCGAGCGGAAGGTCAAGCCGGTCAGGTACGCGGCGCTGTCGATCATGTGGATCCCGAGATCGCCCAGAGCGCCGAACCCGGCGATCGACGCATCGTTGCGCCAGGAATAACGGGTGGCGTGAGACCCCAGGAAACTCTGGAGATACACCGCATTGATCCGGTGAATTTCCCCAAGTTCGCCCGTGGAAATCAGGGCCCGCGCGAAGCGGAAGGATGGACAATTCCGATACGAAAAATTGATCAACCCGAGCTTCCCGGCCTGCTCGCGGAAGCCATCCATTTCCATCGCCTCGTCCAGCGTCATCGCCATGGGCTTCTCGCAGGCCACGTGCGCTCCGGCCTCAAAAGCCAGTCGCGTCAACTCCCGATGGAACTTGTTCGGTGTACAAATGGACACAATGTCAGGCTGCGACTCCTTCAGCATCGTGGCGGCGTCCGCGCTGGCCACCGCTGTGGGGAAGCGTTCCGACGTTGTTCTCAGCGCGGGCTCCGAGGGGTCGCTGATGCCTACTGTCTCCACCCCCGGTAATCGGGAAAAGGCGTTCAAATGGGTGTTGGCGATCCCGCCGACCCCGATAATTGCGTAGCGAAGCGTTTCCATTAAAGATTGCCATCTTAGCAAGACGGCGGAGCGGGCAAGCAAAAACATGAGCGAAAATCGGCCGACGGCGGCGGAATTCCTCGCGCAGGTCACAATATGTTCACAATTTATTCACGCGGTTGACAGCCCGGTTCCCGCTACGTATCTTCGCGCCAGCCTGACCGGCCGTCGTTCTAACCGGAGGGCACCGCATGGAAACTCTGCTCGACAGGCAAGTCCTCGTGTTAAACCGGCTCTGGCAGGCCGTGAATACCTGCAGCGTCCGCAGGGCCTTCACCCTCCTGTACCAAGGGCACGCTCAAGTCGTCTCTGCGGAGGCAGGAGACAACTTCATTACTCACGACTTCAAGAGTTGGGAGGATCTCTCGCAAACGAACCCCGAACCGGAGATGGTGAAGACCATCTCTCTCAAAGTTCGGGTCCCCCGCGTGATCGTGCTGCTGTTTTTCGACAGATTCCCCAAAAAGGAGGTCAAGTTCACCCGGCAGAACGTGTTCGAACGGGACAAAAACACGTGCCAGTACTGCGGCAAGATTTTCGACCGAACCGACCTTAATCTGGATCACATTCTCCCTCGCGAGCGCGGCGGTCAGACCACCTGGGAGAACATTGTGTGCTCCTGCATCCGCTGCAACACGAAGAAGGGCAACCGACTCCCGCACGAAGCAGGAATGCACCTGATTCGTAAACCCAAACGGCCCAAATGGAGGCCGTTCGTTCACTTCACGTACCAGTCCAGTTTCCACGACAGCTGGAAACGTTTCGTCGATCTGGCGTACTGGAACGTGGAATTGGGGAATTAATTCCGGACGCGGCGCGACTTCAGGATCCGCCCTTCCATTTATGAGCGATTTTTTCTTCGCTTTCAGCGTGGCTCTCGGAGCGATGTTCCCGATCATTAATCCGATCGGACACGCCCCGATCTTCTTCATGATGACCGGCGATGACGCGCCCTCCGTTCGTCATCGTCAGGCAGCGATGACGTCTCTTTACGTATTCCTCATTCTGGCGATCTCGTTGTTCCTGGGTCGGTTCATCCTAGGCGCATTTTCGATCACGTTGGACGACCTTCGCATCGCCGGGGGAATCCTGATCGGCGCCACGGCGTGGAACATGCTCCAGAACACCTCGCGGATTACTGAATCTGAAAATATGGCGGGCGAAGCGAAAGCGGATATCTCCCTGACCCCGATGGCGATGCCGATCCTAAGCGGACCTGGAGCCATGAGCCTTGCGGTCGGAATGTCGCACTACGGGTCGGCTCCCGTTCATTACATGGGCTACGTGGCCGGCTTTTTTGCGGTGGCGGCGATCACGTGGGTCAGCCTGCGATTTGCCGAACATCTCGTCCGCATCATTGGAACCACTGGCATTGGGGCACTGAACCGTCTCCTGGGTTTCCTGATTCTCGCGATTGGCGTCGATCTCATCGTCGACGGAATCCGCGGCGTCGCGGGTGGCAGTGGTCTTTAGAGGATCCCCATTTTAGGGCATCGGAGATCCGCTTGCGAACCAAGTGGCGCCTCCGGTAAGGATTCGCTGGAATAGGAGAAGCATTGGAATCGGAACGCGGCGTGCAAAAACTCGCGGCCCGATCGCCCAGGAAGGTTTTCGAGAATCGGGATATCGTTAAAGATAAAGCGCTATTCTTAACGATCGAGATTGCCTCGTTAAGCCTCATCCGCCATTCTCTGGACGTGAAAAGGGGGATTCAAGGCCAATATCTGACCATCTCGACAGTCGGGGAGATGGCTAGAGCCTTCGTGCCCAGTCCACTTCCTCCCGCCCCGCCGGTTGAATGGTCGTCGCAGCTTCAGACTCAATTTGCGGCGGCGCATGCGGCACTCGGGCGTCTGGACAGGATCGCATCCATCCTGCCAGAAACGTCCGTATTGTTGTATAGCTACGTGCGGAAGGAGGCGGTGCTTTCCTCACAAGTCGAGGGAACCCAGTCCTCGCTGTCTGACCTGCTTTTGTTCGAGAACGATGAGGCCCCGGGTGTCCCGCTCGACGACGTCCAGGAGGTCTCCAACTACGTTTTGGCCCTTGAGCACGGTGTGAGGCGTTTGCGGGAAGGGTTCCCGATTTCCCTGCGGCTCGTGTGTGAACTGCATGAGATCCTCCTTTCCAAGGGCAGGGGCAGCCGAAAGAACCCTGGGGAGTTCCGAACCAGTCAGAACTGGATTGGCGGAACGCGCCCTGGGAACGCCCGGTTCGTGCCACCGCCGCCGCAGGAAGTCCTGCCATGTCTGGACCGGTTAGAAAGATTCCTCCACGACGAAGGGGAGAAAACTTCGCCTCTCCTAAAGGTCGCGCTGGCGCATGCTCAGTTTGAGACGATCCACCCGTTCCTCGACGGAAACGGTCGCGTCGGACGTCTCTTGATTACCCTGCTCCTTTGCGCAGAAGGGACTCTCCAGCAACCGCTGCTCTACCTGAGCCTGTTCTTCAAAACGCACAGGAACCTTTATTACGACCTGCTCAACCAGATCCGGGAAGCGGGTGACTGGGAGGCGTGGCTCATGTTCTTTTTCGAGGGAGTTGCCGTGACGGCAGAGCAGGCTTTTCAAACCGCTTCGCAGCTCAACGATCTCTTCAATGCCGATCGGGATCGCATTGCCGGAATTGCCCGGGCAGCCCATTCTGCGCTGCAACTGCACCGACATTTCCAGGCACACCCGGTTGGTTCCGTCCGGGAGGCCAAAGCTTCCCTCAACCTCTCGATTCCCACCCTGCACGCGGCGGCAAAGCACCTGGTGCGACTCGGCATCCTTCGGGAGTTACCCACCAAAGGGACCACGCATCTCTTTGCCTATGGGGCCTACTTAGACGCGCTCAACGCCGACTCGGAGCTTTAACGAAACTGGCGTTCTCCGGCGGCAACCTCATCCCGCCCTTCAAAGATACGGAAAATGGGTCGGGTACGAATGGCGCTAAGTTAAGCGTGAATCGGGATGCTGCCCCTTCAGGGCAGCTACGCGTTTTACCGAATACCCAGGGCGGCGCTGACGCTTGCCCTGGGCTAGGGGATGTCGCCCCGACGGGGCTTAACTTGGCACCATTCGTACCTGAACCGTTATCCGGCCGGCTTTTTGCGGTGGCGGCGATCACGTGGGTCAGCCTGCGATTTGCCGAACATCTCGTTCATCTCATTGGAACCACTGGCATTGGGGCACTTAACCGTCTCCTGGGTTTCCTGATTCTCGCGATTGGCGTCGATCTCATCGTCGACGGAATCCGCGGCGTCGCGGGTGCCAGTGGTCTTTAGAAGATCTCCAGTTTAGCGCAACGGAGATCCGCTCCCGACCGGTCACATCCGCAGAGCTCGGCGCATCGAGTCTGGCATTACTGTGCTGATTGCTTAGCACCTATCGACTTGCTGCAACGGTTTCACCCGCGTTGCATAGAGACGAACCGCAGCAACTGATTTGCTGCGGCTTGTCATGCGTATCCTTGGATGAAAGTGGCCTCACGAAAAATTGTCATGGTGGGTGGGGGAAGTTACAACTGGAGCCCTCGCTTGCTCTGCGACCTCGTCCAGACCCCCGAACTGGAGGGTAGCGAGGTGGTTCTGCTGGACATCAATCAGGCGGCTGCCGGGGAGGTGAAGTCGGCCATCGAACGGATGTGCGAGGATAACGGGAAACGCTTTCGTTTCACCATCCCGCGGAGTGAGGAGGAAGCCTTCGAGGATGCGGATTTTGTGCTGATTACCATTTCCACCGGCGGGCTTGAAACGATGCGCCATGATTTGGAGATTCCCGATCGCTACCGGATTTTCCAAACCGTCGGCGATTCGGTGGGCCCCGGCGGATGGAGCCGGTTGCTTCGCAATGTCCCCGTCTTCGTTGAAATGGTTCAAAAGATCGAGCGCCTATCGCCCCGGGCCGTGGTCCTGAATTACACCAACCCGATGGCCGGTCTGACCGGTGCCGTCGAGGAGGCGTGTTCGCTTCGACACGTCGGCCTGTGTCACGGCCTTTTTGGCACACTGCATTACGTGGCCAGAATGTTTGATGCGGAAATGGACGATTTGGTGGTCCGCTCAGGGGGCGTGAATCATTTCTTCTGGGTCGTGGATTTCAAGGTCCGCGGTAAGGACGGATACCCCTTGCTTCGCGAGATTCTCGGAGACTCGACTCTGCTAAAGTTCGACAAATCGAGCAGCGATCCAGCGGGTTTTTCCGATAACTCCCACGCCGTGTTCGCGGAATTATTCGAACATTTTGGCTACCTGACGTATTCCGCTGATCGCCATACAAGTGAGTATTTCAACCGCTACCTGACGGACCGATCGACCATGGAGAAGTACCTTCTCACCAGAACAACCATCGACGACCGTGCGAACGGGATTGCGAAAGCACGCCAATTCACCTTGGACCTCGCTTCCGGGACCCAGTCCATGCTTCCAAAGAGTATGGAAACGGCGGTCGATATCATGAAGGCCATCTCCATTGATCAGCCGATTTACGATGTGATCAATACGCCGAACATCGGTCAGATTGCCAACCTCCCTCTGGGTGCGGTCGTGGAAACGATGGGCCGTGTGGATGCGAATGGATTTACTCCTTCGGCCATTGGTCATCTGCCTCCGGCTCTGGCAGCCCTTTGCGAGGTGCATTGCCGCGTTCAGTTAATGACATTGGAAGCGGCTCTCACTGGAAACCGGAAACTGGCCATGGAAGCACTCGCCTTGGACCCGCTCTGTGCCCACTTAAGCCTCCCAGATATCCGACAGATGGCGAACGATCTTCTCGCGGCAAACCAGGACTTTCTTCCTCAGTTTTGTTAAGAAAACCACGCGAACTGACTCCGTGTCACTCTGTCCGCCGATTCAGCCCGGTGAGATCCGAATTGACCACTATCCTGCCAGGTCCAGAAGTCGCGACGGCAGAAAACGCATCTGACAACTCCACAGTGGCCGACGTCGAGAATGTCAACTCCTTCTCCGGAACTTCATTAGTAACAACCTCCATCTCTCCGGCATGTCGAAAGACACACCCGATGAGGTTGACATGTGTTTCCCCATACTCATTTAGCTCGCTGCAATCGAGGAATCGGATTGGGTTGTTGCGAAGACTACACTGGGACATCGTAATCACATCGACCGGTGTGGCAACCCGGAGAAAGTCCAGGGGCGCATGGTGCAGCACCCGGACATTCTCCAGCACTAATTGCTCCTGCTTCGGAATCTGGGCACCCGGATAGTAGGAACGGCTGTAGATATCATTGTCGAAGTGGATCGAAAAGCTCACCCGCGGCATCAATAACGAAATGTTACGGAACGTCACGTTACGCACGCACGCCGTGTAAAGCACATCGTCCTGCACCGCGCTCCAATTGATCCCATCCAGGGTCACCGATCCGGCTTCATGCGTGGGTCGGGTGACAGACCGATAAAGCGAGCCGTCCGGCTCGGAGTGCACGCGGTAAAGACGCCCCTCTGACACTACCGTATCGGACCGCCGGACCATCATGCCCTCCTGCCAGTCGACCCACGCTCCGGCCAGAATGCGGCAAAAGTATCCGTCGTTCTTCGCAGAATTTTCCAGATCGCGAATGTTTTCAATCACACCATCCTCGATCCAGCCGATTTCAGGGTTACTTACGCTGTAGTCGTGGGCATTGAGCGCGATGGCATCATCTCCCGTCTCGAAGACCGCATCGCGGATCATGAACCGTTTACCCCGCCCGAGGTGCACCCCATCTTTCAGACCTTTCACGACCACATCTTCGATGACGAGGTCCTCAAACGTGCAGACATGAATTCCGAACTGTTCGTCCCCCAGGTCATAACAACGGAAGCCCGAGATCCGCACATCCCGCACATGGAAGAACGCGAGTTGCCCACGCAGACCATACACTTTGAATTTCCTCACATCGACGCTGTTAACCCTCAATTCCAACCCCTGAATGACGATACGTTCATCGCAGGATTTGGTCAGTGCTCCTTTGTTCAGAATCACGTGCGAAAAGGCGCCCGCCTCATCCGTCTTTTCGAGGATCACGTTGTTGCCGAAGATAAGAGAGGTATGACTTCCGACCAGGACGGTGTCGCTGATTCGATAGATGCCCGGCCGACTGACAACAACGGTTCCGCCACCATCTACCGCGCGCTGCAGCGCATGAGCGTTATCGAGACCACGGGCTTCCGGCACGAATCCGAACGCTGCCGCGTCGGTAAAACCGAAACTCGTCTGTGCCTCGTGCGGCGTCATGCGGTTGCAGATTTGTTAGCGAGCGAAAAAAATGCGTCTCCGCCCTCATCCACGGAAGTGTCAGGAACCTGGATCTGGCTTGTATGGCGTATCATGCTAATGATTGCTAGACGCAACGTCCACTCAACTTAATATCCGGGTCGGGAAACCCGAAGAGCAAAACCGCGGGTTTTCCAAGTCATGTTATCAGGCCCCCATTCTGGGCATCCAGGAGGTCGCGGAAGGGCCCGGGATTCGAGGCGAGCTCGGTATAGGTGCCATCCTGCACGATGGCGCCGTGGTCGAAGACTACCACACGGTCGCAGAAACGGATGGTGGAAAGCCGGTGGGCAATGACAAAGGCGGTATTGCCCTTGAGCGCGTGAGTGAGCGTCTCGGTGATGAGGCTCTCCGATGCCGTATCCAAGGCCGATGTCGCCTCGTCGAAAATAAAGATCGCGGGTTGCTGCGCCAGAGCCCGGGCGATTCCAATCCGCTGGCGCTGGCCACCCGAGAGCGTCGCACCACCCTCCCCGAGAATCGTGTGGATCGTGTCGGGAAGCTCGCGGACAAACTCCCAGGCGTTCGCCCGTTTGAGGGCGGCCACAATATCCTCATCGGTGGCATCCGGTTTCGCGAGGCAGATATTCTCCTTCACGCTTTCGTGGAAAAGGAAGGTTTCCTGGGGCACGACGCCGAACTGCCGCCGCACGGTTTGCATGGACAGCTCACGCAGATCAATTCCTCCGAGCAAAACTTTTCCCCCGCTCGGATCGTAGAGACGCAGCATCAACGAGACGACGGTGCTTTTCCCGCAACCCGAATGGCCAACAAAAGCGACCTTCTGTCCGAACGGCACCAATAGCGAAACCCCGTGAATGACCGGACTGCCCCGGTAGGCGAAGACGACATCCCTCAGCTCCACGTCAGGTCGCTGGGGGATTTCGGCTTCCGCGGCAGGCGACTCGGGCGTGGAAGTCTTGTGCGCCAAAACCGACTCGATCCGATTGAGTCCAGCATGGGCGACCCCCTGTGCGAGCGCGCATTGGAAGAGTCCGCCAATCAACGGTTGGATGCTGGCGTAGGCGGCCAGGGTCGCCACAATCTCGCCCAACTGCACCCGTCCGCTCACGAACAGCAGGGTTCCGGCAACAGTGATCATGGCGTAGAAAACCACCAGAATCGTCTCGGACTTTAACCCTTGGAGATGGCTGCGGACTTGGACATCGTAAGCCCTCGTGCCAATGTTTTCGGCGTCCTGCCGGAAGCGCTCTACCACGCTGTCTTCAGCCCCCAGGATCTTGACGGCCTTCTGGCCCCGGAGAAGCTCGGAAGCGCGCCCGGAGACAGAGCTTTCGAGCCTCTGATAGGATTGGTTTAAGTCGCGGACTTGCCGGGTGGCACCGCGCGAGACCCACGCGTTAAGCAGAAGGCCTGTAAAGAGGATGCCCGCCAAGATCGGATTCCAAGAAAAGACTAGAGCAAGCGTGGTGAGCAAAGTGAAAAGCACGAAGGGAACGATCAGCACGAATTGAAATAGAAACTGCTGCACGCCCGCGAGCGGGCTCCCAAACAGGTAGCTCAATAATTCGCCCGACGCTTTTTGTTCATGGAACCGAAGACAGAGGAAATTGACGTGCTGAAAGAAATCGGTGCGGATGCCGACGAGTGCGCGGGCGCAGGCACGGGCGAACAGCCGCATGCTCACATGCCAGCAGAGCATCCGCCCCACGAGACAGACGAACATGTAACACGCCATGAGCAGAATCGCCCGATTCACCTTCACGGTGTCGGGAAGATCGGCGAGGAGGATCGAATCCGTGAGATACTTGGGCACGGCATTCTGTGCGGTTATGGCCAGGCCACAGACGATGTTCAGCCCAAAGGCGGCGAAAATGAGTCCGCGCGAGTTTTGGAAATAGCGCCAGAGCGTTTTCCAAAACGGAAAAGTCTGCTCTCGAAACTGGCTGGATTTTTCGGCAGCGCTCACAGTTGAAAACCCGGAGCGGGGAGGCGGATTCTGCGCTCGCATTTACTCCATCTCACACGGGAACATTGCAAATTAGCCGATTCCAACCGACTGATCCCACGAAGTCCCCAACCGTCTGTACGATCCGTGACTTATCGCAGAGGCGACGCGGGGTCCAGTTGTACTTCCGTGCGACAACCCCGGCGCTTTCCGATCGACAACGTTCATGAGCGGATGTGCATCTGACCACCAGCCAATCAGCTGCCATGGTTCTGCTCCATGCAAGGCTCTTGGAACCGTTGCAATCGCATCTCCTGATGTGGCAGCGGAGTCGCCAATACATTCAGAAAATGCAACAATTACATCGTTCATCCGTTGCCGCGTTGAATGTCAGTACACTAGCAAAGAAAGCACCCATCCATCCACGCTTTGCCAATGAACCCATGAAAGCAGCCTTCTACACGGGAAACCGTACCATCCACGTCGGCGCGGGAACCGCCGTACATCCGGGGGCGAACGAGGTTCGCATCGATGTCGCCTACTGCGGCATCTGCGGCACAGACATCCACATTTACCACGGAGCGATGGACAAGCGTGTACGCATGCCGCAGATCATGGGACACGAAATGTCCGGAGTCATCGCAGCGACCGGAGATGGCGTTGAAGGATTTGCACCCGGCGAAGCGGTCGTTGTGCGTCCGCTCGATAACCGCGGGGAGACGCCGGCGGACCGCGGTTTCGGGCATATTTGCAAGGGCCTGAAGTTCATGGGAATCGATTCCCCCGGGGCGTTCCAAAGTTCTTGGACCGTCCCTGCATTCACCCTCCACAAAGTGCCCGCGGGCGTGAATTTGAGGCTGGCGGCGTTCGTCGAACCGCTCGCCGTCGCCTGTCACGACGTGCGCCTGGGTGCGGTGAAAGAAGCCGAACTCGCCATCGTGCTCGGCGGGGGTCCGATCGGAATCCTGGTCGCGCTGGTCGCCCGCGCAGCGGGCGCACGGGTAATCGTGTCCGAGCTAAATCCTTACCGCCGCAAACTCGCTGACGAGTTGGGCCTGCAGGCAGTAAACCCCTTGGAAACCGATCTCCCGGCTCTTTGCGGGCAACTTTCAAACGGTGCGGGAGCAGACATCGTTTTCGAAGTCTCCGGTGCCAGGGCCGCTGCGCTTTCGATGACTGATCTGCTGGCGATCCGCGGACGCATCGTTGTGGTTGCGATTCATCCCCAACCCGTCGAGGTAAACCTGTTCCAGTTCTTCTGGAAGGAACTGCAAATGCGTGGTGCCCGAGTTTACGAACCCGGGGACTACGAGACGGCACTCGCGATGATGGCACAAGGGGATCTCCCTCTCGAGCAACTCATCACTCGCGTTTGTGATCTCGATGAACTACCCGAGGCGTTTCGATCACTAGAAGGAAACTCCGAGGCGATGAAAATCCTCGTCGACTGCCGCACATGAAGCAGTCCTCCCTTTTCGATCTTACGGGACAAACCGCTCTCGTCACTGGATGCCGCAGAGGCATCGGCCTGAGCATGGCCCAGGCCCTCGCGTCAGCGGGAGCGGACATCATCGGAGTCAGCGCCAGCATGGAGGCGGACGGCGGGGAAGTCGGCAAACTGGTGCGAGGACACGGGACGAAATTCACGGCCTATCAGGCAGACTTCTCCAACCGCAAGGCAACCCATGCGTTCGTTGCAAAAGTGATCGAGGACTTTCCCGTGATCGATATCCTCGTGAACAACGCGGGAAGCATTCAGAGAGCTCCAGCCGCCGAGCATTCTGATGAGATTTGGGATGAAGTCCTCGAGATTAACCTCAATTCGCAATTCGTCATCAGCCGCGAGATTGGCAAACGAATGGTCGAGCGAGGAAGGGGCAAAATCATCTTCACTGCCTCGCTTCTCACCTTCCAGGGTGGAGTGACCGTTCCCGGTTACGCCGCAAGCAAGGGTGGCGTTGGCCAACTCACCAAGGCACTGGCCAACGAATGGGCCGGAAGAGGCGTCAACGTCAACGCCATCGCACCGGGTTACGTCGTCACGGACGTGACCACCGCCCTCCGCGGCGATCCCGTCCGCTGCAAACAGATCCTTGACCGCATCCCTGCGGGACGCTGGGGCGAACCCGACGACTTCGCCGGGCCGGTGCTGTTCCTCGCGTCGGACGCCTCGCGGTACGTACACGGCACCATCCTCACCGTCGATGGCGGCTGGATGGGACGCTAACGTCCAGCAGAATGCATCCTATGGTAGCTCACAATGGCCCTTCTCTACGCGGTTGGTCCTCATTTTCCCATTTCGCTTAACTTGAAGTTCGCGGGTCCATTATTGGGATCATCCGGAAAGTTCATGCTTATGCTGTGGCTTCCGACTTTTGCGAGGCTTTGTGCGCCGGAGGCGCAACGGACATTAGAAGCTATCCCGAAATCCCGTGAGCCAGCGTTGCGAGTCGAATTCGGTTGGATGCGAGGAGGGAGCGAGAGGCTGGATCCGATGTGATCCCGCCCGAGCGCAGCGACGCGGCATCCGACCGAAAGCGCCGCAACCCGCATGGGCAGAGGCTTGGCGTGCTGCCGGACGGCGTTGTTCGTCGGTCACGGGTCGCAACGGACTCGCTCCCTCCTCATGCCTTGCCGACAGCACGCCAAACCTCTGCGCTGGCCCACGGGGTTTCGGGATAGCTTCTAGTCTCCTGAGTCAGAACTCTCTTGCAATAGTGGTTTGTTTTCCGTATAACGCTTCCATGACTGGACGACCGACGAAAAGAGTGAGCATTAGCGCGG